>Ga0306923_10000229_pt1 | contig 41599 bp, 37 predicted proteins | sample sta12Can44000108_FD_203841 | JGI IMG/M metagenome (GOLD analysis project Ga0306923, IMG submission 203841) | Lab enrichment of tropical soil microbial communities from Luquillo Experimental Forest, Puerto Rico - statanox.12C.anox.44.000.108 (v2)... | ecosystem: Environmental > Terrestrial >... | reverse complement strand
CTGCTATCAGCGCGGAATTCCACCCCCGTGTATTCCAGCCGCGAATCCGCCAGACCCGCCATGGAAGCTGGGACCCATCACTCCAAATCCGGGACCTGGGGCTGGTCTTGCTAGGCTCGGGCGAACTGGTGCCATTCTCGGCGGGGGAGCTGCCCCTCGATAGGCGGGAACGGCTACGCGGCCGTGACTGTATCCGTGAGGCCAGTAATACCGGTATGGGTAATACGGCGCATAGCCTACCCATAGAGGCGAGTAGAAGCCCCATCCAAATGGGCTATAGAAGATGCCGTCGGCAGGAATCCACGTGTAAGCCCAGAACGCAGCGTCCCAGTACCATCCCGGACCATACCAACCCGGTCCGCTAGCATAGTATTGGCGCGCTACATCGACGTTCGCCTCAGCAAGGTACTGCGAACGGAGGCTGCTGAAGCGATAAAGATCGCTCGCCTCCAACGCATCTTTGTCGAACTTCACCGTCTTCAGTTTGCCAGACTGATTCAGGTCGACTTCGTGCCCACCTTTGAGCTTGACGTTCTGGTCATTGTCCTCCACCTGAGCCTCGCCTTTCACCACCAGCACGTTTGCGCGGTCAGCATCGAAGGCGTACAGACCGTCCTTGCCAAGCTCGGTGGTGGCGCCATCTTCGCCGATGCGAAGCTGGTTATAGGGATGAATCTCTGCTACTTCAACTGTGGCTTGTCCCTTTACCAGGTTGGCTTGCGTATTCGTCAGATTCGCCGAGACCATCTCCACCGTGCTGTTATCGCCGACGCGCAAAAATACGCCCGGCGTGAGCAGAATCTCTGCCTTGCCATTTCCCGTCGCGAGAGACTGTCCGGGTTGGAGCTCGGCCGAGCCGATTGATTTCGAATCGAGCGGTTGATCCGCTAAAGTGACTTGTCCTTCGACGTAGTTGATACTTCCTGGAATCGCTGTGCCTACGCCCCACGCGGGCGCAGTAAGAACGCTTGCCAGGAAGAAAGCTGCAAAGGCCTTCAAACCCAGCAATTTCATGATGTTTACCTCTAAAACTACTTCCTATCTTTTCTTTCTCTTTCTCTTTCTGTTCAATTCAATTAGATGCGCGAGGAGCGCAATCGACACGAAGGCAGTAGTAACGCTCGGTCGTAGCAGAGCCTTCACCACGGAGGCACAGAGTCTGCGGAGAAGAACTAAATCAAAATTCCTTCTGTCTCTGGGCCAGCCGTGGTGAAGATCGCAAAAGGCAAGCCGCGAAAGGCACAAGCGAACCGCGTGGAGTGAACCCTCTTTGCGCGAGCGCCCCGTCTTCTCAACTTGGCAAGCCCAGCTTCTTCTTTGCCAGCGGCCGCGCGAAGGCATTGGTCGGGTTATGGAAGTTGATCGTCAGAACCTGGCGGTAGAGCTTCATTGCCTCGTCCCTGTTCGCGCTCTTCTCATAAGCCTGGGCGAGCAGAACCAAGATGAATGGATCGTTCTGGTCTGCCTTCCGTAGCTCGTCAATGGCAGCCTGATAGTTACCGTTGTAGTAGTCGACATACCCGGCGAGGTATGGGTAGAAGCGCTGCTGCTCGGGCGGGAGCATGCCCTTGTCGAGGGTGGTCTTGGCAAACTTGACGTCCTCGTCGGCTTCAACTTTCTGGCCATTTCGCGCGGCGATGCGGGCCTTCGCGCTTTGGTATCGGAATTCCGCGAGGTCCTTGTCGGCATCTGAAAGATTCGGCGCGTGCATAGCGGTGGTGTAGCCGGTCTGATACCACTTGGCGGCTCCGTGAGTGTCGCCACATTCGAGAGCGATGCGCGCCAGTTCATTGGCAGTGGCCGCGGCATCGAGAGGCTTCGCAGCCTGCATTTGGGCCTCGTAAACCTGCTGCTCGTTATCGGTAACGAGCGGCAGATCGCAAGAGAACGCGAAGGAAATGGCGAGTGTCCGCAGCGCCTGAAGGTGGCGATCAGGCGGAGCGACTTCCAATGCTTTTTGTAAGTAGGTGTGCGCCTTTGTGTAGTCTCCTTTGAGATCGAGCACGATGCCGGCGTTGAGGTTGGCCTCGTAGCTGTTGGGATCAGTGGCCAATATTTGCGTGAGGGTGGCAAGAGCTTCGTCCTGCTTGCCTTCGCTGTTGAGCTGCTGCGCCCGCTTGATCTGCGGATTTACGGGCGGTTGCGCAGTAGCAGGCGCCGCCGGACTTTGAGCGAGAAGCGCGCTAGCGCAGAACAAGATCAGGAGCACGACAGTGGTTTTCATGGCGGTGGGAGTATGACACAGCCGTGCAAAGCGCGCACTTGCCCTGGCGTTGCGCTCCACTACAATGCAACAGCAAAGGTTACGGCTTCGGCTTGCTGGTTGCTGCACCGGTCTTTGGCGCAGCTTTTGCCGCCGTCTTCTTGGCCGTCGGTTTGGGATGCGCATCTGCGTCGATCTGATGTGCCACTGTGTCAGACTCGGCGACGAATGTCGCCAGCACCGCATCCACAGCAAACTGGCTGGCGTCAGCAGCAAGGGACATATCTTTGAAGTCGGGAGAAGCACTACCGACTTTGTAAAGGGTCACGCTGGTGACAGCCTGATACTTGGCAGGATCCAGCGTTACGCCTTTGGGTAGTGAAGATGGCGGAAGCCCACCGGTATTTGCATCCTTCACCGCGGTCGGAACCGTGTACACAATGTAATCGCATTGTTTGGTGCGCGCTTCGTTTTCGACATCGGCATGCGGGGACTGAGCATCGAGCGGCACCACTTCGAGCTTGTTGCGTTCCAGCTCGCTGATCAGGTTGAGACGCAAGTTGTCGGTGGGCAACGACTGCCCCGTCATGTCTTTGATCTTCACCACTCCGATGCGAATAGCGCCGGCCGCTTTGACCGGTACGGACGCTGGCGCGGGTGGCGCGGACGCAGGTGGTGCAGGCGCGGCACCGGGATGGGCAGCAGGGTCCGGAGCGGAGGCCGTGGGGGCGGCATTCGATGCGGCACCGGCCATGGCCGACATATCCATCACGCGGCAGCCAGGCGGCATCTCAAACAGCGGTGCCTCCAGCGTGGTGTTGGAAACGGCGACGACCTCCGTGCTCATGGTGAAGGTTCGGTGCTCGGAGGTCATAGTTGTGGTTTGCTTCATTGGGAAGCCGAGCTCTGTCGCGCTGCCACTGCCTTTCACGACAACGCGATCCATGCAGCCAGGTTTTGCGCCAGGTCCACCGCAGGCCATGGCGCGATAGTCTTCGCTGGCGCAGGAGAAGTTGGCCGACAGGTCTGCGTACCAGCCGTCGACTTCCATCTTCATGTGCGACTGATTGCAGGCATCGGGGCTCGACTCCATGATCATCGAAGACTTAATGTGGCGGGCTTTGTAGCCGAACATGTCCTGGCGCTCGCCCGTGTCGGTAGAGGTGCGGGTGATGGTAATCACGCCACCCTTGCGTGGAGCGGCGGCCGGTTCGCCTCCTGCCATTCCGCGGGTGATATCGCGCATGCCGGGAGCCGTTGGGCAGGCTGTCTCGCCTCCAGCCATCGACATCACCATGCACTGATCGCCCATGACGGTGACAATCCGCTTCTGGTCGCATTGTGTGATGGTGGCCGAACCAGTGCGTCCGCCATAGGACATCTCCCGGCGTTCACGAGCGCCTTTGATATACACCGTGCTTTCCATGGTGTGTCCCTGGACGGTAGTGCGGGTGGTGAGCTTAAGATCGGCGAACGCGAAATTTGCGCTGCAAACAAGAGCAGAGAGCATGCAGAACGAAAGGCGCTTCAAAAGGTCCCTCCTCGGGAAGAACGCAGCAACACCGCGATAATACGACGTTGCGACGAAGGACAAAATCAAAATGAGGCCCCCGCGAGGCAGCCTATGCCCAATTCGGTCCACGGGCTCAACGATGACCCAGGAAGGCCTCGAGCTTCTCCATCTCACGATGGGCCACGTCGATGTAGTGGCGGGCGCGCTCGGTGTCGCCAGAATTCACAGCTTGGGCGGCCTTGTCCAGATCATTTCGCATATTGCTACGGGCTGCCACCATATCGCCCCGCAGACCCAGGCCGCTGCTGTGCAACTGTTGCTCCAATGTTCCCAGGCTGCTTTCCACCGTGGCGGCGCGGCCCTGGAGCTGATCGAGCTCTGTCTCCAGGGCATCCAGCAAATGTTTCTGTTCCAGCGCCGCCTGTTGCTGCGCCTGAAGATCAGCCTCTGAAGGTGCGGGTGGAAGATTGTCAGCGGTCGGCCGTGCGGAGGGCGCCCGCTTGCTGAGCGCCGTCGGAGTTGCGGCCTGAAGCGCCTCGGCAGGCGCGGGCGGTGGCGGAGTTGTGGGCTTGTCGGGCGGCGCAGGAGTGGTTGCCGCCGATGCCGTTACAGTGGGGGCGGAGGCAGTCGTGGCTGCCGTGGAAGCTTTTGCCTCCGGAGCCGGTGGAGTCGCAGTTTGTTCGCGCAGCCGCTGCTGATGCGACTTGTAAACTGCGTCGCCGGCAAGGAACGCTGCCACCAACACCACGCCGACAACGAGGAGCAGGCTTCGATTGATAGGCGATGCGGAACCGGTCGAATTGGGGACGCTAAAGCCGGGATCAGCGCGCGGGGGAGTCATAGCCGCCACTGCGATGGTAGGAGCTACGCTGGCGACAGGTTGCGACGCCTGCGTCGCCTCGGTAATTTGCGACAACGCCCGGCGAAATTCGTCCGCGGACTGGAATCGTTCGGCAGGATTCTTCGCGAGGGCCTTCATGATGATCTCGTTCAGTCCCTTGGGTAGCCCGGCCACAATGTCGGCAGGCTGACGCGGCATTTCCTTGACCTGCGCCTGCATGATGGCGAAGCTGCTAGTTGCGCTGAACATGCGTTGATGGGTCACCATCTGGTACAACGACACGCCGACAGAGTACAGATCGGACCGCTCGTCTGTGGGTTGGGATTGGACTTGCTCAGGCGAGGCAAAGTCGAGGGACCCAAGCGTTGCCCCCGTCACAGTCAATCCAACTTCGTCGGCTGAGCGCGCAAGGCCGAAGTCCATCAGCTTCACCACGCCTTGTGGGGTGAGCATCAGGTTGCCGGGCTTGATGTCGCGATGAATGACGTGACGGGCGTGAGCGTAGCTCAATGCAGAAAGCACCTGTTCGATGTAGGTCAGTGCGTCAGCGATTGCAATGCGGCCTTGTTGAAGGCGGTCGGCCAGCGAGACGCCCTCGACATACTCCATGATCATGACGAACTGATCGCCGGCAGTGAAGGCGGTGCGCAGGGCCGCAATGTTGGGATGGTCGAGGGCGGCGAGGGTCTTGATCTCGCGCATGAAGCGCGCGACAAACTCGCTACGTCCCGCGAGGTCTGGAAGAATAACCTTCATCGCCTCGATACGATCCGACAGCACATTACGCGCCAGGTATACTTTGCCCATGCCACCATGGCCTAACTCGCGAATGATCTCGTAATCGCCGATACGTTCTGGGGCGTTGTCGCTCATGCGAGGGACCTCCTGCTGACCTAAAACGCTGGGGGAAGGAAGAATAGTCGCATGGAGCATACACCGAAAATCAACACGAAGCGATTGATGCCAGAACCACTGGAGCCTTGCCTGGTAGGTTTGACAGCCCGTCCGCAATTTTCTAACCTTGCTGAATTACAGTAAGGTTTGGGGTCGGGGAATGTCGCAGAATAATAATGAAATGAAAAATTCGGATCGCGAGCTGGGGATGTCACGCAACATTACCCGGCGCGATTTCCTGAATGGTGTCAGCGTCGGCATTGGCGGCGCGATGTTAGCTTCAAAGACGGTGCTCCTGGCGACGCTCGAAGGCGCGACGCTGGACCACGAAACGGTTTCGCAGGCAAGCAAGAGTTACTATCCTCCCGCGCTAACCGGAATGCGGGGCAGCTACGATGCGACCTACAAGTACGCGCACATGCTGCGTGACGACGCCTTCTGGGACAGCGCGCCTAAGCCGGCTGAGCTCAGCGAAAGCTACGACCTGGTGGTTGTGGGTGGCGGCATCAGCGGCCTTGCGGCCGCCTATTTTTACAGGCAGAAGGCTGGCAGCAAGGCACGCGTCCTTATCCTCGACAACCACGACGATTTTGGCGGCCACGCAAAGCGCAACGAGTTCACCGTCGCCGGCCGCATGGTGCTGAGTAATGGCGGAACACAGTCGATTGAGAGCCCCGGCTCATACAGCGCCGTGGCCAAAGGTCTGCTGAAGAACCTCGGGATCGACACTTCGGCCTTTTACAAGGCCTACGATCGAAAGCTGTATTCGAATCTCGGCACCGCTTTTTTCTTTAACAAGGAGACCTTCGGAACAGACCGGATTGTCACCGGTATGAACAAGACGCCATGGCCGGAATTTCTTGCGCAAGCTCCTCTGAGTGATGGGGGGCGACGCGATATCGCACGTGTGTATACCGAGAAAGTCGATTACCTAGCTGGCATGACGCGCGAGGAGAAACGCGCCAAGCTGAGCGCGATCAGCTATGCGGATTTTCTGACGAAATATTGCAAAGTCACTCCAGAAGCGCTGCCGTTCTTCCAGACATTTCCGCACGATCTGTTCGGAGTGGGTATCGATGCCGTTTCCGCTCTAGATTGCTTCGGGGCCGGAGATGATTACGAAGCTGTGCCCTATCCAGGTTTTGAGGGCCTGGATCTAGGCCTCGAGCACCGAAAAGAGCCGTACATTTTTCATTTTCCTGATGGCAATGCATCTATTGCGCGGCTGCTGGTGCGCTCGCTGATCCCCGCCGCGATGCCGGGGCACGACATGTTCGATGTGGTGACGGCGCGCGCCGATTACAGTCAGCTGGACCATGCCGACTCGCCGGTGCGCATCCGGCTGAATGGCACCGTGGTCAAAGTGAAGCACGACGGACCGCCTGAGTCGGCGAAACAGGTCCACGTGCTGTACATGCGCGACGGCAAGCTTCAAGGTGTTTGTGCTGGACACGTGGTGCTGGCCTGCTACAACATGATGATTCCGTATCTGTGTCCGGACCTGCCGCAGAAACAGCAGGAGGCGCTGAAATATGGGGTCAAGGTCCCCCTGGTCTACACGCATGTGGCAATTCAAAACTGGGAGCCGTTTACGAAGCTAGGCATGCACGACATTGTTTCGCCTGGCAGCTATCACTCCTACACTTCGCTGGATTTTCCGGTGAGCCTTGGCACATACGAGTTTCCCAGCAAACCCAGCGAGCCGGCGGTGCTTTTTATGCTACGAGCGCCTTGTAAGCCCGGTTTGCCGGCGCGAGATCAGTACCGCTTTGGACACATGGAGCTTTACACCACTCCATACGAGACCTTCGAGCGCAACATTCGCGATCAATTGGGGCGCATGCTGGGCGACCAGGGATTCGACCCGGCGCGGGATATTGCGGCGATCACGGTGAACCGCTGGTCTCACGGCTACGCGTACGAATACACCACATTGTGGGACCCGAATTTCGCGCCGAACGAGCGGCCGTGCGTGATTGGCCGCCAACCCTTTGGACGGATCACGATCGCAAACTCCGATGCCGGTGCAATGGCCTACACCGATATGGCCATCGATCAAGCATGGCGGGCGATAGGAGAAATCCACGGTTAGTTAGTTGATCGCAGCAGCATGACGATAGGCCATTACGCTGGTTATCAAGAAGTTGCCAGCATCCGCGCTGAGTATTCTCGCGAATACTTTATATTTCCAGCTTTTTTCCCTTACGAACATTACCGCTGCCAACAGAGGTGATCGCCCGATTCATCCTGGGTGGTCGCGAAACTACCATGACCATAAGACACAGCGGTAAAAGAGGAGGGGTCCTATGTTTCAGAGGTTTGGTAAGACCCTGAGAATTTCCCTCGCGCTCGCTTCGATCGCAGTCCTGTTGGCGGCGCTTCCCGGAGCACTTACAGCGCAGAATTATCAAGATCCTCCGGGGCGTGTTGCACGAATTCGATACGTGCAAGGTTCAGTGTCGTTCCAACCGGCAGGGACATCGGATTGGGTCCCTGCTGTCACCAATCGACCTGTAACCATCGGCGATCAACTGTGGGTCGACGCGAATTCGCGGGCCGAGCTTGATTTGGGGTCAGCCGTGATGCGAATTGGGCACAACACCGGAATGTCATTCCTGAATCTCGACGATCGGACAGTGCAGATACAGCTCACTCAGGGAGATCTGAATCTGCGTGTCCGCAGGCTGCTTCCGAACACGGCTTTCGAAGTGGATACACCGAACGAGGCGTTTTCGATCTTTCAACCCGGCTTGTATAAGGTACAGGCTGGCCAAGACGGAAATTCGTCCATGGTGATGGTGCGGCAGGGACAAGGTCAGGTGACCGGGGCTGGACAGGTTTATACGCTCGATGCCGGACAGGCGGGTTCCTTCGCTGGAGATGGTGCGAACTCACTGATCGGACAGGTAACAGACCTAGGTAGTCCCGACGATTTCGATCGGTGGGCGCAATCGCGCGACTACCAATACGATCGATCGATCTCGGCGCGCTACGTTTCGCCCGACATGGTTGGCTATGAAGACCTGGATAACCACGGAAGCTGGGCTTACGATCCCACTTACGGGAACGTCTGGTATCCCGGTTCAGTTCCTGCGGGATGGGCGCCTTATCGGTACGGACATTGGGCGTGGATTTCGCCTTGGGGCTGGACGTGGGTGGACGACGCACCATGGGGCTATGCTCCCTTCCACTATGGCCGTTGGGCCTACATGCGTAACCGTTGGGGATGGGTGCCCGGACCGATGCAGGCTGAGCCGGTCTACGCTCCGGCATTGGTCGCGTTCATCGGCGGATCGGGTTTTGGAATTTCGATCAGTGCCGGCGGAGGTTACGGTCCTGGCGGTGGCGACGTGGGCTGGTTCCCGCTGGGGCCACGCGAGGTGTACGTCCCCAGCTACTACGCCACTCCGCAGTACGTAGAGCGCGTGAACACCAGCAACACTGTTGTATCAACGACGACAGTGACCAACGTCTATAACAGCGTAGTTAACAACAACTATAACCAGGTCACCAACGTTACGTACGTAAATCGGACCGCTCCGAATGCAGTCACGGTTGTGTCCCAGGCAGTTGTCAGGAGCGCGGAGCCGGTTGGCCGAGCTGTGATAAGGGTCGATCCGCAACAGGTTGCTTCCGCTCCGGTCGCTCCAAGGCCACAAGTGGTTCCGACACAGGCGAGCGTACTAGGAACACCAAGTCCGGGGGCCACTCGTATGGCCCGACCGCCGGCTCCGGTAATGGAGCGAAAAGTTGTAGCCAAGACGCCGCCGCCTCCGCCGCCGGTGCCGTTTGCGAAACAGGAACCTGCTTTGGCAAAACAGGCGGGCCGGCCGTTGCCTCCACAACAGGTCCAGGCGCTGCGTTCACCAACGACCCATCCGCAGGTGAAGCTTGCGCCTCCTGCGAAACCGGCCACCTTAGCTCGGGCTCCAGCTAATCCCCAGAGACAGCCTGCACCGAATGCTCCTGCTCAGCCGCAGGCTGCACCGCCGCAGGCGCAGCAGAAAGCTGCTCAGCAACAGGCTGCACAGCAGCAGGCAGCGCAGAAAGCCGGTCAGCAGCAAGCCCAGCAGCCAGCGGCCCAGCAACAGGCGGAGCAGAAAGCACAGGCCGCCCAGCAACAGGCAGCGGAGAAAGCCGGTCAGCAGCAAGCCCAGCAGCCAGCGGCCCAGCAACAAGCACAACAGAAAGCTGCCCAGCAACAGGCCCAGCAGCAAGCTCAGCAACAAGCGGCGGAGCGGGCGCGTCAGGCCCAGGCCCAGCAGCAGTCTGCTCAACAGGGTGCGGAGAGAGCACGTCGGCAACAGGAGGCACAGCAGCTAGCTGCGCAACAAGCGGCAGAGCGGGCACATCTGGCGCAGGCCCAGCAGCAGGCCGCACAACAAGCCGCTGAGAAAGCTGGTCAGCAGCAGCAGGCCCAACAGCAGGCCGCTCAACAGCAGGCCGCGCAACAAGCGGCAGAGAGGGCGCGTCAGGCGCAGGCGCAACAGCAAGCGGCGCAACAGGCGCAGAACCGGCCGCCCGCGAATCAACAGCAGCGACCGCCTAATGCACAACCAGCTCCTCAGCAACGGCCTCAACAGGGACAACCGCCTCAAGCAAAGCCAAATCGGCCTCAGACGCCGGAAGAGAAGGCTCGTGAGGAGCAGCAGAAGAAAGAACAGAAGCCGCCACCGCCACCAGAGTAGGTGTGTAGGAACTGGAGAAATCAGCTCAGTCTGGATCATCGTGGCTACCTTAGGCGAACCCCGAGGTAGCCACACGCTTTCAGGGCAGCTTCAGCGGGTCACCGGTGTAGCCACCGCAAGCGTCAGTTCCTCTCGATGAGGGGCCAATGCGATTTGCGTTGAGGACTTCTGCTGCTCGCTCTTGGTCTTGGCGCCGAAGCCGAGTGTTGCGGTCCAGAGAGCGGCAGTAGCAGTCCAATACATGGCATCCGCTTTGGTCGTGATGCAATATACGAGAATGCCGCCGATGGTCATTAACAGCGCGGAGAAAACTGCCGCCAAGCCGTTCACCAGGTACACCAGGCGGGTGGAGGACGGGCCTGTTCCTCGGGTGGCGCAAATCAGCTGGGTGAAAATCTCCATTGCTCTACCTCCCACTCGAATTTGGTGCCGAGTCTCAATCTGATCCTGGCGGTCGAGCAGCCACGGATGTTTAGCTTGTAGCAATTGGCGTGCCGCGGTGACGCGCGAGAACAGAGCCCGCAAAGCCTCACAATATCGATTTTGGGAAATGAGCCTGGGAAGGCCGCAGAATGCCGCACCCGGTTACGGCTATCCGATCGGTTTGACCTGCTATCGGAGTGGTGAGTTGCGCTCTTGCAGGTATGATGGTGCGAAACACCCCGGCGGTAATTGAGGAGAGCTTCATGTACTGCAACCATTGCGGCAAGCCGAATCCCGATGATGCACGTTTATGTGCCTATTGCGGCGCTTCTCTGGCGGGAGGTCTACCCGAGCGCCGATTGGTGCGTCCGGTAAGAGACCGCAAGATTGCCGGAGTCTGCGCCGGCGTCGCGCAATATTACGGCTGGAATGTCACCGCCATCCGGCTGATTTGGGTGTTGCTCTTTCTATTTGCAGGAACCGGCGGATTGCTGTACCTCATTCTGTGGATCGTGATTCCAAACGAGGGACAGTGAAGCCGCAGTGCCGCTGCTGGCGATATGGTAACTGGTAAGAGTCTGCATTCGAGGCGGTCCGGTTATTTTCAGGTTCGGGAATTATGATTTTGCAGCGATGCAAGTCCGGACATCTAGGTTTGGTGCTGCTCGCGGCGGTTCTCGCTGCAGCACAAACTCCAGCAACCACCTCCTCCCTGCCTCAACGCAAGACAAGCACTCCTTACACTGGCGATCTTTCTATCTTCGATTATCCCGACCGAGCGCACAAACTGCACATCGATCAGGTCATGGATCTGCTGGGTATCGCAGGGGATAAGAACGTGGCTGATATCGGTGCTGGTTCAGGATGGTTCACAGTGATAGCGGCGAAACGGGTTACCCCTGCGGGCAAAGTCTTTGCGGTGGACATCAATCCCGAGGCAATCGCCTATATCAACAAACGTGCACAAACAGATGGACTGTCAAACATCACCACAATTTCGGGAGCGGCGGACAATCCCAAGCTGCCGGCAGCGAGTGTTGATGCGGTCCTGCTGTTGAAGACCTACCACGAGGTGGCGAAGCCGGTTGACCTGATGCGAAATCTGCATGCTTCACTGCGACCGGGCGCGCACGTCGGAATCATTGATCGCAACGGCAACGGAGAAAACCATGGTGTCTCACCGAAGGTGGTCATCAGCGAGATGGAGACGGCGGGATATCGGCTGACCGGCGAACACGATGACCTCGTGAAAGACGACAAGATGGATTATTTCCTTATCTTCGTCGCTAAATAAATCACCGAGTCTCAGCTGATTGCATTTGCGGAGTAAAGCCAACCCGGCCTTCGCGAATGAGTCGAGAAAACTCCGGGCTGTTGTCAGCAGCGCGGGCGGCTGCGTTGATATGCGCCTGGGCTTTGAGCTCCGGCAAGGAGAGTCCGCCGGTCACCAGGCTGTCGTGTTCGTACATCATCTCGTCCATCTTGCCATTGAGTAGAATGCGCCAGTCGAAGCGCGCCGGCTTACCCTGCCCTTTAGCGGCCGAAAGCGCGATGTTGGTGGTGCAGTTGTTGGTGAGCGCGTTGTACCACTCAGGCTGACGGTGTAATTGGTTGATGCGGTCGAGATACTCCTGGAACACGTCACGGGCCAGCGCAGGTGAAGCCGTCGTGCGAAACACGTACACCTCTTCGTCCTTGCGGAAGTTGGTGCGCAGGCGGACCAGATCGCGCTCGTCGCTGACGATGTAAATCAGCGTGTACTGTCGAAAAAAGCCGCGAATTGCCGAGTAGCTTTGCCCGACGACGTCACGGGTTTCGATGGACATCGGTACGTGCCCCTGCTCGCCAAAATCGAAGCTGACGATGGGGTGGGCGATCAGGGTCGGACCCCACCAAGTGATGAAGATGTCCGCGCCGCGCAGCCTGGAGAGGTGGAACGTGCGCGTTTCCCAGTGGCAGGTGTAGTCGTTTTCCGTGCGGTAATCACAGTTGCGCACGTTGTGAATTGTGACCTCGTCACCCTGGGTTTCCAACCAGGCAGTTTCGGCATCGTGAGGCTGCCAGTCGCGATTTTGCGACGGCCTCAGCGAAAACCACCAGCCGGCGACGAGGGCAAATCCCGCCAGCGCGACCACAATTCCTGCGTGGTAGCTTCGAAGCAGAAAGAGAGCTGCAAGAACAACCAGCAGGTAGACGATTGCGACCGGGAGACGAAGGGCAGTGATTGGTGAGTCAAAGAAGATGGCTGCCGCCGCCCAGAGAGTTACCAGAACTGCGACCAGGTATGTGATGAGCACAAGCGCACGGCGGAGCCAGAGCAACGGGCTGCGACCTTTCAGAAGGATATGGTTCGGTGCAAATCCTGGAGAGTATTAACCAGGAACAACGTGCCCGGCTCGGGGACCTTGGCGCCGGGGCCTTTTTCCTTGTGCGAGGGCTTGAGGTTGCGAGTTAAAGCAGCCTCTGACAGCGTCTCAGCAGAATGGTCGAGCAATGAGTCGGTAAAGATGGAATTGCCCGTTGACGATAAGGCCGTCCAAAGCGGAGAAACAGCTTCACTCTGGGTTTCTGGGGACTCTATGAGCTGCCCTTCTGCGATTTCGCAGAATTTCACCGGCACTTGAGTATCGGCATCCGACGCTGCCTGGAGGCTCTGGGGCAGGACTGCAATGACGGCGAACATTGCAGCCGCGATCATGATCACGCGAAAGCTGTGGACTCGCACGGCAGCCCCTCCCAAAAGTAATCAAGTAGAAGTTACTATTTCTCGTTGGTTATTACAGAAGTGGATAAAGGCGCCTATCTGATTAAATTCCTCTCGGTCGCATTGTTATCCGGTTGGATAACAGCATTGGTGACGATACCATCAAAATCGCTGTAACTTTTTGTAAAACAGCTATTTAGCAAACTAATAAAACGCCATAATGCGCCACGTTTTTCAACGCAACTCGGCAGCCAAAATAAGCAAACAGCTCTCCTTACAAGCAACCAAGGCTATCATGCTGGCTGCCTTCACTTTCAGGGCTGCAGGTCAGCTGGACGCCCGGTAAGCCGTTCGATGCGCTTTGCAATGGGGGGGTGTGTGGAAAATAGGCTTGCAAAATCAAACCCGAGAAGCGGCGCCACGATGAACAAGTGCGCAGTAGATGGCGTTGCCGCCAGCGGCACCCGCTTCGAAAAGGCATCCAGTTTGCGCAATGCGCTGGCAAGCGCATACGGATTGCCGGTGTAGCGTGCGCCGCTGGCGTCAGCTTCGTATTCCCGCGACCGAGAGACGGCGAGCTGGATGAGTGTTGCGGCAATCGGCGCCAGTATCAGCATCAGCAGCGCGACGAATCCTCCGCCACCTTCGCGATCTTCGCGATCTCCCCCACCGCCAAATAACGATGCCCAATAGCCCATGCGGGCGATGAAGGTAATGGCCCCGGCGAGCGTTGCTGCAACCGAGCTGATCAGGATGTCACGGTTCTTGACGTGCCCGAGCTCATGCGCGAGCACGCCTTCCATTTCTTCGTCATTCAGAAGGTTCAGGATGCCTTCGGTCATCGCCACCGACGCATGCTCGGGATTGCGTCCGGTAGCAAAGGCGTTCGGCGATTCGGAGGGAATCACGTAGATTCTCGGCATCGAAATGCCGATTTTTTGCGACAGGCGTTCGACAATTTCGTAAGCCCGTGGCAGTTGCTCGCGGGTGACGGGTTGGGCACGGTATGCGGCCAGCGCGATCTTATCGCTGAAGAAATAGGAAATGAAATTCATGACGGCGGCGAAAATCAACGCTAGCACCATGCCACGCTCGCCACCGAACATCTGACCGATGAACAGCAGAAAAAGCGTCATTGCGGTAAGCAGCAACGCGGTCTTAAAGGTATTTCCCATGGAAGTGGATCCACCTATTTAGATGACTCTGGGCTCGCCGGGTTGCGGACCTGTGGTTTAGATGCCCAAGTGTTCGTCTTCGTCCTCGCGGTAGCGTGAATCGAGTCGCCGCGGATGGCGAAAGTCGGTCATACCAGTGATGGCTGTTTTGGCCAGCGCCTGGCGGGAGAAGAATTTTGCTTCCGGTTCGTCTTCAATGCGCACCAGCCGCGGGATAGCCGCGGTCATGGCGATTAGGCCGGCCTCGATTTGGCCATGCATGGGGTAGGAAATCGGCTTGCCGTTATTTCCCGAGTAGTCGGTCAGCAGACTGACAGCGGCAGTAGCTCCTCCGCACAAGAGCGCGCCCAAGGCGGCGCGGCGATTGCGTTTCCAGAAGATGGCTCCGGCCAGCAGGAACGAACCGGTGATGCCATAATCCAGCGCGGCATGCACGCGCGGAGAAATCTTCTTGGGCATCCGCGCAGCAGCCAGCGCCACACTTCTTTGCACAAAGGCCATTTTTTTCAAACCTCGCTAAACCAGACGCGGCAATCAACCTCCGGAGATGTCCTGCCTGTCGTGCGCAAAGCGATTTTACGCCCGCGGTCACCTTCTCGAAACTGAACGGATGAATTGGAGCGCATTTAGCGATCCAGCTAAGAGCGAAAAGAGATGAGCTAATTGCTAGACAAATTTGCTAATGGCAGCTAGTAGCTGCCAATGGCTAGTCGCTAGTTACTAACTCTTCGCCCGTACCAGAGCCCGTTTGAGCGTTTCGTCCAGCGCAGCCTTGGCTTTTTCGTATTCGGCCTGCGTGATTTTGCCCTCCTGCCGATCGAGCTCTAGGTGGAAGAGCTCGTCCTTCATGGCTTCGAGCAGCGGGCTGCTGCGCTCCGCTGCGATTGCTTGCGGAACCGGAACGGCAACATTCAGGCTTGAAGCTGCTGCAGCCGCAGTACGGGTAACGTTTGACTTGCCAACCACGTAGAAGCCCCCCATTACCAGCACTAGCGCGAAGATTCCCAGAATCACTGCGCGATATTCGTACAGCGGATCGTTGGAGTCGATAGGCGCGCCCAGTCCTCCGCCTGGGCGGCTATCGCGCCCGCCGCCACCGGTGTCTCCGCCGTTCTGTGCGCCGCCTGCAGCGGCTTGTTCTCCTTCGGCCTGAAACTGTCCAGTACCGGAGACGCTGAAACTGAGATCTTCGCCGGCCTTCGCGTCGGTGGCTACCATCACGCCGGCTTGGCTCGGCATGGGCTGAAAGCGCTGCGGATTCTTGGGCAAGAACTTGATTCCCGGTGCCGTCATTACCACGAAATGCTGAACATCCGCCAGAGGCTTGGGCGAAAAGCTCGCCTGCCCGCTGTAGTGCAGGTGGTAGGAAACCTGAAACTGCGTCTCGCCCGGCTTGAGCGGGAAGTCGAATGCGTAGCGGTTCTTCGCACCCGCCTCGCTTGGCTGATCGTTGATGGGCTGTCCGCCGGGTCCGCGCGCCAGACCGCCGTCAATCGTCGCACCTTCCGGCAGTAGGAACTCGAAAGTCCTCTCGTTCACCAGCGTCTTGGACGGGTTCGATTGGTTCTGGATGGCGAACAGCGCAATAACCTGAAGCCGGCTGGCGTCGGCCTGAATGCGGTCCACCTCCACCATCTGCGACAAGCCGTCTACCTTCTTTGCGCCGTCGTACACCGTGATTTCCGCTGAGGTGACACCCGGCATCAGAGGGCCCCCGCGCGGAAAGTAGCTGACCCCACCATGGGTAGCGCGAACCATGTGTGGAACCTGCTCTTCAACGGGCGCCTTCAGCGTGAACTTTCCTTGCGCGTCGGTTTTGGTTGAGCCGACCTCCTGCATGCCCTGCGAGAGCGAGAGGAGCGTTATGTCATCTCCGGCAGCCGGCTTGCCAGTGGTGCCGTTCGTGACCGTGCCAGTTATGTTCTGGGCGGAGGCGCTTAGTGCAAGCAATGTCACGTATGTAACCAGGACTAGGCTTTGTGTAAGGTGGGGCAACCCTTCAGGCCTGCAGCTCGCCGACCGTTTGTTTTGAAAGGCCACCACGGCTTTAGCCGTGCCGAGCGTGGCTGGAAGGGATCGGGCGTTAGCCTCTGAAGTAAAGAATTTCACGCCCTGCCCCCCTTCCCCTTCTCGATGCTTTCCATTTCCGCCAGGATCACCGCCGCTTCGTCCTCCAGCGCGGCACGCTGATGCGCATAGTCATCTTCGCTCAGCTTTCCGGCTTTGTACTCAAAATTGAGGTCGCGGAGATTCTCATACGTGGCCTCTTTGCGCTCCTGCAAATAGCCGTGACGAGTCTTCGCCTCGCCAGAGTCGATGTTTCCCGGCTCGTAGAAGACATACACAAACAGCGTCGCGGCAAACAGAGCGCATCCGAACAGGATGAACGGTGTCTCGCTCGCGGCTACGGCGACTATAAAGTACGGCATCAGAATTCCGTCTCCTCGCGGGCGCGACGGCGCAGCGCGTCGAGTTCCTGGGTTGGCAGGTTCACTCTCGCCACCGGCTGGGCAACCGGGCGCGCCCTCCACATACGCACCAGCCAGATAGCAATCGCGGAGGCGAGCACGAATACAGCGAACGGGGTGATCCAGGCAAAGATGTTGAATCCGGTGTTTGTCGGTGCTGAGAGCACCGTATTGCCGTACTTCTGCACGAAGCTTTGGAGAATGAGCGAGTCGTTATCCCCGCGCTCGAGCCCGGCTGTGAGTTCGTTGCGCATGCGGTCCGAATAGGCGCAGCCGACGTGGTTGCACTCCAGCAGAATCTGGTTGCATCCGCACATGCACATTAGCTGGTGGCCAAGCTTGTTGAAGCGGGCATCCGTGTCGGCACCGAGAAAGCCGATGCCCATCACGGTAATCAACGCCAGTTGTGCGATGCGGAGTTTCGAGTTGAGGCGTTTTGGCGGCGTCTCTCGGGGCCCCCGCCACCCGCCGGCATTGCGCGTGCTGGGGTGAGTCTGAGCCGCCAGCCGAAATCCTGGGCGAGCGGAGCGAGTCGAAGGATCTCTATCACCAAAAATTCCCATTACAATCACGCTTGTCATCCTGAGCGAAGGCGGCGCCGGAGTCGAACGACCCGTTTGTCGCTTAGCAAACTTCCTATTAAGCCAGGTTGTGCATTTGCGGCACTTCGATTTCCGGCCATTTCACGACGCACGATGGAACCCTGCTCAGGGTCTCCTTGCGCGAAGGATTTCTTAAGTCCTGCCTGTCGCAAAATGCTCGACAGAGCCTTCGGATGCATCTCATCTGCGGCGCACCCGCCATCGTCACCTTGCCGGGTTGCGATGGGTATTTGTAATGTCTGTCACTGCCGCGTTGTGCGATCTGCGTCTCACCAGCATTCTCGATTTGCTTGATCAAGTCCCGAACCTTCTACTCGCCCCTCGAAGAATGCGTGCTAACTGCTTGGCTAGTCTCCTCCCACTCCCACCATCCCTTGCTTTACTGCTTCCGCCGCCTCCCGCTCTTTCGCGCTCACCGCATACTTTACCGGCCGCGTGCTCGGCAGCATGGCAATAATCGTGCCGATTAGCACGAGGTGCACGCCGATCCAGATCCATGCCACCAGCGGATTCACATGTGCCTTGATAATCGGCTTGCCGGTATCGGGGTTGCGCCCGGTGTACACAAGGTAGAGGTCTTCATTCAGACGCGAGCGGTTGGCCACGATGGTCGCGGTCTGCTCGCTCGCCTTGTAGAACCGGCGCTCCGGATACATCGTGTCAATCTTCTTGCCGCCCTTGTAAACATCGAGGACTGCCCACTCGCTCTCGTAATTCGGTTTGTCGTCTTGTGTATACGACTGGCAGACCAGCGTGTAGTGGCTGATCTGCATCTTGTCGCCGAAACCCAGTTCCTGCTCCTTGTCCTGGTTGAACGGCAACCCGGCGAAACCGATAATGACCAGCACTGCGCCCATGTGCACAAGGTACCCGCCGTAGCGGCGCGTGTTGCGCCGGGTGATCTGGACCATGCCTTTGAACACGCTGACGTGCTGCTGCCGTGCGATGACCCGTCCGCCCCGCCAGAATTCACCCGCCACGGTCCCGGCGACGAACAGCGACAGCGCAATTGCCATCAGCGAGTAGAAGTAGCTGCTGTCCTGCCACGGACGCATGCCGCCAACGATCAGCGCGATCGCCGCAACCACCGCCAGCACGGTCGGCACGAGGAAATTCCGCTTCAGACTATCCAGCGATGTCTGCCGCCATGCGAGCAACGGGCCGACCCCAGTGAGAAACACGAGGAACAGCCCTATCGGCACATTCACGCGATTAAAGAAGGGAGGCCCCACCGTCACCTTGCTGCCCGTCACCCACTCCGACAGCACGGGAAATAGCGTGCCCCAAAGTACCGCGAAGCACGACACCAGCAGCACCAGGTTGTTGAACAGGAAGCCCGACTCGCGCGAGACCAGCGAATCCAGTCGGTGCTCGCTGCGCAGCGTTTCACGATTGCGGACGAACACGTACACGCAAGTTGCAAAGCAAAACGCGATAAACCACACGAACCAGATACCGATGCCAGACTGCGCGAACGCGTGCACCGAGCTCACCACCCCGGAGCGTGTTAGGAACGTCCCGAAGATCGCTAACAGAAACGTGATGAAGATGAGCCACATGTTCCACATCTTCATCATGCCGCGCTTTTCCTGCATCATCACCGAATGCAGGAACGCGGTCATTGTCAGCCAGGGCAGCAGGGAAGCATTCTCCACCGGGTCCCATCCCCAGTAGCCGCCCCAGCCAAGCACTTCGTACGCCCAGTGCGCGCCCAGGAAGATGCCGCAGGTCAGGAACAGCCACGCCACCATGGTCCAGCGGCGCGTAATGTGGATCCACTTTTCACCTGGATACTTCATCATCAGCGCGCCGAGTGCAAAGGCAAATGGCGCGGTTACACCCACGTAGCCGAGGTACAGCATCGGCGGATGAATCACCATCTCGGGATACTGCAACAGCGGGTTCAACCCGTTGCCGTCCGCCGGGATCGTGCCCTTCACCAGTCCGAACGGGTGCGCCGCGAAATTCACCAGCAGTAGAAAGAAGACCTGCACGCCGGCCACGATCGCTGAGGCATAGGCGGTGAGCTGAGGATCGACCTTGTAGCGCAGCCGCATAAACAGCCCATAGGTCGAAAGCAGCCATGCCCACAGCAGCAGCGAACCTTCCTGCCCTGACCACAACGCTGCGAACTTGTATGCCACCGGCAGGTCGCGATTGCTGTGGTGCATGATGTAAGCCACGGAGAAATCGTTGGCGAACGTGGCCATGACTAATGCCACCGCAGCTACCGTCACCGCAGCCCAGCAGGCGATGCCTGCGCGGCGGGCGGTCTCCGTCAGGCGATCGTCTTTGCGGTAGAGCGCTAACGCTCCGGCGATGAAGGAGTAGGCTGCCAGAGCGAGTGCCAAAAGAAGTGTGAAGCTACCGATTTGTGGCATGAATCGAAAATCCGCACAGCATAGAGCGTTTCCGATGTCTCTACGCCATCCTCGCAGATGGCTCTATTCTACTCGCTTCTCACTGTCCCCGCTGTTCTATCCACTATCCACTATCCACTAACCGCTATCCACTGCTACTATGTTGCCGCTGCGAGAACCAACGATGACGCACGAACAACAGATTCGACAGCAACTGGCCAAAGCATTGGACTGGGGCGAAGCGCACGCCGATTTACGCGCGCTCGTGCAGGACTTTCCGGAGGACTTGCGCGGTGAGCGCCCGCCGGGATTTTCTCACTCAGCATGGGAACTGCTCGAGCACATGCGCATCGCTCTCTGGGACATCGTCGAGTTCACCAAAGACTCGCGCCACAAGTCTCCGCCGTGGCCCGGCGGATATTGGCCTCGGTCACCGGCCCCGCCACAGGAAGAAGCCTGGGACCAGAGCGTGGAGGCCATCGTTGATTTGATCGAGGAGATGCGCGGCCTCATTCTCGACCGTTCGCGCGCTTTGCTGGAGCCGTTTCCTCGTAGCCAGGGTCAGACACTGATGCGTGAGGCGTTACTGGCAGCCGACCACAACGCCTATCACTTGGGTCAGTTGTTGCAAGTGCGCAAAGCTCTGAAAGCATGGCCTAAAGAATAAATAAGAAAAAGAAGTCAGGTTTGGCGTCGGGCGACGAGCGAAACAATTTCCCCGAAATTTGCGTCTAATACACCGAGGACAACATCTTACGTGTCCTGCGTCGGCCATCTTCGCAAACGACATGATGCGGTGGAAGACATTTGCTATAGGCTGGAGCTTAGCGCTGGCGCTACTACTATTTGCCCAGCACAGAGTGCCCATGCCCGAGCCAATTGCCTACCATTCTGTCGTTGACCTCACCCACAGCTTGAACGACCACTCTCCCAGTTGGGAAGGCACAGCCGAATCGCCATTCCACACTAAGGAAACCGAAACCCTTGACCGCGATGGTTACTACGCGCGCGTCATCACAACCCCGGAGCACTACGGCACCCATCTCGATGCTCCCGCCCATTTTGCGCGCGGCATGTGGACGGTGGAGCAGATTCCCGCCGAGCGGCTGGTACGGCCCATGGCTGTGCTGAACGTGCGGAACAAGGCAAGCGGCCATCCCGACTATGAAATTAGCGTTGCCGACATTGCGGAATGGGAGGGTCAAAATGGCCAGATTCCTTCCGGTGCCGTGGTCATGGTCTATACAGGATGGGACGAGCGCTGGAATACGCCCCTTGCGTATCGGAACGCCGGCAGCGACGGTACGCTGCATTTTCCCGGATACTCCCTCGAGGCTGCGCAATTCCTGGTGAAGACACGAAGCGCAGTGGCCTTGGGTATCGATACGCTCAGCATCGACCCGGGAGCGGAGAAGGAATTCCCCGTCCATCATTTCACGGCAAAGGCGAGTGTCTATCAGCTTGAGAATGTCGCAAACCTGAGCCTCGTGCCGCCCACCGGCACCACGGTAATAGTTGGACCAATGAAGCTGGAAAACGGCTCCGGTGGCCCGGTGCGACTGCTGGCATTGGTGAAATAGTCGTCAGGTTTCAGGCATCAGGCCTCAGGCATCGAATGAAAACTCACACCTGATCGCTGACCACCTGATGCCTATGACTCACGTCACGTGTAGCCGATACAGGGTATAGCTGATGATTTCCCGTAATGCTGCCAGCCACCGGCTCCACAGCCTCTTCGGAATCGAGCCTGGCCGGGGCGAGATGTACACCGTAATGCCTTCGCGCTCCATCATACGTTTCGCACGGTACAGATGGTAGGCGTCGCTGACTAGAATTGCGCTTCTCCACGCATTGGCTTCAAAGATTACGGCAAGCCGACGCGCCGACTGCTCCGTATCGCCAGCTTGGGTTTCCGCTATGAGGTTCACGTCGGGCACGCCGCGCTTCGCAAGATAGTCTCGACCAACCTGGCCTTCGCTGAAGGTGGGATCCTTCCCGGATCCGCCAGTCGTGATGATTACAGGAGCCAATCCTTGTCGAAACAGTGTGTAGGCATGATCAAGACGTGCCCGATAAACCGGCGAGGGGTGGCCTACATATTCCGCAGCCCCGAACACAACGATTGCGTCAGCTGGACGGGCCTGGTCGAAGCTGGCCTCGCGCATAATGCGCAGCGACATCCCCAGGACGTAAACGGCTACGAGCAGGGCAACAATCGTAAAGAGCCAGCGAATCGGATGCGATGGCAACAGTTCAGGCCCCGTGGCGATTACTCCCGGCCCAGCACTTCGACGATCTTCTCGGCTGGGATGGCGCCACGGCGTAGCAGACGCCAGTCACCGGCGTCATTCGTCAAGTCGACGATGGTGGAAGGCATGTCGCGTGGAGACTCTCCCCCATCCACGATGAGCGGCAGGCAGTCTCCCAATTGATCGCGTACTTCATGCGCGTTGGTACACTCCGACGCACCATGCAGGTTGGCTGATGTGGCTGTAATGGGTGAGCCAAAAGCCCGCACAATCGCCAACGGCACCTCTGCGGCGGGAACGCGGAGCGCCACATTGCCGGTGTTAGCCGTGACCTTCAGCGGCAACTTCGGATCGGCTTTAACGATGATGGTGAGCGGGCCCGGCCAGAAGGCGCGAGCAAGCAGGAAGAACGTCTCGGGAACCGGCCAGGCCAGTTCCGATGCCTGGTCCACGGATTCAATCAGCAGCGACAGAGGCTTGTGGCGCGAGCGAGTCTTGATTTCGTAGATGCGATCAACGGCATGGAGGTTAAACGGGTCAGCAGCCAGGCCATAGAATGTGTCCGTCGGCATGCCTACCACGGCGCCGCCGCGAATCTTCTGGGCAATGTAGGCAACTTGGGACGCCTCGGGATGCTCGGGGTGAATCCTGACAATTTCGGGACGCAAACTAGCCTCTCGTTGGCCGGGGTCCCCACGGCGCCACAGTTGCGGTTCGTGGGTGGAAGACAGCAGATTACCACGCCTAAGCGGGTCTGCGCTGCATAGGGCGCCGAGGTGTAGGATGGACGCCTGTTTTGGGAAAACCGTGGGTGACGCCAGTTTCATCGACGAACGGTTGCAGCGCATCACCAGCCGCCAGAATGCGAAGGTGAAACAACTGCGCCAGATGTTCCACCGAGCGGCCCCGAACCAAAAGGGGGAAGTCGCGATCGAAGGCATGCACCTGGTTGAGGAGGCGATCCGTTCGGGACTGCGGCCCAGGGCGGTCTTCTTCAGCGAATCCGCACGAGAGCGAGCCCATAAGCTGATTCCGCAACTGCCCTCGAAAACCGAAACCCTGCGATTGCCCGACGAGGTGTTTTCCAGCGCGGTTCCGACCGAGACGCCACAGGGCGTAGCCGCCTCGGTGAGCGTGAGAGCCTTCACCCTCGATGATGTGTTGCGGTCCCAGCCTGCGTTAATCGTCATCGCGGCTGGTGTGCAGGACCCGGGCAATCTGGGTACCATTGCCCGCTCTGCCGAAGCATTCGGCGCCACAGGCTTGCTCTTAGCGGAGGGCACCGTGAGCCCCTGGAACTGGAAGGCTGTCCGGGCTTCTGCCGGCTCAATGTTTCGCCTGCCGCTTGTCAAAGTGGAGCTTCACTCAGCGGTTGACGAGCTGAAACCCAGGGCGATCCGAGTTCTGGCCACTTCTTCTCACAAGGGTACATCGATAAGGGATGTGGACTGGAAAGATCCGGTCGCCCTCGTAATAGGCAATGAAGGATCGGGACTGCCCAAGGACGTGTTGGCGAAAGCAGACAAGACAATCTTCATTCCGCAATCTCCAACGGTCGAATCCCTCAACGCAGGAATCGCAGCGTCCATCATCTTGTACGAGGCTGCAAGGCAGAGGGAGCGCCCTTGAAGCCTGTCGCAGGCGCTCAGGGCGCATTTCACCACGGAGAACACAGAGCGCGCGGAGATTTTTGATGAATGGGCTTAGAATCGCCTTCGTTCGGGAACAAGTCCTGATGATCTCGAAAGTCCCGGAAATGAGCGTCGAATCTCGTGAGTCGCAGCTAGTGCACGAGGAAATTCTGGGTTACCGTATTGACCTCGTTATCGAGGTGGGGTTGCCGGGGAATTTTAAGTCGCTGGACACGATCTTGCCCATTCCTCACTCGCAATTGTTGACCTATCTGCGTTTGAGAAGGTTTTGCGTAGGCCTGCTGATTAACTTCAACACCAGATTGTTGCCAGGCGCAATAATCAGAAGAATAATTTGATTTCTCCGTGCGCTCTGTGTTCTCTGTGGTGAATATTCGTGAGCCTGTTCCAAAGTGTTCCATCCCCGCAACCCGAAGCAGATAAGTCCCGCCCCCTCGCTGACCGCATGCGTCCACGCACTCTTGACGAATTCGTCGGGCAGGAGCACATCCTCGGGCCAGGCAAGCCTCTGCGTGTCCAGATCGAGCGTGACGACACCGGCTCGGTGATTTTTTGGGGACCACCCGGCGTGGGTAAGACCACTCTCGCCAAGATCATTGCCCGCATGACTCATGCCGAATTCATCGAGTTCTCTGCCGTTTTGAGCGGCATCAAGGAAATCAAACAGGTCATGGCTGATGCCGAACGCGCGCGGCAGTACGGTACGCGCACCATCGTCTTCGTCGATGAAGTGCATCGCTTCAACAAAGCCCAGCAGGACGCGTTTCTGCCCTACGTTGAGAAGGGCAGCATTCGTCTGATTGGTGCAACCACGGAGAACCCGTCCTTTGAAATCATCTCGGCATTGCTGTCGCGTTGTCGCGTGTACGTTCTCAAAGCATTAACCGAGGATCAGATCGTCGGCCTATTGCGTCGGGCGCTAACAGACGGAGAACGAGGTCTCGGCGACTTAGCTCTTGAGGCTGATGACGACGCTTTACAGAAAATTGCTGCATATTCCAGTGGCGACGCCCGCACCGCCTACAACGCCCTGGAAGTGGCCGCCGCTTTGGCCACGGAACGCAAGTCACGAATTACGGAGTCCATCGCCACAGACGCCCTGCAAAAGCGCGTTCTTCTGTATGACAAGGCCGGCGAGGAGCACTACAACCTCGTCTCGGCGCTGCACAAAAGCGTGCGCAATAGCGATCCCGACGCCGCTCTCTACTGGTTCATGCGCATGATCGAAGCCGGCGAAGACCCGCTCTATATCGCGCGTCGCGTCGTGCGCATGGCGTCGGAGGACATCGGCCTCGCCGATCCTAACGCTCTCGCCATTTGTGTGGCGGCGCGTGATGCCTATGACTTCCTCGGAATGCCCGAAGGCCACCTCGCATTGGCGCAGGCAGTGGTCTATTTGTGCATGGCTCCAAAGTCCAACGCTCTGCTCACCGCCTACGGAGCAGTCCGCCAGGAGGTGGAACAGACTGCGCAGGAGCCGGTGCCTCTGCACCTCCGGAACGCTCCGACCCCGCTGATGAAATCGATGGGCTATGGCGCCGGCTACCGGTATGCTCACGACCTCGATGAAAAGGTGGCCGACATGCAGTGTCTTCCCGACAATCTAAAGGACCGCGTCTACTACCACCCGAGCGAAGAAGGCCTCGAGAAACGCATCAAAGAACGGCTGCAAGAGATTCGGCAGTTGAAAGCAGATTCACCACAGAGACCCAAAGACACAGAGGACCGGAAAAGGAAAACAAGATTGGAAAAGCCAGAAGAAAAGTAAACGGTCCAGACCTTTTTACAAACAACGAATCACTAATTACTAATCATCCCTTGCTCAATGGTTATTTAATAGCTCATGGCCAACAGCTAGTTACTAGTTGCCTCTCTCTTCCGTGCTCTCCGTGTTCCCTGCGGTGAAAAACTCCGCCCGAAACGGTGTCTACCGCACCAATCTCCGATGCTCTTTCAGAAGGCACCGGTCCATCACCACGAAAATCCCCGCCGCGCGCGCTTTCTTCGCAGCCTCTTCATGCACTACGCCTTCCTGCATCCAGATAGCCGGCACCTTCAGCCGGATCGCTTCCTCTACGACCTCCGGCACGAACTCCGAGCGTCGGAACAGGTTCACGATATCGATCTTTTCCGGTACCTCTCGGAGTGTCGCATACGCCTTCTCGCCTAGCGACGCTCGGATCATCGGGTTTACCGGAATAACCCGATAACCTTGCGACTGCATGTACTCGGACACAGCATAACTGATGCGCATCGGATTGTTGCTCAATCCGACAACCGCAATCCTCTTTGCACTTCTCAACAACTCCGCAATCTTCTCTGCTTCTCCCATGGGAAGGATTGAATGTTCCAAAACTAACGTCGTGGCTTCAGTTTCCCGTTGCGCGACGGTTTTACCGGAGACGCCAGCAGACCCGACAAATGCTCCAGTTCGGTCACGACGCGATCCAGCTCATCCAGCAGTGGCTTCAATAGCGGTGTTACGCCAGCCGCGCGGAACTCCTGCACGAGCGAACGGTAATACCACAGGGTCTTCACTTTCGGCGCGGAGAAGCGCTCGAACACCGGATCGCCATACTGTCGCACATCGCGCAAAATCGCGCGCGCATTGTAGAGCTTATCGGCCGCCGACACGAAGCGCGTCTCCCCATCTTCATTGCGCACGCGATGCAAATACCGCAGCTTGCGCGGATACCACTTCGGCTTCGCCTTACCCTCTTCGCCATACGAGTCCGTGCAGCCGTCAACAATCTTTGCCACCCGCGGCCCAAACATCTGCTGGATCACGCGCAGCATCGCCTTGCCACCGTGGTCCTCAGCCGCATCATGCAGGAGCGCGGCAATGCCCATGTCCTCATCGCCGCCGTAATCGAGCACAATCGCGGCCACTCCCAGCAGGTGTGAAATGTAAGGTATGCCGCTCTTCTTGCGCTCTTGATTGCGGTGCACCTGTGCCACGAATAGCAGTGCATGGTCAAAACGGATCGACAGCGGCTTGAGTTTGGAGGTCTTCAGTCGGGCCTTGATCGGCATATCTTGTTGGGACCCACTTCAGGATGCCCAACAGGATAACGAAAATCCCGCCACAGCGCAGAACAAATACTGGTGTCCCGCAATTGCTAGCCTCTGGCAACTGTCGGTTCATCGTCAGAATCACTCTAGTGGCAATCCTCGCAAGCCTGCCCACGCAACCCTCGCAGTCCCTCGCGTGTAATGATCGGAACCATCACCAGTGCAGCTACAGGGTCTGCCCACCACCATCCCCAGACCAATTGCAGCAACAGGCCGACCAGCAGGATTGCCGAGAGGTACGCGCAAAAGTCTGCCTGACGTGAATCAGAGCGCAGCGCTCGGCTATTCAGTTGTACAGCAACATTTCTTTTCGCCCGCCCGAGCAGAGGCATCACCACCACAGCCGCTGCTGCGATCAGAATGCCCGGCAAACTTCGGCTGCTGTGCTCGTGAGTCCAGAGCGCATGAACAGATTCGACTGCGACATATGTGCTCAGCAGGAGAAACGAAATCCCAACCAATCGATGGGCTAGCTGTTCGGCGTGCTCGCGGCGTTCTGCATCGCTGTCGGCACGCAAGCGCCAAACCAGAACCAGCGCTGAAGCGGTTTCGATCAGCGAGTCCAGTCCGAAGCCAACGAGTGCAATGCTCCCCGCAAGCACTCCCGAAAGCAGCGCAACTGCCGCCTCGAAGCCGTTCCACGCAATGGTGAGATATTCGAGCCGACGCCCACGCGCGACTAGTCTGGCGCGATCGCCCGCATCACTCGCTGGGTGAAAGGGAACGGCTCGCTCCATGCTTTGAGTATAGGCGGAGACGTTGGACCGGTCGCATTACTCGGTTTTCGGATGAAAGAGCGTAAAGGAGAACCCGATCTTGAGTTTCCGTGCTCGGAGCCCGTCCTGAGCGAAGTCGAAAGAGGTTCTCTGTGGTGAAAATTCCCGGCTGCGAAGCGCAACCCGACAGGCCGCAAGCCACTAGCCACTAATCCAAGCGCACCAGAAACACTCCGCCCTCTTTCACGTGGGTCTTCGCCGCCACTTCCAGCGCCTTCTGCTTGTCGTCTCCTTCAGGACGAATCCTCACCCACTCGCCGGTCGGGCCGGTGAACTGAACCACCTTCGCCGTCTGGTATTTGTCTTGCAACTTCTCTGCCAGCTTGCGCGCTTCGGGCTCGCTCTGGAACGCGCCGATCTGGACACACCAACGCCCGCCTTGGTTGATGGGCACGGGCGACGACAGCACCTCCACCCTAACCATCGCCGTTCCAGGCTGCCAAACGTCCACCGCTTTTGCCGCTGCCAGCGACAGGTCAATGATGCGGTCCTCCACGAATGGGCCGCGATCGGTGATGCGCACCACCACTTGGTGCTTGGTGGTTTCATTGGTCACACGCACCACTGAGTTCAGCGGGATCGTGCGATGCGCCGCCGTCATCGCCTGCTGGTTATAGATTTCGCCGTTCGATCCTTTGTGATTGTGGTATTGCGGTCCATACCAGCTCGCGAGTCCTGTCTCCACATAGATGGCCTTGACCTTCGGCGAGACCGTTGGCTCGGGTGCAGGTTTAGTTACCGAAGCTGTTGTTTCCGGCGGAGCCGCTGGAACTTGCGTGATCGTCGGCGGTGGCGGAACGTGCTTGGCCGACAAGTTCTTGTTATGGCAGCCAGAAAGAACAACCAGCGCGGTTGCGATGCAGGCGAGGAAAGAGAAGCGAGCGGTCAGAACCGGTGGATGGCTCGCATTCGCAGTCAGGCGCCCCAGTGGGTGCACTATTCCGCCCTTCTGTTGGGCGGGGTGGGGGATTTCGTTTCCTTCATTTTGGGAAATGTGGGAATGGCGGATCGTATCGCCATCAAAGTCCGGAGCCGGCTTTACAGGCTGCTGTAAAACTCGCTTCTTCGACAACAATGGATCCGCGCACGACTTCAGTCGGGCCGATAAGCCGGCTCTTTTGACCCTCCCCGCGGACTTCAGTCCGCCTGGCAACTGCAAATTCCCGTCCTTCAGCCGCCTGTTCCGTCGGCGCCACCACTCCCAAAAACCTACTGATCCTTCTGCTGCTTGGCCGACTCCATGTAATCGGCCAGATCCTTCAGCTTGTCCGACGCAATGCGCAGGCCTTTGGTGGAATGCTGACGCACCAGCGGAACCACTTCGTCGTTGATGTAGTTGATAAGCTGCCGCGTCTCGTCTTCCACACGCCTCACGGTCTCGCCCAATACTTCGTCGAGCTTCTGCCCGGCCGTGGTGAAAGGACGGCGATCTTTCGGTTCCTGATTGTTCACTGCTTACCACCTTGTGTGCAGCTGAATCGCTGAGCACCACGATTATCGTGCGGTTCCGCGCCGCGGGTCAATTGGCGAGGAGGGTGCAGCAACCAGTGGTACTCTGTCGCTTCGGGGTCTCGAATGAAGCCGGTTCTCACTTTTGATTTGAACGGTACGTTAACCGACACCTCCGCCCTTAATCCGATTTTCATGAGGTACTTTGGGCAGGCCGAGCGCCGTCACGAATGGTTTGCCCAGCTCATCGAGCTGGCGATGACCTGTGCCGCGACGGCTGAGTACATTCCATTCGGCAAGCTGGCAGATGCGGCACTGCGCATGCTTGCGATCCGCCATCAGGCAGTACTCACAGCGGCGGATATTGCAGAGTTCATGGAGGCTGTGCGGAGTCTCCCCGTGTTTCCCGACGTCCCCGCAGGACTGGATGACCTGCGGGCAGCGGGATTTAGGGCGGTCGTGCTAACGAACTCGGCTCGTGCTACCGGTGAATATACGTTGCAGCGCGCGGGCGTGCTCAAGAAGTTCGAGCGTGTTCTCTCCGTCGAGATGATGCAATGCTACAAACCGCTGCCTCAGGTCTATCACTTCGCCGCGCGAGAGCTCGGCATAGAGCCCAGAGATCTGATGATGGTCGCCGCCCCACTGGCGCCATTCGCGCGGGATGCCACGCCGCTTTCCTCACGCGCCCGGGCGAAGTGCTCGCCGCGACTGATCCACGGCCGGAAATCATCGCGACCGACCTAATTGACCTCGCCGGAAAACTCCAGCCAACGCACGCCTCTACGTAACGGTGCCACCCTGAATGTGGGTGCCCCATCCTTTCGCATCCTCTGCCAAAGGGTAGGTTCATTGCCTTGCCATGCGCAAATCCCCACGCCGAAAGGGCGGATTGTAAGCTGCCCGATAATCGATATTCGCTGATCGCTGATTGCTTTCTTCCTCTGTGGTCTCTGTGTTCTGGGTGGTGAAGGACTTTCTGTTGCAAATGCTAGAATCTCAGTTTACGTTCCCGCCACAGACGACCATTTTCGCCTGATTTTCAGCGGATAACGGCACGGTTGACCCAATTCTTATGCCCACGCACCAGCCCACAGGCTCCGAAGTACGTTCGATGTTTCTGCGCTTCTTTGAGCGGAAGGGGCACAAGATCGTCCATTCTTCCTCGCTCGTTCCGGCCAACGATCCCACCCTGCTGTTCACCAACGCCGGCATGAACCAGTTCAAGGACGTCTTCCTCGGCCTCGAGAAGCGCGACTACACAAGCGCGACCTCATCGCAGAAGTGCGTGCGCGCCGGCGGCAAGCATAACGACCTCGAGAATGTCGGCTTCACCAATCGCCATCACACCTTCTTCGAGATGCTGGGCAACTTCAGCTTCGGCGACTACTTCAAGAAGGAGGCGATCGCTTACGCGTGGGAGTTGGTGACCTCGAAAGAATGGTTCGCCATCTCGTCCGAAAAGCTCTACGCAACCATCTTCGAGGGCCAGGGCAACATTCCGCGCGATGACGAAGCTGAGAACTACTGGTTACAAGTTGGCATGCCCCAAGCGCGCATCTTCGCCATGGGCATGAAAGACAACTTTTGGCAGATGGGTGACACCGGACCTTGCGGGCCGTGCAGCGAGATCCATTACGACATGGGGCCGGAAGCCAGCGATGCTGGGCACACCGACTGCAAGTTCCCTTGCGAGTGCGGACGCTACGTCGAAATCTGGAACTTGGTCTTCATGCAGTACAACCAGACAGCCGACGGCAAGTTCAATCCGCTGCCAAAGCCGTCAATTGATACCGGTGCAGGCCTGGAGCGCGTAACGGCAGTGCTGCAGGGGGTTATTTCAAATTACGACACCGATCTGTTTGTGCCGCTCATCAGGAAGGCCGCGGAACTGACGGGCGTTTCTGTCACCGAGGAGATGAAGCGCGAGGACGTGGAAGAGAAGCACCATCAGGCTGCTTCCTTGCGCGTCATTGCCGATCATGCGCGCGCTGCGACATTTCTTATATCCGATGGCGTTTTGCCGTCGAATGAAGGTCGCGGCTACGTGCTGCGCAAGATCATGCGGCGTGCGATAACACACGGCCGATTGCTGGGTCAGAGCAAGACTTTTCTCTACCAGATGGTGTTTGCCGTTCGCGATCTAATGCAAGATGCGTACCCCGAATTGAGAGAAACCGCAGAGCGCGTTTCACGAGCTGTCGAGAGCGAGGAAACGCGCTTTGCCCGGACCCTGGACCTCGGGTTTAAGAAATTGGAAGGCATCTTCGGAACGGCGAGCCGAATAGACTTGCTAGAGTATGATCTCTTCCCCCAAGCCAGGGACTCGGAGGTGGAAAACGCAATAAAGAACTTGCAGGATGAACTCGATGATTTGAGCAAAACTAAAGATTTGCAGACTTTACCAGAGTCAGAGCGAGAGAAACTTCTCCGCACTGCGGTTGAACTATCTGGCAAAGGGGAGCTGTTCGACGAGAAGTTCATAGGCTGGTTAAGGTCCCAATTCCGAAGACCGGTCGTCTTGGAGGGCAAGAGAGCGTTTGAGCTATATGACACCTACGGCGTCCCTCTGGACTTCATGCAGGATGCTGCGCGAGATCAGGGCATCGAATTCGATCTGGACGGCTTCAACCGTGCAATGCAGGAGCAAAAGGCTCGCGCTCGCGCCTCTTGGAAAGGCGGCGCCAAGGCCACCGCAAGCCCGGCTTATTCGTCGCTACCGCAAACTGTCTTCGAAGGCTATAGCCAGACACGCTCGGCTAACTGCGAAGTGCTGGCAATCATCAAAAACGAAAATGGAGCAGGCGTCGGCACGCAAGAGTTGAAACCTGGCGAGCGCGGCGAGATCGTGCTCGATCACACTCCGTTCTATGCCGAATCCGGCGGACAGGTTGGAGATATCGGCTGGTTCTACGCCGAAGATCACAACACAGTAGTCGCTGAAGTCGAAGGCGTGACTTACCCCGTGCAAGGGGTCCGCGCGCATCGGGTCGTTGCCACCCAGCCGATTCGCGTTGGCGACAAGGTTGATGCTGTCGTCAACGACGAGGTGCGCCTGGCCACCATGCGCAATCACACCGGCACGCACCTGATTCACGCCGCGTTGCGCGAGGTGTTGGGCAATCACGTCAAGCAGGCGGGCTCGCTGGTCGATCCCGTTCACCTGCGCTTTGACTTCTCGCACTTCGCCGCTGTCGGCGACGGAGAGCTGCAGGACATCGAAGAGCTCGCCAACCGCGAAGTACTGAAGAATGATCGAGTCGAGGTCATCAACGACGTGCCCATTGATGTTGCGATCAACGAGTACAAAGCGATGGCGCTGTTCGGCGAAAAGTACGGCGATCGCGTGCGCGTGATTCGCATCGGCAATTTCTCGACCGAGCTTTGCGGCGGAACGCACACCGCAGCGACGGGTGAGATTGGCCTGATCAAAATTTTGAAAGAAGGCAGCGTGTCGAGCGGTGTGCGCCGCCTCGAAGCCATCACCGGCGAAGGCTCGCTGCGCCATTTCCGCCAAGATCACCAGCTCGAGAACGTCGTCGCGACTCTGGTTCGCGGCGCAGACGACCAGTCGCCCGCCGACGCGCTGAAGCAGGAACTGCTGCGGCGCGAAGAAGAACTGAAAAAACTTCGCAAAGAACTCGACCAGGTGCGTATGAAATCGGCTTCGTCGTCGGTTTCTTCAGCGGTTGAAAACGTGCGCGAAGTGAAAGGCGTGAAAGTCCTGGCCACACGTGCTGACAACCTCGACCGCCCCCAGCTGCGCACACTCATCGACAACCTTCGTAACAAGATTGGCTCCGGAGTGGTCGTCCTTGGCTCCGTCTGCGACGGCAAGGTCGCGCTCATCGTCGGCGTCACCAAAGACCTGACCTCGCGTGTGCAGGCCGGAAAAATCATCGCCGAGGTCGCTAAGAAAGTTGGAGGCTCCGGCGGCGGCCGTCCCGACATGGCAGAAGCCGGCGGCAAAGACCCCAGCGCACTCGACTCTGCCCTGGCCGAGAGCTATACCGTGGTCGAGAAACTCATCGCGTAGCTCCTTCGGGCATAAAACCTGCTTCCAGTGGATACTTAGTCTGAGTCTTCGCTTGAATTTGTTGACTATTTTGGAAACTTTTCCCCGTTCTTGGTGCGTCTGGGTCTCTCTAGGGGATTTTTCTATGGCGCATCGAAGTACTTGGCAAAGATCGACGCGGTGTCAGGAATCTCCTCAATCCGCCAGATGCGCTTGTCGGGCACGCGTACCATGCGTATGCGTATCTCATCCAAATCAAAAGGATTGGGCTGCGGCAGCCCGCCGATGATAACCTCGGCCGTATCGCCGCGCACTTCCGAACGCAGCACATGCAGTTGCGAGAAGTTGTGTATGTCGAGCTGCTGAAATCCCGATGTGCCGGTGAGTATTCCATTGCCACTCAGAAACATACGGAGAGCATTGCGCGTGCCAATGAGCGTCCAGTCGTGAAACTTAGGCGCGATCTTGTGTAGCCACTCGATGCGAGTTTGGGTGAAGGGCAGCGGATCTTCTTGAAACTTCTTTGTATATTTCGCCACAAGCACATCAGTGAGTGAGCGGCTGATGGCTTCGGCGATGCGCTCCTCGTCGACGTATTGGCTCGCCTTGCCGTAATTTTTCTCTCGGACAGCTTTTGCCAATTGCGAGAGCGAATATTCCGGAGTGCTGGTGTAGCGGTACCACCAGATTCCTCCTACAATGCTAAGAATCAATGAAATGAGTAGGATGACAGCGATGCGTTCGCGCCACGGATGGCTTTCGAATTGCCAGCCGGCCTGGGAATCCACGAGCACAGAATACGATGGCACCAGTCGTGCCAGAAATGTCGTTTTGGCAGCAAGAATCGGAATTTAGCCGCCCGGCGATCGGGTGTAAGGTTTCAGTGTCGGACAGCAAAACTGGATGGGAAAACTGTGCATCCTGCTGACGAATTAACCGTCTAAGATGGTATGGGTGGTTACATGGCGACCATAGAGAGCACATATTTGCAGACCGCGCGCGAACAGTTGGAGACGCGCTTGGAACGGCTGGAAAACCTGTTGCAACAACAGCCCAACCAGCAGGTGGAGCGACTGATCACCGAGGTCGATCGGGCAATCGAGCGCATCGACACCGGGCATTTTGGTGTGTGCACGGTTTGCCACGAGAGCGTCGAGGCGGACCGGTTGATGCATGACCCGCTGGTTTCGGTTTGTCTGGGGTGTCTGTCGCCGGCGCAGCAACGGGCGCTGGAATATGACCTGGAGTTGGCGGCGCGGATTCAGAGCGGGCTGTTGCCGCAGTCGGATGTAAGAATACCGGGCTGGGCCGTGGCTTTTCACTATCAACCGGCGGGGGTGGTCGGCGGCGACTACTTTGACGTGATTGGCGATGGTCGCGGCGGCGCCTATTTCCTGGTGGCTGATGTTGCGGGGAAGGGTGTTGCGGCAGCGATGTTGTCGGCCAATTTGCGCGCTATGTTTCGCGCGCTGGTTCCGTTGGGGTTGGATGTGGAGAACCTGCTGACTCACGCTAACCGACTGTTCTCTGAATCGAAGTTGCCGATGCAATATGCCACCCTGGTCTTCGGGCACAGCAACGCGGCCGGCGAATTGAAGTTGGTGAATGCCGGGCATCTACCCATCCTGCTGTCGAGCGGCAACAAAGTTACCCGAGTGGAGAGCAATTGCTTGCCACTGGGGCTGTTTGCGGAACAGGAGTTTCCGGTAAAGAGCGTTCACCTGCAAATGGGCGACACGTTGGTGCTTTACACCGACGGCGTCACCGAAGCGCAGGATGACAACGGTAAGGAATACGGAATCGCCAAGTTGCAGGCGCTGTTTGAGGAATGCATCACCAAGTGCCCTGAGGAGTTGGTGAAGTGTTTCCGTGAGCGGCTGCAAGATTATCGCGGCGCGACAGAACGCGCTGATGACGAGACGTTGCTAGCGCTGCAGTACGTCGGACCTACGTCTTCGACGATGGTGTCGTGAGGGGAATTAAGTTAGCGAGACTAAAGAGCTCCGATCGCTTCCGGAGCTTTTTTCGTTTCCGGCCAACGAGCTCGCTGGCGAAATAATGGATGGTGCCGAAGAAGGGACTCGAACCCCCACACCCTTGCGGGTACATGGACCTGAACCATGCGCGTCTGCCAATTCCGCCACTTCGGCGCGGGAAGCTACCGAGCTGAACCACGCTCGATGTGTTGGCAACCTTGTTATTTTACAGGAGCCAGTCGCCCGTCGCCAGTGGCCCTAGCTCGCGGCAGCGTCGGCTTCGTGACTACTGTGTGTGGCGCCGGCGTGCGAACCATATTCCTTCAACTTGTTGTGAAGGGTCTTCAAGCTGATGCCCAGGATTTCCGCCGCCTTGGTCTTGTTATTGTGAGTCGCTTCAAGCGTCTTCAGGATGAGCAAGCGCTCGGCCTCGTCCACCGTCGTGCCGACTCCGAGATGGATTAAGTTTGCCTCCTGCACAGGCACGCGGGCCACGAACTTGCCGAAACCGGGAGGCAAGTGCTTGGGCTCGACGGTCGAACCGTTGCACATGATGATTGCGCGTTCCAAAGTGTTGCGGAGCTCGCGCACATTGCCGGGCCATCCGTGAGTCTGGAAAGCTGTCATCACGGCTTCGCTTACGCCAATGACAGCGCGTTCGTGCTTTTCGTTCATGTCAGCCAACAGCGCGTGGACAAGATCGGGCAGATCCTCCATGTGGTCGCGAAGAGGCGGCATGTGAATGTTGAAGACGTTGAGGCGATAGAAGAGGTCATTACGCAGCTGGCCACGCGCCACGGCTTCTTCGGGAGTCTTATTAGTAGCAGCGAGAACGCGCACATCCACGGCGGTTTCGGCCTTGGCGCCGAGCCGGCGCAGCTTGCGGTCTTCGAGAACGCGCAACAGCTTGGCTTGCGTCGCGATGGGCATCTCGCCAATTTCATCTAACAGCAAGGTGCCGCCCTCGGCAAGCTCGAAACATCCGGTACGCCGTTCGAGCGCTCCAGTGAAGGCGCCTTTTTCGTGGCCGAAGATTTCGCTTTCGATGAGGGTCTCCGGAATGGCGGCGCAGTTGATGGCGACGAACGGACGCGCCTTGCGGCTGCTTAAGGAGTGTATGGTGCGGGCAACGAGTTCTTTACCTGTGCCGCTTTCACCAGTGATCAACACCGAAGCGGTGCTGGGTGAGACCATCTCAATGAGGCGGAAGATCTCCTGCATGGCTTTAGACGAGCCAACCAGCGAGCCAAGCACACCGACATCGCGAAGACGGCGGCGGTTCGCCTCCAGTTCGCGTTCGGTGCCGCGCAAGCGCGACGCATTCTGCAGGATGTTTCGCAGTCGAGTGGGATTGACAGGTTTTTCGATGAAGTCGAAGGCGCCGCCCTTCATGGCGCTGACCGCGGCATCGACGCTGCCGAGTGCGGTGAGCAAGATGACGGCGACCTGTTGGGGAGCTTCGGCGATCTGCTCCAGCAACTGCATGCCATCCATACGGGGCATTTTGAGATCGGTCAGCACGATGGCAGGGCCCCAGGACTCGAACTTGGTCCAGCCGTCAACGCCGTCGACAGCGGTCTCGGTTTGATAGCCCCAGGCGCGAATGAGCTCTGCGAGACCAGTACGCTCATTCTCCTCGTCTTCGACGATCAGCACTCGTTCTTGATTCATGAAATAACGCTGCCTTTCCGAGTCAGGGCCGCTATCGCAATGTCATAATGCGCCGCAGCGCGCTTTGTAAAGAACCGACTGGTCACGATGGGAAGTGAGCCTTAAACTCCGGATGGGGATTCGCGACTCGGTGGCTTGCTCTAAGGTAACACCTTGCCGCTTTGCAGGCCCAACTACAAGTGTGAGAAGGACGAAAAGGGCTGATCGTAAGGCTGAAATCCCTCCCGTGCCATGATAGACAAAGGGCTGAATTTTCGAGGATTTGTACTTAACGACACCTAAGGGTTTGATGTAGGATAAAAACACCTGCAACTCGGCCCTACGTCGGGGCGACAGTCGAGCGGCCCAGCCGCAAGATACGAAGGCGAGATGCAATGACCGTAAGCAACGATTTTGACTGTCCGGTTACAAAAGCAGTAAACATTAGGAAACAAGGGCTTTGTGTATCCTGAGGTGTGCTGTACAATCGGGGCGGCCATTTTGCAGGCGTTGTTTTAGGTACCTGAAAAGTTCAATCGTGTAGAGACCACCAAAAAAGCTTACGGTACTGCTGAAGTTCCGGAGGAATAAGAATGGCGTTTTGTGATGGTATTCCGAAACGGCTGTTGGCGACATCGATCGCAATTGCGATAGCGGTTTGCATGATGGGGGCGCTGGCCGCGGCGCAACAAACCCTGCAGCCGCGGGCCGAGGTTTTTGGCGGCTACTCCTGGCTGAATCCGAACGGTTATGTAGATTGGGGCAAGGTTCCCTCCATTGTGGATGGTTGGAACGGATCCGGTACCTTTTATCTGCCGAATATGAGGAACCTGGGCTTCATCGTAGACGGCAGCGGTCACTACAACAGCACCCGGGCCAATGTGGGCCTAGGGACAGCAGGCCTGCAGTATAAGTTTCGCAACGACCAGTTCTCACCGTTCGTTCATGTACTGGTCGGCGCTGCCCACATCAGCCCCGCTGGCATTCCTTCTCAGTGGCGGGCGACCGTTGGTGGTGGCGGCGGCTTCGACTTGCAGGTCTCTCACCTGCTTGCGATTCGTGTAGTGCAGGCGGATTACTTCTATACGACCTACAATCCCCAGGTTTTTACCGCGCACTCTTCGACCTGGAACATGGTCCGACTGTCGGCCGGCCTGGTGTTCAATTTGGGCAACTACTACACAGCGCCGCTGTCGGCAGCCTGCTCGGCAAATCCGACGACGCCGGTCTTTGCCGGTGAGCCGGTAACGGTTACGGCTACCGGGACCAACTTCAACCCAAAGCATCCCACGACCTACGCTTGGACGACGACCGGCGGCAAGCTGGCGACTCCGAGCGCAGCGACTTCGCAGATCGATACGACTGGACTGGCGCCTGGCAACTACACCGCCAATGCGAACATTACCGATCCCAAGGAAAAGAAGAACAACTCCGCAAGCTGCTCGACGAGCTTCACAATCAAACCCTTTACGCCGCCGCAGGTGAGCTGCTCGGCGAATCCGACGACCGTGAAATCGGGTGAGACTTCAACCATCACGGCAAGCGCCAGCAGCCCGGATGGTGCGCAGATCACCAACTACGCTTACAGTGCTTCTTCCGGAACGATTAGCGGAACCGGCACGACGGCAACACTGAACACGGCTGGCTTGCCTGGTTCGACTGTGACGGTGACCGTCACTGCGACCGACTCGCATGGCCTGTCGAGTTCTGGCACCTGCTCGGTTGGCGTGGTTGAAGAGATCAAGTGCGTCAACATCGAGGATTGGGGCGAGTGTACCTTCGAGAAGAACCCGAAGAAGCCGTGGCGTGTTGACAACGATTGCAAGGACACCCTCGACAAGATGGCTCTGCGTCTGCAGCAGAACCCGAACGGCAAGCTGCAGGTGGTGGGCTACACCGACGAGCAGGAGAGCATCAACGTACAGCAGATGGGTGCTCAGCGCGCGGTCAACGTTAAGTACTACATGGTTGAGGACGAGCTCGGTCCGAAGTCCGATGGTTCGCGCATCGTACCTCGCCAGGGCGGAAGCAAGGGCAAGGCGACTCACTTCTACTTCCTGCCTGAAGGCAACCTGTGCCAGGGCCAGATCGTGGAAGGAACGTCGGTTGACGAGAGCGCAGTGAAGGGCCAGAGCCGCAAGGCTAATGTCCCAGCTCCGAAAAAGAAGAAGGCTGCGAAGCCTGCTGCGCCCCCAGCGCAACAGTAAGTCAACCAGCCTGAAATGAAACAACCTGCCGGTGAGAGGAAATCCTCTCACCGGCTTTTTCCTTTGCGCTGTCAGCCGCCGGCTCTCAGCGGTCAGCTACGACCCCGGCAGCGGCTCAAACCCAAAGGGTCTTTCGAAAGAGCGTGCAGACGGCGGGCGCGGGAGTTAAACTAGAAAGAAACGTTTGCGGCAAGTCCTTTCTGAAAAGTTCGCGTTGCTGCCGAGAGTAGCCGACTCTCATTGGCTCGCCGGGGTGGAATTTGCTTTGTTATTGTCGTCCTTGAAGCTAAGCCCATATGATTTTTACCGCACTCGGCTTACGATTTTCTCGACTGGAGATGTACGCGTGGTAACTCGACGACTTCTTTCCGCGTGCGCCGCGGTGGCGGCGTGCGCGATGCTTCTGCTTTCAGCGGCGTCTGCCGCAGCTCCGACCTCCGATTGGACTCTCATCGGTCCTGACGGAGGTAATGTTCGCAGTCTGGCCTATGATCCAAGCGATCCCAACCGCATCATTCTGGGAACGAGTGCGGGTCAATTATTCCTGTCGCAGGATGCCGGTAAGTCATGGGCGCCGCTTGGGCACCTGGGCTTAGGCGACGATCTGGTCATCGATCACGTGACGTTCGATCCAACGAACACCAAGACGATCTATGCCGCAGGCTGGGGACTGTATCACGACGACGAAGGCGATGTGTTCCGCTCCGACGACGGCGGAACGACCTGGAAGCAATTGGAGGGAGCGCACGGCAAATCGATTCGCGCGCTGGCCATGGCGCCCAGCGACCACAATGTCCTGGTGATTGGTGCGCTGGATGGAGTGTACCGCTCCATGGATGCGGGCGCGACCTGGCAGCGCATGACGCCGGAGAACCCGGAGGTCACGGCCAACTACTCTATCATGAAGAACTTCGTTTCGGTGGCCATCGACCCGCAGAATCCGAATGTCGTGTATGCAGGGACTCGTCACCTGGCGTGGAAGACGTCTGACGGTGGGCAGACCTGGCAGAGTATTCACGATGGCATGCTGGACGATTCCGACGTGTTCAGCATCATCGTCGATCCGAAAAATCCGCAGCGGGTTTATGCCAGCGCCTGTTCCGGAATCTATAAGAGCGACAACGCTGCTGAACTGTTTCATCGGGTGCAGGGGATGCCGCATTCGGCGATCCGCACGCGCGTGCTGAAACAGGACCCCGTGCGGCCGTCGATCGTCTATGCAGGGACGACGGGCGGGCTATGGAAGACCCTGGACGGAGGCGCCAAGTGGTCGCTGGTGACGTCGCCCGACGTCATCGTGAACGATGTTCTGATCGATCCCCGCAATCCTGATCGGGTGTTGCTGGCGACTGATCGCGGCGGTGTTCTGGCCAGCAGTGACGCTTTCGCCAAATACCAGGCGTCGAACCGCGGCTTCTCGCATCGCATGGTGGGCTCGGTGATTCCCGACCGCAAAGATCGCAATCGGCTTTACGTGGGCATCGTGAACGATAAGGTTCACGGAGGATTGTTCACGACTGACGACGTGGGCCGAACCTGGTTGCAGGTGAGCCGGGGATTGGGCGACCGCGACATCCTCAGCTTGCAACAGGCCGACAACGGCGTGCTTTACGCAGGCACGAATCACGGCATCTTCTATCTGACGTCATTGATTAGCGCGTGGCAGCCAGCGGTGATGATTAACGGGCCGGTGCCGGAATGGCAGAAGAAGGAGGAACCCGCTCCGGCTCCGCCGCCAAAAGCAGCACCGTCGAAGGCGAAACCAGCTGCAGCGGCGAAGAAAGGTACGGCGACAGCCCGCAAGACCGCAGCGGCTAAGAAGGAGCCGGTAGAGATTCCGATTCCCATTGCGATTGCGCCGCGCGTCCGCTCGATCCAGATCGCCGATAAGGCGTGGTACGCGGCCACGAACGAAGGTCTCTTCATCAGCGTGGATGGAGGAAAGAAGTGGTACGGAACTCCGGTGGATGGAGAAGTTGATTTTGTTGCCGCGAATGATTATCCAGACGGAACGCTGACGTTGGCGACGATCAAACGGGCGTTTCTGTCCAGGGACGGCGGGCGCTCATGGTCGGAGGTGACGATTCCGAACTATGTAACGGGGGTTTACAACTTCACGATGACGCCGGACTCGGCCCTATGGCTGGCTACACGTGAGGGAGCTGTGCAGTCGCTCGACGGCGGTAAGGTTTGGAACCACATAATCAGCGGACTTCCGTCGAAACACGTGCTGGCCATCATGTACGATCCCGAACTGCAGCGATTGCTGGCTACGGCAATGGACTCGCGCCAGGTTTACGAGAGTATGGACAATGGAAAGACGTGGCGCAAGAGTCCGGAGTCCGATTTTTCGATTCGAACGGCGATCGGGTACCAGGAACAGCTTCTAGCCGTGTCGTGGCATAACGGATTGTTATTACAACGCCCCGCGAGTGCGGCGAGCGCTGCGGGCTCGATGGTGGAGGCGTCTGTGCCAGCCAAGAACAGTAGTCAGCAATAGATCGGGATTTAGAAGAAACGAAAAACCGGAAGGCTTTGCGCCTTCCGGTTTGCTTTGTGTGCCGAGCATGATCAGCAGCTAGGGGATGAGAGTCCCCTGCCAAGCCTGACGGAGGCAAACGGCTAGAGAAGCGCAAGGGGTGCGCCGATCCCAAGGTCGGGTCTGAAAGGAAGCGCGGAACA
>Ga0306923_10000226_pt1 | contig 41705 bp, 31 predicted proteins | sample sta12Can44000108_FD_203841 | JGI IMG/M metagenome (GOLD analysis project Ga0306923, IMG submission 203841) | Lab enrichment of tropical soil microbial communities from Luquillo Experimental Forest, Puerto Rico - statanox.12C.anox.44.000.108 (v2)... | ecosystem: Environmental > Terrestrial >... | reverse complement strand
GCCGCGCTCGGCGGCACGGCGGCCACGCCGGCGGCCGGCGGGATGGCGCGGGCCGGGACACCGCGCGGGCCGCGGATCCTGTCGGCACCCGTCGGGTATCGCGCGTCCGGCGAGTATCCCGTGCCTGCCGAGTATCCCGGGCCGGTGGATTATCCGGAGCCCGGAGGATATCCCGGGCCAGCGGATTATCCGGAGCCCGGAGGATACCCGGGAGCGGCGGATTATCCGGAGCCCGGAGGGTATCCGGGAGCGGCGGATTATCCGGAGCCCGCGGGGTACCCGGAGGCGGAGGAGTATCCCAGGTTCGCGGAGTATCCCGGTGCCGTGGACTATCCGGCCGAGCTCACCCACGAGACGGCGGACGAGCCGCCGACCGCGCCCGCAGCGGGCGCGGGCGTGGGTGCGGCGGGACCTCCGACGGGGGGTTTCGACGGGTTCGACGGGTGGCCGCCGCGCCGCCAGCCGCGGCGCGGCCTGCTCCGTGCGCGATGGCTCGTGGTCGCGGCCGCCGCCATGCTGCTCGCCGCCGGCATCGGCACATGGAGAGCGCTGTCGCCCGGGTCGTCGGCACAGCCGCGAGCCATGAGCGCGTCGTCGATGAAACCGGCGCAGCCCATGGGGTCGATGGGGTCGGCGCCGTCGCCGGCCGGGGCATCGGAGACGGGGTCCGGAGCCGCGTCGCCGTCCGGGACGGGCGCGGCCGCGCAGCAGTCGAGCGCGCTGATGCGCGCGCTGACGCTGGCGAACGAGAGCGACCCGGCGACGGGCAAGCTGCCGCCGGCGACCTGCAAGCAGCAAGGCGCGACGATGGCGATCTGCACGGCCCCGGCACCGGGTGTCACGGCCGCGACGTTCAAGATCTATCCGTCCCTCACCGCGCTGTACTCCGCGTACGAGACCCTCGCCAGGTCGCTGAACTCGGGTCACTTCCAGCAGAACGTGCAAGATTGCGGGCTGGCGGCCCCCTCGCCGGTGGGCGAGGTCGCCTGGAACCACGACTTCAAGCACCCGAAGGTCTATTCGGTTCAGCAGATGGAAATGGGCATGGTGCCCCTTGATAAGGCCGCCGGCCGCATGTTCTGCGTCTTCCTCGACACCGGTACCGAAGACATCGTCTGGACTCAGGACAACGGCAACCTGCTTGGCGTGGTGAGCGGCGGCCCGCACGCGGACGTGTGGTACTGGTGGAGCGCCGTCCACCACAGCATCGCACTCGACGGCAAGCCCATGCAGATGCCCATGCCATCTATGCCGTCATAGCACCGCCGTGCCACCCCCGACCGCCACCGGCATTACCGCGAGGGTGCGGGCCACCGGTCCTGGGCACGCAGCTCAGCCAGGGTAGGCGGGTCCGCGCCGGCGCGGGCGCAGGTCAGCGACGCGGCACCGACGGCGGCCCGCAGCGCGTCCCGCACGTAACCGTCCTGGGCCAGGTCGGCCCTGGTGAGCCCGTTCGCGAGCCACCAGGCGAGGAAGGCGCCGCCGAACGCATCACCCGCGCCGATCGTATCGACCACCGGCATCCTGGGGACCTCGGCAAGCAGCTTCGTTCCCGGCAGGAAGGCCCGGGCCGGGCGCGGGCCGTCGGTGACGACGACTACCGCGCTCTCGTGCCCGCAAAGCGCGACGGCCGCGTCCTCGGCTGGCACGCCGGGGCAGAGGTACTCGAGGTCCTCCGTGCTCACCTTGATCACGTCGGCACGGCGCAGGATGCGCCGCAGCCGCACCAGATAGGCCTCTTTGTCGGCGATCACTGCCGGACGGCAGTTGGGGTCGACCATCACCAAGACGTCAGGCGGCATGTCCTGGCTGATCAGCCGTTCGACGCTCGTCGCGATCGGCTCCATCACCAGCCCGAGGGTGCCGACGTGGACGGCGTCGACGCGGTCGGGCACGGCGGCCCGCAGCGCTGAGTGCTCCAGATCCGCCGCGGCGGTGCCCGTGAGGTAGAACGCGTAGCTGGCGATCCCCTCTGGGTCCATATCCGCGACAGCCAGCGTGCTCGGCGCCGCGGACGGCTGCGGCACGCCGAGGATGACGCCGTCCGCGGCGAGCATGCCGCGCAGCATGCGGCCGAAACCGTCATCGGCGAGGCGCCCGGCGAACACGGCGGACGTTCCCAGCCTGGCCATGGTCCGCGCGGTGTTGTACGGCCCGCCGCCGGGCCGCGCGGCGACCTGGCCGTCGGCGCCGACTACAAGGTCGATGAGCGCCTCGCCGATGACGGCGGTAAGGGCCGGATGTGCCATTTAATCCCCTGGCCGGCACGTACCCGGTTCAGCGCCTCGCCGAACATCTCCAGGGGCAGCGGCTCGCTGAGCAGCGGACGCGGGTCCACCGCGCCGTTAGCGACCAGGTCGACAGCCGGGCCGAAACTGCGCAAGATCGCCATCGAGCCGGTGACGGTGATCTCGTCGTTGTAGACGCGGAACGGTGAGAGGGTGATCGTTGCTTCGGCCGGCGACACGCCGAAGACCAGCAGCCGTCCGCCGCGGTCTAGCAGCCCGGCGGCGGCGTCGATCACCGCGGGCACGCCGGTCGCGTCCACCGCGATCTCGAAGCGCTCGCCCTCAAGGGCGCTCGTGTCGGCGGCGACCTGGGCGGCGCCCAGCTTGCGGGCGACCGCGAGCCGATCGGCCACCCTGTCCACCACCGTGACCGGGCCCGCCCCCGCGTGCAACAGCAACTGGAGCAGCAGCAGGCCCATCGTGCCCGCCCCCGTCAGCACCACCGTGTCACCGAACACAGGTCCCAGCCGCCGCATGCCGTGCACCGCGCAGGCCAGCGGCTCGACCATGGCGCCAAGCTGCCCGTCGAGGTCGCCGGGCAGGCGGTGCGCGTTGACCGCGGGCACCGCGACGTACTCGGCGAACGCGCCGTTCACCGTGTCGCCGATGGCCGCCCAGTTCTCGCACAGGTTGTCCCGGCCGGACCGGCACCGTCGGCAGTAGCCGCAGTACAGCGACGGGTCCACGGCTACCCGCGTACCCACCGGCAGGTCCATCCGGGCATCGGCCAAGCTGGCCACGACCGTGCCGGCGAACTCGTGGCCTGGCGTGATGGGATACGGGGTCGGGGGGAACTCGCCGTCCACGATATGCAGGTCCGTGCCACAGATCCCGCAGGCTTCCACCTTGACGACGATCTGGCCTGGCCCTGGTTTGGGATCCGGCACCTCTGCCACCCGGAAGCTGCCGGGGTGGTCGAGCACGATGGCCCGCATGAGACCTCCATCAATCGGGTTGGTAGGCGGGGACCGGCCTAGCCGGCCAGGCGGGCGCCGGTTACGGGATGAAAGGCGAAGACGTCCGCCGGCTGGACGCGGAACCTGACCTGCTGCCCCGGGACCGGCGCCTTGCGTCCTTCGGTCCGCGTCACCACGGACCCGCCGCCGTCGGCCAGCCGCACGTGCAGCAGCGCGTCGGCGCCAAGTTCTTCGACGAGCAGCACCTCTCCGGTGAGCTCGGCGCCGTCCGTGCCGGAACCGCCGAAACCGTCCGCGGACCGCGCCGCGGCGTCGGCCAGGTGCATGTGCTCGGGCCGGATACCGATGACGAGCTCGCTGAGCTTGTCTCGTGCCGCCGCGGTCCGGACTCCCGCCGCGAGCGGGATGACGGTCCCGCCCAGCCTGGCGCCGCCGTCGGTGAGCGTTGCGGTCTGCAGGTTCATCGCCGGGGAACCGATGAACCCGGCCACGAACTGGTTCACCGGGTTGTCGTAGAGCTCACGGGGCGAGGCGCACTGCTGCAGCTTGCCGTCGGCCAGCACGGCGACCCGGTGTCCCATGGTCATCGCCTCGACCTGGTCGTGGGTCACGTAGACGGTGGTGATGCCGAGCCGGCGCTGCAGCTCGGCGATCTGGCTCCGGGTCTGCACCCGCAGCTTGGCGTCCAGGTTGGACAGCGGCTCGTCCATCAGGAACACCTGGGGTTCCCTGACGATGGCCCGGCCCATCGCCACCCGCTGCCGCTGCCCGCCGGACAGCGCCTTGGGCTTGCGGTCGAGCAGCTTGTCGTCCAGTTCGAGCAGCCGGGCGGCCTCGCGCACCCGGCGCGCCCGCTCGTCCCTAGGGACGTGCTGCATCTTGAGGGCGAATCCCATGTTCTCCGCGACGGTCTTGCTCGGGTAGAGCGCGTAGTTCTGGAACACCATCGCGATGTCCCTGTCCTTAGGCTGGACATCGCTGACGTCGCGCCCGGCTATCTCGATCCGTCCGCCGTCCAGCGGCTCCAGCCCGGCGAGCATCCGCAGCGCGGTCGTCTTGCCCGATCCGGACGGCCCGACGAGGACCATGAACTCGCCGTCCTTGATGTCGAGGTCGAGCGCGTCGACCGCGGGCGGCGCGCCCTTGGCGTACACACGGCTCGCCGCCACGTAGTTCACTGCTGCCATCGGGGACCTCCACCACTCACTTGATCGCACCCATAGAGAGACCGCGGACCAGGGAACGCTGTGCTATCCAGCCCACGATGATCACCGGGACCGAGGCGACCGTCGCCGCCGCGGACAGGTGCGCGATGTACAGCCCCTCCTGGGGCACCGAACTGATCAGGAACATCGGCATGGTCGCCGCGTTCGTGACCGTCAGGTTGATCGCGAGGAACAGCTCGTTCCAGGCGAAGATCACGCAGATCAGCGCGGTGGACACGATGCCAGGGACGACGACCGGCATGATCACCTCGCTCATCTCCCTGATGCGCCCCGCACCGTCGAGGCGCGCCGCCTCGAGCATCTCGGTGGGCACCTCGAGCATGAACGACCGGATCATCCAGATCGCGAGCGGCAGGTTCATCGCCGCGTACAGGATGATCAGCACCCAGATGCTGTCCAGCAGGTGCGTCTTCAGCGCGATCACGTAGAGCGGCCCGATCGCGGCGACAATCGGCAGCATCTTCGTCGAGATGAAGAAGAACAGGCCGTCGCGCCAGTGCTTGACCGGGCGGATGGCGAGCGCGTAGGCGGCCGGGATCGCGAGCAGCAGCACCAGGATCGTGGAGCCGACCGTCGCGATGGCCGAGTGCTCCAGGAAGGGCCCCATGCCGGAGAAGACCAGCCGGAACTGCGCCAGCGTGGGTTTGAAGACGAACTGGGGCGGCCAGGTCTCGGCGGCGGATTCCGGCTTGAACGCCGTGATCACCATCCACAGCACCGGCAGGAAGAAGGCGATGCCGACCACCCAGCCGAGCACGGTCCAGCCTGTCTTGCCGGTGAGCTCGCGGGCGCGGTTTTTTGCGAATCGTGAGGTCCGGCTTGGTGCCTGCGTCGCTGTTATCGCCGTCATCGTGCCTCCTCGAACTGGAAGACCCGGGCGAACATTCGCAGCGCGAAGCTGGCGACGATGATCGTCAGGATTACGGTGACCACGCCGGCGGCGGCCGCCCCGCCGACGTCGAAGGCGTAGTTCACCTTCTGGTACAGGAAGAAGGGCAGCGTCGTGGTCTCGGTGCCCGGGCCGCCGTTGGTCATCAGCCTCACCTGGTCGAAGGCGTTCACCAGGTAGATCGAGCCCAGCAGGATGCCCAGCTCGATATAAGGGCGCAGGTGCGGGAAGGTGAGCTCGCGGAACGTCGCCCACGCGCTCGCCCCGTCGACCTTGGCCGCCTCGAGGACGTCCGACGCCTGCCCCTGCAAGCCCGCCAGCACGATCAGGGTCATGAACGGCGTCCACTGCCAGATCATGACGAGGACAACCGACCCGTAGGCGTGGTTGCTCAGCCAGGCGACGTGATGGATGCCGAACGGCTGGAGCAGCCAGTTGACCAGCCCGAAGTTCGGGTCCAGCATCGGTCCCGCCCAGACCAGCGCCGCGGCGGCCGGCATGACGAGAAACGGCGTGATGATAAGCGTGCGGACTATGCCGCGGCCGAAGAACTTCTTGTCGAGCATCACGGCGAGCGCGACCCCGAGCAGCATCGCGACGATCACCGCGATCGCTGTCATGGTCACCGACTTGACCACCGCGCTGCGGAAGTTGGCGTCGGTGAAAACCTCCTTGTAGTTGGAGACGCCGATCCAGTGCGCGCCGCCCGGCTCGTTCCAGAAGTAGTGCTGGAAGCTGTACCAGAGCGTGAAGAGGAACGGGATCTGCGTGACGACGATGGTGTAGATCAGCGCGGGCAGCAGCGGGAGACGCCGCTGCCAGCTTTCGCGGCGGCTCACCCCCCGCGGCCCGATTTGGGCCACGGGAGGCGAGACCACATCCTGGATGATCGTCATGACCGCCTGGCTGCCTTCACCATCAGCCGGAAAGCTCGGACGGACTGTAGGCCGAGGCGTATCCCTGGCTGTTCTGCAGCGCCTGGGTCACCGATTCCGTGCCGGCTATCGCGCCGGCGATCTGCTGGCCGACTTGCAGGCCGAGGGTCTCGAACTGCGGGATGTCGACGTACTGGATGCCGACGTAGGGCACCGGGTTCACCGTCGGGTGGTCGGGGTTGGTGCCGTTGATCGACGCCAGGGTGATGTTGGCGAACGCGCTGGCCGCCTTCTGGTAGTCCGGGTTGCTGTACAGCGAGGTGCGGGTGCCCGGCGGCACGGCCGACCAGCCGTACTTCTGCCCGACCAGGGTGTCGTACTGCTTCGAGGTGGCCCAGGATACGTACTTCCACGCGGCACTCTGGTTGTTCACGCCTTGCGGGATGCCGAGCGACCAGGACCAGAGCCAGCCGGAGGACGGGGTCTTCTCCGTCGGCGCGAACGCGTAGCCGGTCTGCGCGTAGACGGACGGGAACTCAGAGGCGATGGAGGTCGCCGCCACCGTGGCGTCGTACCACATCGCGCACTTGCCCTGGCCGTACAGCGTCAGCAGCTGGTTGAAGCTGTCGTTGGAGGCGCCGGGTTCACCGTAGTTCTTGACCAGGTTCACGTAGAAGTTCGTCGCGTTCTCGAACGCCGGCGAGGTGAGCTGCGCCTTCCAGTTCATGTCGAACCACTGGCCGCCGAAGGTGTTGACCACTGTGTCGAGGGCGGCCATGTTGTCGCCCCAGCCAGCGAGGCCGCGCAGGCAGATCCCCGAGACCTTGCCCGGCTGGTTCAGCTTCGCCGCCGCGGCCTGGACCTGCGTCCACGTCGGGTGCGCCGACATGGTGACCCCGGCCTTGCTGAACAGCGACTTGTTGTAGTAGAGCATCGACGACTCGCCGTAGAACGGCACTGCGTACAGGTCGCCCTTGTAGGACAGCGCCTTGGCGACCGGGGGCAGCAGGTCGGACGCGTCGTAGGCCGCGTCGCTCGCGATGTACTGCTTGGACAGGTCGACGAGCCAGTTGTTCTTCGCGAACAGCGGCGCCTCGTACGGACCGATCATGACGACGTTGAACGAGTTGCTGTGCGTGCTCACGTCCTTCTCGATCGCCGCCCGCAGGTCGCCTTCCGTGTAGGTGGCGAACTTGACGGTGATCCCCGGGTTCTGCTTCTCGAACACGGATTGGGTGAGCGGGATCATCTGGCCGGTGATCAGCGGGTTGGACACCACCGCGACCGTCACCGTGCCGGTACTGCTGGTGTTGCCGCCGCTGGCGGCGCTGCCGCTCGAGGAGCTGCTCGAGCACGCGGCCGCTGCCGCCACCACGGCGATCGCGCCGCCGACGGCGGCGAGACTGCGGATCTTGAATCTGGACGATCTCATGAATGAACCTCCACAGCGGTGAGGACGTTCTGGCGCGCCGCGCCGCCCACCCATGTCGCACGATATGCTCATTTGAGCGAGGGGTGCTCAAATGAACCTTGCACTCACACTGAACTCACAGCTAGGCAAAGTCAAGAGAAGCTGCAAATATGAGATTTAAGCGCTCAAATGAGCGCTAGCTGGAGGCATACATGGCCAGCTTGTCGGCCGACCGGCCGTCCGAAGTTGTCCTGGCCGCGCGCGTGGCGCGGCAGTTCTACCTGGAAGGCGTGTCCAAGGTCGACATCGCCGACCGGCTCGGGATCAGCCGGTTCCGGGTCGCGCGGCTGCTCGACTCCGCCAGGGAGTCGGGGCTTGTCAGAATCGAGATCGGCCTGCCCGGCGGCATGCTGGACGCGGGCCTGTCGGCGGAACTGTGCTCCGCGTTCGGGCTGACACAGGCCTTCGTCTTCAACTTCCCCGACGACGAGTCACCGCTGCGCCAGCGCCTGGGCGAGGCGGCCGGCCAGGTGCTGATGGACCTGCTCAAACCCGGCGACGTGCTCGGCCTGACGTGGTCGCGCACCCTGAGCGGGCTGGCCGCCGCCCTGACCCAGCTGCCGCCGTGCCCGATCGTGCAGATGACCGGGGCGGTGCCGCCACCGGACGGCCGGGACCTGCTCGAGCTGGTGCGCGGCGTGGCCCGCATCGGCGGCGGGCCGGCCCACGTGTTCTATGCACCCATGCTGCTCGACGACGCGCAGACGGCCGCCGCGATCCGCCGCCAGGGCGACATCGCCGAGGCGTTCGCGCTCGTCCCCAAGGTGACCATCGCGGTGGTCGCCATCGGCGCATGGGGTCCAGGACTCTCCACGATCTACGACGCGATCACGGCTGCTGAGCGGGAAGCCCTCGCCGCGCTGGGCGTGCACGCGGAAGTGGCCGGAGTGTTCATCGGCGCCGACGGCAGCCCGATGGTGACGCCGCTGGACAGCAGGATGATCGTGACACCTGGCCCGCTGTTCACCCTGGTCCCCTTCGTCCTTGCCGTTGCCTACGACCCCGCCAAGAGCTCCGCGGTGCGGGCCGCGATCCGAGGAGGGCTTGTCCATGGCCTGGTCACCCACACGAGTCTCGCCCGAGCCTTGCTCAGCCTGGCCGACCACCACGGAGGTGGCTAGGCCGCACCCAGACGGACAGCAGCTCTCCGGCGGCACCGCGAACCGGGGCCTGGTCGTCCGGGTCGGCGACACCGTGCTCAGGCCTACCGCGCCGTGCTGGCGCGCCACGCACGCGCTGCTCGATCACTTGTCCGCCGTCGGTTTCGACGGCGCCCCCCGGGTGCTCGCGGTCGGCCCGCTGACCGAGACGCTGACCTATATCGAGGGAAAGGCCGCGGTCCCGCCGCTCCCCGCGGACACGCTCACGGACAGCGCCCTGGTAAGCGTGGCGGAACTGGTGCGCCGCTACCATCTCGCCGCCTCGTCCTTCGACCCGTCCGGCTACTCCTGGCCCCGGCCGGTCCCGGCCCGCTACCGCACCGGGCTTGTCAGCCATAACGACGTGTACCCGGCCAACCTTGTGTTCCGCGACGGGCGCGCCGTCGCGCTGATCGACTTCGACCTGGCCGGCCCGGGCAGCGCGATCTGGGACTTCACTGCCGCCGCCCGCTCCTGGGTACCCCTGCAGGACGAGGCGGATGTCACCGACTGCCGGCAGGGCCGCGCGCTCGAGCGGTTCCGGATCTTCCTCGAAGCCAGCGGCCTGTCCCGCGCGGAGCGCCGGGAGGTGGCCGAGGCCGTGGTGGCCAACCACGACTGGACATACGCGATCGTGACGGAGGCGGCGAAGGGCGGGCACTCAGGTTTCGCCGACCACTGGCGGACGGTCGGGCCCTCCGCCGCCAGGGCGCGCCGCTGGTGCCAGCGCCACCAGCGCGACCTGTTGGCCGCCGCACGCTGATCAAGCTGATCAACCGGAACCGAGCGGGAGTTGTCTGCCGCTTGCGCTGATTCACGCCACTATGCCCTGCTATGGTGCCCCTGCCAGCAGCAAGCTAAGGGGAGATGCCGTGGCCGGGATGATTTTCTTCACGGATAACTATCAGGACCGCAGCACCGACGACGGGTACCAATTCGAGTTCTATTGCCGCCGCTGCGGCAACGGTTACAGTTCGACGTTTCAGCACTCGGTGACCGGTTTCGGCGGCCGAATGCTGCGGCTTGGCGGCGACGTGGTCGGCGGCGCCCTCGGCGAGCGGGCGTCGCAGCTTGGCTGGGACGCGGAATTCATGCGAAGCACGGTCCGCGGCTCGACGCGCGACAAGGCGCTGGCCCGGGCGGTGGATGAGATGCGGCCGTACTTCCATCAGTGCAACCGCTGCGGGCAGTGGGTGTGCGGCCAGGTCTGCTGGAACGACGAGCGCGGTCTTTGCACCACCTGCGCCCCTAAACTCAGCCAGGAAATCGCCGGCATGCAGGCGGCGGCGCAGATCGATCAGCTCAACCAGAAAATCCAGAGCCAGGACTGGACCAAAGACATCAACTATCGCGACCAGGGGACCGGAATGTGCCCCTCGTGCGGCCAGGACAGCGGCGGCGGGAAGTTCTGCCAGAGTTGCGGCACCGCGCTCGCAGCCGCGCAATCGGCGAAGAAATTCTGCGCGAACTGCGGCACGGCGCTGAACGGCGCGAAGTTCTGCGGCGAATGCGGCACGGCGGCCGGTTAACCGTGAGCGCTGCCCAGTACCGGATAATCTCCCCGGCAGGCGGGGAAATCGAGAACGGCAGCGCCGACGTCGCTATCGCGGACGGGACGCTCACGCTCGACCCGGACGCGGGGAGCACGCTGCGTGTCCCGGTCGCCCGCATCAGCTCGGTCACCGAACCGCAGCCCTTTACCGTCCTGGTGGCCCTCGCCGACGGAACCGCGATCGAGCTGACCAGGCTCGGCGTGATGCGCACGCAACTGCTCGCCGAACTGCGCGACGCACGGGCCGCGGACCTCGCGACAGCCGCCGCCGCGGTGGGCGAGGCCGACATATTTTCCGGAACGACCGGGGCTGACTCCGCAGAGCTTCGCGTTTATGACGACGCGCTCGTTATCGTCACGGCCGACACCGCGGAACGGATCAGTTTCTCGTTCGTCGGCGCCGTCAAGACACGGGACTACACCATCGTCGTCGAGGTCGCGGGCCGGCCCCCCGTGTCGCTGACCCGGCTGGGCAACCGCACCAGCGAGCTGTCGGAACTGCTGGCCGCGCGGCTGGCGCAGGCGCGCGGCCGTACGTCCGCGTTCCTCGGATCGCTGCTGCCGGGGCTCGACCCGATGGGGCTGCGCGCCGCCGCCGGGCTGCTGCGCGACGGCGTGGCCGTGCGGGCCACCGCGCTGGACGCCATCCATCCCGAGCTCAGTTCGACCGTGCTGCGCGTCGCCACGATCCCGGACCGCGCGGCGGCGGTCACCGCGCTGGCCGATCAGACCGAGCTGGCGATCGGCTTCAAGCAGGTGACGTCGGTGCGGCGCCCCGCGGTCGGCGTGACCCCGTGGCACGACCACGCGGTCACGCCCCACATCGGCCAGCACGACACCGCCGGCGGCTGGTTCGGGCCGGGGCTGGGCGGAGTGCTTGCGGCGGGGGCGATGTCCGCGATGGGGCCAGGCGGCGGCTACGGCGGTTACGGGTTCGCGAACGGCTTCGGCGAGTGGGGTGGCTACTGGGCGTTCCGCGCGTTGGGCGCTAGGCTCGGCGGCGGGCCTGGCAGCGGCGGGGCGCGGCCCATGGCGGCGCGGGCCGACGTCAGCCGCGGCCGCCTCATCCCGGCCACCGAGGACCTGTCCGCGCTCACCGCGACCGGAGAGGACCCGACAGTGCTGGCCTTCGTCCTCGGCTGCCGGTCCGGGCTGGTGGTGTACGAGGTGCTCAACCAGCGCGAGCCGGTGACCTACGCCTACCAGCCGGACGGCGCCGAGGCAGGCGACGGGCTCGGCGCGGTCAACCGCGCCCTGGACGACGCCGGATTCCGGCCCGCCGCGCTACACGCCAAGGGCCTGACGGCCGCCTACCGGCCGGACGCCCGGACGTCTCCGCTCGCCCGGTGGCTCGCCGGGCAGATCCCGCACGACGAGCAGCGGGCGGCCCGGCTCGCCGGCCTGCTGACGGCCGGCCAGGCGGCCGACCAGTGAGCGCCGACGGCCCGCGCTTTGATTGCGGTTTCCCGTGCCATGGCACGGGAAACCGCAATCAAATGGCGAGCATGGGTCACGGGCAGGGGTTACGGGTGGGCGGGGGTGGCGGTGATCGCGGCTATCAGGTCGCCGCCGGTGTAGACGGTGCCTCCTAGGCCCCAGCCGCCGTCGGGGGCGTTGAGGATGTTCACCCAGATGTCCTGCCGGTCATGCCCGGGGACGGTCAGCGTCTCGACCAGGTCGGTCGCGGCCGTGATGAAGGCGGCCCGGGCCTGGAGGGTGTTCAGGCCGACGTTCGGCAGTTTCAGCTCGACTAGGACCAGGGGGCGGTTGACCCCGGCCGCGTAGACGTCCTCCGGCGGCAGGATGTGCACGGTGCCGCCGATCGCCGAGGTGAAGAAGCTGTTGCCGGCGAGCCCGCTGGCCTCGGCGAGCGCCGCGGTCAGGCGCGGCAGGATCTCGCGCTCGCCGTAAGCGGTGAGCACGCCGCGAGGGGCCGTGACGGTGATTGGCATAGCAATGTCCTTCCGGCTAGTTCTCGCTAGTACGTACGTACTAGCGAGATCAGCATGCAATAGGATGGCCGTACTAGTCAAGGGAGATGGCCCGATGTCGAGCGACACGCGAACCCGGATGATCGAGGCAACGGTCGAGGCGCTGCGGCGGCGCGGGGTCGCGGGGACGTCGTTCACCGATGTCCTGCGGGCGAGCGGCGCCGCCCGCGGCGCGATCTACCACCACTTTCCTGGCGGCAAGGCCCAGATCGTCGCCGAGGCCGCCGCCCGGAACGGCCGGGACGTCCAGGCCTTCCTGGCGACGCTGCCGGCGGGTAGCCCCCCGGCCGTGGTCGAAGCCTTCCTGACCGCCGTCCGGCCCGTTGTCGCGGAATCAGCCGCTGGAGGCGGCTGCGCCGTCGCGGCCATCACCGTGCCCGCGAACACGGATACCGGCGACGACACGCTGCGGCAGGTCGCCGCGAACGCTTTCGCCTCCTGGGCGGAGCAGCTCGCCCAGCGGCTCGCCGCCGCCGGGCTGGCGCCCGCCGAGGCCGCGGACCTGGCCACCCTGCTGATAACCCTGCTGGAAGGCGCGCACATCATGTGCCGGGCGACCGGCACCGTAGAGCCCTTCGACCAGGCGGCGCGCATAGCCACCGCGCTGGCCAGCAGCCGTTACCCCGGCGGGGCGGACGTCAGCTAGCCGGCGGCGACGACGCGGTGAGGCGGATGATCGGGATCTCGCGGTCGGTCTTGGTCTCATAGCCGCCGTAGCGGGGCTGCGCCGCGGTGATCCGCTGCCAGGCCGCGTCCCGGTCGGGGCCGTCGAGCTGAGAGGCCGTGACCTTGACCTTCTTCCCGCCGATCTCGACATCGGCCTGATCCGGGTGCGCGGCGAGGTTGTGGTACCACGCCGGGTTCTTGGCGGCACCCGCGGCCGAGGCGACGACCAGCCAGGCGCCGTCACCGTCGGGGAATGAGCCGAGCAGGGTCTCCCGCCGCTGGCCGGTCTTGGCGCCTACCGTGCCCAGGATCAGGACGTCCATGCCCTGGAACTGGCCGCCCTTGCTGCGGTGCCGCCGGACCATCAGGTTGTTGCCCCATCGCGCCACGGGTCCGCCGAAGGACCCCATGCGTGAGCCGCGCGTGCCGCTCTTGGTCTTCTCGAACGCCATCGAGAACCTCCCATCGATTGGCCGTCGCTGCCAACCTATCCTGAGCGGGTGAACGGCCGGAGAATGCCGCTTCCGTTACGGATAAGGGGATGGTCAGCGGGACGCGGCGTCGAGCAGGTGGTAGTTCCGCTTGCCCTTGCGCAGCACCAGCCAGCGGTCGTGCAGCAGCTCACCGGCGGACAGCGGCCGGTCCTCCCGCACCACCTCGCCGTTCACGGAGGCGGCGCCCTGGGAGATCGTCCGCCGCGCGTCGGACAGCGACGACGCCAGCGGCGTCGCCGCCAGCGCGTTCGCGAGGTTGTCACCGGGGACGAACGGGCTGGTGGGAACCTCGGTCGCCAGGAACGACAGGGCCTGCGCCGACGCGCCCGTGGGCGATCCGCCGAACAGGATCGCGCTCGCTTCCTCGGCCGCGGCGGTCGCCGCGGTGCCGTGCACGATCGTGGTCACCTCGCGCGCGAGGCGCCGCTGGCCCTCCCGCTTGAACGGTGCCTGCGCGTGCGCGGCGGCCACCGCCCGCGCCTCCTTCACCGGAAGGAGCGTGAGCTGCAGCAGGAAGCGCTCCACGTCGGCGTCGGCCACGTTCATCCAGTACTGGAAGAACTGGTAAGGCGACGTGCGGTCGGCGGCGAGCCAGATCGCGCCGTCTTCGCTCTTGCCGAACTTCTTGCCGTCAGACCGGAGCAGCAGCGGCCAGGTGAATGCGTGGACGTGCTTGCCGTCCGCCCTCCTGATCAGGTCCACGCCCGCCAGCAGGTTGCCCCACTGGTCGGAGCCGCCGATCTGGATCTCGACCCCGTGGTTCCTGAACAGGTGGAGGTAGTCGTTGGCCTGCAGCAGCTGGTAGCTGAACTCGGTGTAAGAGATGCCGTGCTCGCTCTCCAGACGCGCCTTTACCGACTCGCGGGCGATCATCTGGTTGACGCTCGCGTGCTTGCCGACGTCGCGCAGGAAGTCCAGCAGCGTCAGCGAGCCCGTCCAGCCGAGGTTGTTCACCAGCGCGACGCGGCTGATCCGCTCGAGCTGCTGCGCGATGCGCTTGGTGTTCTCGGCGAGGGTCTCCGCGTCGAGCAGGTTGCGCTCCTTGGAGCGGCCGCCGGGGTCGCCGATCATTCCGGTGGCGCCGCCGGCCAGCGCGACCGCGTCGTGCCCCGCGTCGGCGAACCGGCGCAGCACGAGGAGCCCGACCAGGTTGCCGACCTGCAGGCTATCCGCGCTCGGGTCGCAGCCGTAGTAGACGCCGACCGGACCAGCCGCGAGCCGGTCTCGCAACGCGTCACGATCTGTGCTGTCCTGGATGAGGCCGCGCGCCTCAAGGTCGGCGAGTAGATCCATGTCGGTATGGTGCCACACTCGCGGGACTGGCCCGGCCGATTAAAAGCGCTGATGGCTCTGGCGGACAGGACAGATATACCGGACTGTCACCTGATGTTCAGCGGGTAGTCGCTCCCGCATTCCTGCCGCCGACCACGATGTGGGGGGCGCCGGCGCCCAGGCCGGGCCAGAGGGGAGAGCACGATGGGCAGAACACCACATCTAGCGCGCAAACAGCTGCGACGCGGCATCGCAGTCGCCGCTAGCGCGGCGGCGGTCCTCGGCACCGGCACGCTCGCCGGAGCGACCGCCGCTTCGGCGTCGCCCGCGTCGGCGGCGACCGCGGCCAGCCCGGCCTGGCACCACGGCAGCGGCATCAAGCACGTCCTGCTGATCTCGGTGGACGGCATGCACCAGCAGGACCTCGCCTGGTACGTCCACACCCATCCGAACTCGGTGCTGGCACACTTGTACGACCGCGGCCTGGAGTACAGCGCCGCCATGACGCCGTTCCCGTCCGACTCCACGCCGGGGATGGTCGCCCAGGTAACGGGCGGCGACCCGCGGGTCACCGGCGAGTATTACGACGACACGTGGAACCACGGCGTGTTCCCGGCCGGCACGACGAAGTGCACGGGGCCGGCGCCCGGCGCAGAGGCCGCCTACGAGGAGGCGCTCGACAAGGACTCGAACTCGCTCGACGCGGGGCAGGGGCTGGCCGGCCTGCCCGGCAGCATCCTGCAGATGACCAGCAACCCGAACGACGTGCTCAACCCAGCGGCGATGGTCGTGGACCCCGCGACGTGCAAGCCGATCTACCCGAACAAGTACCTGCTGGTCAACACCATCTTCAACGTGGCGCACAACGCAGGCCTGCGCACCGCGTGGTCAGACAAGCACCCCGCTTACCAGATGTTCGACGGGCCGTCGGGCGACGGGGTGGACGACTTCTTCACCCCGGAGATCAACAGCCAGGCCCTCCCGGCTTCCCAGTGGGGGACCGGCAATGACTGGACCACGGACAACGCCGCCACCATGCAGTACGACTCGTACAAGGTGCAGGCGATCCTGAACGAGATCGACGGGCTCGACCACAGCGGGGCGCACCACGTGGGCACGCCAGCGATCTTCGGCATGAACTTCCAGACGATCTCGACCGCGCAGAAGCTGCCCAAGTCCGACGGCCTGAAGGGCGGGTACGTGGCCAACGGCCTCATCCCCGGCCCGCTGCTGACCCGGGCGCTCAACTGGCTGGACGGCGAGATCGGCATGATGGTCGCGCACATCAAGGCCGATCACCTGGCCGGCAGCACGGCGATCATCATCTCCGCCAAGCACGGCCAGTCGCCGACCGACGGGAACGCCCTGAAGCGCGTCCCCGACGGTCCGATCATCGACGCGATCAACGCCGCCTGGGCCGCCACGCACCCCAGCAACAAGAGCCTGGTGATCTTCGCCACCGACGACGACGGCATGCTGCTGTGGCTCAGCGACCGCTCGCAGACCGCCGCCAACTTCGTGAAGCACTACCTGCTCACGCACACGGCGCCCGGCAACGACATCAACGGCAACCCGATCACCGTCACCAAGTCCGGCCTCAAGAAGGTCTACGCGGGTGAGGCGGCGGCAGACTTCGCCGGGGTTCCCTGGTCCGATCCACGGGTCCCCGACATCATCGGCATCTCGCAGTACGGCACCGTCTACACCGGCGGCATGAAGAAGATCGCCGAGCACGGCGGTGACGCCTTCCAGGACCGCAACGTCCCGATCCTGCTCGTCCTGCCCGGCCACCACCATGGCCGCGTCATCCACCGTTCCGTCGAGACGACGCAGATCGCCCCGACGATCCTGAAGCTGCTCGGGCTCAACCCGCGGGCGCTCGACGCGGTGCGCGCCGAGCACACCAAGGTCCTGCCCGGCATCTAGCAGACTCTGGAGGATGCAGCCGCGTCCGTTCGGGATATGGGTTTTAAACTTCATTATCCCGAACGGACCGTGGCGTCTGCGGATGCCGCATGACTCGCGGAGTGGACGCAGGCCGTGGACGCTGACGCGCTAGTACGGCAAGTCAACGAAGCCGGCCGGGGCCTCGTCCTGCCCTAGCCGGCCTGGCATCATGCTGACCTATGGAAACACCGCTGTCTCCGCTGGACTTCGCCCGCCGCACCCGCCGACTGCACCGCGCCCGCGAGGCGGTCGTCGACGGCAGCCTCCGGCTGACCTACGAGCAGTTCTTCGACCGCTGCGACCGGTGGGCGGCCGCGCTGCAGGGGCTGGGCGTCCAGCCGGGTGACCGGGTCGCCACCATCGCGCCGAACACCCACGCGCAGCTCGAGTCGTTCTATGCCGTCCCCCAGGCCGGCGCGGTGCTGGTGCCGATCAACTACCGGCTTTCCGCCGACGACTTCGTCTACATCGTGAACCACTCCGGGGCGACCGTGCTGTGCGCGCACAGCGACTACCTCGACGTGGTCGACAGCGTGCGGGACCAGATGCCCGGCGTCAGGCACTTCGTGGCGTTCGAAGGCGCCCCGAAAGCCGGCTGGCTGGACTACGAGGCCGCGATCGCGAGCGCCGAGCCGGACTTCACCCAGCCGGAGATCAGCGAGCGGGACCTGCTCACGATCAACTACACCAGCGGCACCACCGCGCGCCCGAAGGGCGTGATGATCACGCACCGGAACGCCGCCGTGAACGTGATCGGCACCCTGCTGCACCTGCCGGTCGCGATCGGCGAGCGCTACCTGTGGACGCTGCCGATGTTCCACGCGAACGGCTGGACCTACACCTGGACGGTCACCGCGGCCGCCGGCACGCACGTCTGCCTCCGCAAGGTCGACCCGGCCCTGGTCTTCGAGCTGATCAGGGACGAGCATGCCGTCCTCATGTGCGCGGCGCCGACCGTGCTGATCTCTCTCGCGAACGCCCCCGCGGAAACACGCGGCGAGGTCCCGGCCGGGGTGCGCGTCGTCACCGCGGGCGCGCCGCCCGCCGCCGCCACGATCGAGCGGCTCGAAGGCGACTTCGGCTGGGACATCACCCACGTGTACGGGCTCACCGAGACGGCGCCGTTCATCACCGTCTGCGCCCCGCTGCCCGAGCACGCGGGCCTGGCCCCCGCCGACCGCGCCGTGGTCAAGTCCCGCCAGGGCGTCGAACTGCTAACCTCCGGCGAGCTGCGAGTCGTCGACGACAAAGGCAGCGAGGTGCCTGCCGACGGGCAGACCCTCGGCGAGATCATCGTGCGCGGCAACGCCGTCATGGCCGGGTACTACAACGACCCGGAGGCGACCGACAAGGCGATGGGCGACGGCTGGTTCCACACCGGTGACGCGGCCGTGGTACACCCGGACGGCTACGTGGAGATCCGCGACCGGATCAAGGACGTGATCATCAGCGGCGGGGAGAACATCTCCTCGGTGGAAGTGGAGGGCGCGCTGCTGCGTCACCCGGCCGTGGCCGAGGTGGCGATCGTCGGGCTGCCGAGCGAGAAGTGGGGCGAGACGCCACAGGCGTTCGTCGTGCTCCGGTCCGGGGCCACCGCGACCGGGGAGGAGCTCATCGGCTTCGTGCGGGACCGGCTGGCGCACTTCAAGGCCCCGCGCGGCGTGACGTTCGTCGACGAGCTGCCGAAGACCGCGACCGGGAAGATCCAGAAGTTCGTGCTCCGCGGCGGCACCGCCAACCTGTCACGGCAGTAGCCAGACCCGATGCTGGTGGCTCCGCCGGTCAGGGGCTCACTTGAAGCGCACCAGCACCGTGCCGGCCGGGAGGTTCCGCAACGTCAGCACACGCTCGCCGGAGTCGTACGACCAGTCACTAGCCGGCAGTGCCGCGCCATTAACCGACACAGCCACCGGAGGGCTCGTGGCGCTCACCGCCGCCTGCGATGAGCCGCCCAGCGGGTCGTTGCGGAACCGCAGATAGCTGTGGTTGTCGGTGCTGGCCGAGAGCACCTCACCGTCGGTGCCTGTGATGTACATCCGGCCGATGCGTGCCGGGGTGCGCGTCATCCCGAAAGTCAGCGTGTTGCTCTGCGCGGCCAGCCTCTCGCCGGAGACGAAGTGGCTGGGATACGGCGCGCCATCGACCCTGATGGAAGAGACATACGGGGTGGCCACTGAATTGCCGGGCGCCTGGATGGTGGTGTCGTGGCGGCCATGGACCACGGCCGTGGTCACCGCCGGGCTGTTCAGGATCCACTGCGTGCCCGGCGACTGAACTGGATAGATGCCAAGGTTGGCGAGGACTTCCGCGCTGGCGTTATCGGTGTAGTAAGTCGAGCCGCTGCCGGGCGGCGTTTCCCACATGCTGACGGAGCTGAATTCGGGGAGGAAGTAGCCCCGGATCACCTGCTGTGCCAGCGATGGATCGTTCGCCCAGATAGCGAGATAAGGCTGCGTGAGCTGGTAGTCGTTGTAGGGAACGTCTGGCGTGCCGTAGGTATCCGCAATCCTCGAGGTCATCCCGGCGTCCCCGTAGATCCGCGCGAGACCCAGCCCGTCCTGTGGTTCGTCGAAGGCATAGGTCGTCGTGGTGCCTTCGTTCAGCCCGGTATTGGCCGACGCCCAGCTTCCGTCGGTGTTCCTGGCCTGGAAGATCTGGCTGGCGGGATTCCAGGTCTTCGTGTACGCCGTGCCCCAGGGCGAGTACGTCTGATAGGTGGTACGGTCTCCGAGCACGTATGCGAGGTGCGCCAAACCCGCGAGATCGGTAGCGAACTCCAGGCCGCGGGACAAGTACCTAATGGTGCCCACGTTCGCCGGAACGTAGCCGTATCTGTAGAAACCTATTCTGGCCAGGTACATGGTCGTCGCCTTCATGCCCATGGTCGCTAGGATCGCCGCCTCGGCCGCGTGGTAGTCCACGCCGGTCACCCCCTCCAGCTTGGCGGCGAGGAAGTAATAACCGAAGAAGCCCCATTGCTGGTCGGACCCCCACTGCGGGTCATAGGGATCCCAGTTGCCCATGAGAAATCCGTCGCGGTTGAACTGCGACAGGTAGGTGTTCAGCACATCGCGCATGAGGGCCGGGTCGATCAGCGTCAGGAACGCGTAGACGTTGCGCCCTTGGTCGAACGAGCATCTGAAGTAGCCGCCGGCAACTCCCTCCCACCAGACGGAGGAGCCGATGGTGAGCAGTCGCGTGCTCGGTCGCACCGGGGTATATCCGGCGGCGTTGTCGGTGACATCGACGATGTTCGCGTACAGGGTGTACAGACCGGTGTAGATCTCCCTGGTCGTCAGGACGCTGGCGCGCCGCACGTCAACCTTGCCAAGCTTCGCGTTCCACGCGTCCCTGAGGTTCCGCACCGCGCGGGCGAAGTCGAAAGTGGGGAATTCGCTCACGAAGTTCTGCTGTGCTCTGGACATGCTGGTCATAGAAAGAGCGACAGCCACGGTGACCGGGGTCCTTGGCGCGAACGTGAGGTAACCGCCGACGCCATCTCCGGTAATGCTGGCCGCGCCGTCCCGCACGCCGCTGCCCGTGAACGTGCCATGACCGGCAGCCGGGGTGCTGAATTTGATGTAGAAGAAACAACGCTGGTTCGCGCCGTTGCTCAGCGTCACCTCCGCGGTCTGGCGGTCGACATACACAAAGGTGCTGTTGGACCAGGTGACATTGGAGTTCTCCGTCTCCTGCATGAGCATGTCGACCGCCGCATACGAGGTGGCGTCGCCGAAGTGGTACTGGTACACGGAAACGTCCGGGGTGACCGTGAGTCCCACCGTGGATCCCCTGGCGGCGACGGCGGAGTCGTAGGTGATGCTGGTCTGCGACGGGCTCGCGCTGATCGAGGCACGCCAGTCCGCGGTTCCCTTGTCGGTCACCTGGTCGACGGTCGGGTAAAGCAGCAGCCCTCGCGTGACGCTGTCGGCTATTTCACCCTCGGGGGCGGACCACAGGCCGATGCGTCCCTGCGGATAGCGCATGAAGACCTGGCCTGGGCCCTGGTTGTTGTTCACGAAACGCGTGTAGTCGGTGATGCGGAAATTCTGCACGGACGCGTTTCCGGGAGGACTGCAGCCAGTCAGCGAGACCGCCGCGACCAGGAGTAGCAGCAGTGCCGGCAGCGCCCGCACGCCAACGGCCCGGGTGCGCAAGTCTGGGACGCAGCGCGTAACGCGCATAAAGCGCTGAGCCCCCCGGCGAGCGCGTCGGACGGTGAATCCGGCTGCTCCCGCAGTCGGTACCACTCGGCGCAGCGGCGTAGGCCGTCCCGGAGCGGAACCCGCGGAATGTAGCCGAGTTCGCGCTGGGCCTTGTCGATGGCGTGCCGGTTATCCGTGCCGAACAGTTTGACACCTAGCCGGGTGAGGACGGGCTGTCCCCGCGAGCTCGCGAGTGCCGCGGTGCGTTCAGCGGCGCCCCCGGCTAGGTAGAGCGCACGGTAGGGGACATGAAGGGTCGGCGCCTGCACACCGATGTCGTGGGCAATCGCCTCTAGGAGTTGCTGCTGGGTCATCGGGTGGTCGTTGCTGATGTTGTAGGCCTGGCCGACCGCGTGCTCGCAGTCGAGCGCCAGCAGCAATCCCTGGACGACGTCGGTGACGTAGACAAAGGGCAGGGCATTGTCTCCGCCGCCGATGATGATCCCCTTGCCGGCCCGCAGCCGGTCCGCCATCCGGCCGAAGTGCAGGTGGTCTCCAGGACCGATGAACGTGCCGGGCCGGATAATAACCGCTGGGAGGTGATCCTCAGCGATCATCCGCTGCACGGCAAGGTCGCCTTCGGTCTTGGTGATCGCATAGGGATCGTGGAACGGCTTGAGGAGGAAGTCTTCCTGGGCGGGCCTGCCCAAGTCCATCCCGTAGACCGTCCAGGAGCTGACATGCACGATGCGGCTAACCCTCTCGGCGAGAGCCGCGCCGCAGACGTTGCGGGTTCCGGTCACGTTCACGTCGCGGTAGTCCTGGAGTGACCGCCAGACACCCATCATGCCCGCGAGATGCACCACGGCCGTGGCGCCGCTCATCGGCGTGGCGAGCGTGTCCGGCCATCGGACATCTCCTCGGTGGACCGTAATGCCGCGGTCGCGGAGCCACCGGATGTCCTCCTCGGGCAGCGCGAGCACCCGCACGGAGTCACCGCGGTCTTGCAGGGCCTCCACCAGGTGCCGACCGAGCAGACCATTGCCGCCAGTGATCAGGACGTCCATGTCGCCGATTCCTCCTGCCGCGCCGGTGACCAGCCACGCTGTCGGCGCACGAGATCTGACAGAACGGGGAGCGCCTGGTCGAGCCAGGCAATGCCTAGTACAGAGGCGGGATGACCGACTCGCCGTGCGTGCGCTGCCGCGTGGCACGGCTCGCATAGCGAGATCAGGTTCTCGAGCCGATATGAGGGTCCCAGCCACGGCTGGCGCGCTAGATGGGCGCGGATCTGGCCCGCCGATGTTCCACATGCCTGGCAGCGTCCCGAGTCCCTGGCAAGTGCCGCGTCGCGTGACGCGGCCAGGCGCGCGCGGTGTGCCGCGTCAAGAGCCACGTGCAGGCACATTCCTGCCGCGATCGGCCGCAGTCGGCGCGTTCGCACTCCGAGCAGGCCGACTAGCAGCAGTGATACTGGACTGTGCAAGACACGGGTAGCCGAGTGCTCCGGGCCGTCGGGCCCGTTGAAGAAGCGGACTGCCGCCACCGGATCCAGACGCCGGTGAGTGGTGAAGTACCAGAGGTAATGGTCGGCGTCGATGAGGACGCCTCCCGCCCAGAATCCGATCCCGCCGTGGCCGAGGAGGTGCCGCTGCAGGACCGCGCCGACGGTGGAGACCGCAACGTGATCTCGGACCCGCATGCGGCCTTCTCCCTCCGACTGGTTATGGCGTGACCGCCGGCTGGTTGTGCACAGGCGACCAGCCGCGCCACCGGAAGGCGACGTCGGCCGCACCCGGACTGAGCTGCTCCAGCCACGCGAGCACGTAATGGCGCGCTGGCACGACGACCTCCCTGCGTGGCCGTGCGGCCAGGTCCGCGACTACCCGGGCGACCATCTCCGGCGGCGGGAGCGGCCCCGTAACCCCCTGGGCCTGGGTCATCGCGGTGTCGATCTTCCCAGGCGACACCAGCGACACCGAGACGCCGGTCCCGGCCAGCTGGCGGCGCAGCGCCAGCGAGAAGCCGCGCAGGCCGTACTTGGTCGCGGAGTAGAGCGGCTCCATGGCCATTCGCCCCGAGAGGGAGCCGACCGAGATGATCGCTCCGTGACGCCGTGCCAGCATCCCCGGCAGCACCGCCCGGGTGAGCAGCATCGCGCCGAGCAGGTTCACCTGGGCCAGGTCCGTGATCTGGCCGGGTGAACTGGACGCCAGCGCCGTCGACCAGAAAGCGCCGGCGTTGTTCACCAGCACGTCGACTCGCCCGCAGACCGCCATCGCGCGGTCCGCGAGCATCGTGACGTCCGAGGGATCCGCCACGTCCGCGGGAATCGCGATCGCCTGACCGCCGGCTTCCCGGATCGACCGCACCTGAGCCTCGAGCATGTCGGCCCGGCGCGCGGCGAGTATCACGGTCGCACCGCGCCGGGCCAGCTCCCGCGCGGTGGCCGCGCCTATGCCGGAGCTGGCTCCGGTCACGATCGCGACCTCGCCGGGCAATCGTCCGTGGACGCGCTGCATCTCAGACTCTCACCTTCCGGCACCGACCCGCGGCGCCTCTTCGACGGCGCCAGGCATGCACTCCCGCCGGTACCAGCTCGCCGTTCGCGCGACGCCCTCCCGCAGCGGCACGCTAGGCGCGTAGCCCAGCTCGCACCGGATGCGCGCGATTGAGTTCTGCCAGTCAGAGCCGTAGAACGCCACGCCGAACCGGGTGACTGGCGGGCGCGCGCTGCCGCCCCGGAGGCGGGCGGCGTGCTCCGCCGCCCAGCCCGCGGCGTACAGCGAGGCGTAAGGCACGTGCCAGCGTGGCGGCCGCGCGCCGATCTCCGCGGCTATCGAGGTCAGCAACTCGAGCTGGGTCAGCGGGCTGTCGTTGGTGATGTTGTAGACGCGGCCAGCGGCGGCCGGATGATCCGTCGCGAGCAGCAGCCCCGCGACCGCGTCGTCGACATACACGAGTGGCAGCCTGTTGCCCCCCGAACCGATCACTACGCCGATTCCACGGCGAAGGCGGTCGGCCATCCGGCCGACGTGCAGCCGGTCGCCGGGGCCGAAGATCTGGTCCGGCCGGACGATGACGACGGGCAGTCCCGCACGCGCGCACCGCCGCCGAACCTCGACGTCAGCCTCTGCCTTGCTCACCGCGTACGGATCCGGGAACGGCCGCAGCGGGGAGCCCTCGTCGGCCGGCCGGCGGCTCCCGCAGCCATAGACGCTGGACGAGCTCATATGCACCAGCCGCCCGACTCCCGCCTCGACCGCGGCGCGGCACACGTTCAAGGTGCCCGCCACGTTCACCGCACGGTATTCGGAAACCGGCCGCCAGACGTCTGACATCGCCGCGAGGTGAAGCACCGTGTCGACGCCACGGACCGCGGGGATGATCGTCTCCGGCTGGCGGACATCGCCGCGATAGACGGCCACGTCGCGCCGCTCTAGCCACGTGGTGTCATCCGACGGCAGCGCGAGGACCCGTACACGGTCGCCCCGGCTGGTCAGCGCGGCGACCAGGTGCTGGCCGACGAAACCGTTGCCGCCTGTTACCAGAATCTCTTTCACGCCCGCGCTCCCACCGGAGCGGACGAGACGTCGCTGGAGCGGTACCAAGCCGCGGTCAGTCGGACCCCCTCCCGCATGGTGACCTGCGGCGAGAAGCCAAGTTCCGCACGCGCTCTGCTGATGTCGAACCGGTTCTCGCCACCGATCAGCTGGACGCCGTACCGGGTAAGCGGCGGAGGCTGCCGGAGGTGCACGGCGTGACCGGCCCACTCTCCTGCCCGGCCAAGCGTCAGCGCGAGGTGGTACGGGATACGCAGGCGCGGACGCGGCGCCCCGAGCTGGTCAGCGATAGCGCACAGGTAGTCGCGCTGAGTGACCCTCTCGTCGCTGACAAGCAGGTAGGTCCGCCCTTCGGCGCGATCGTCGCGCCCCGCCGCGAGCAGGCCGCGCGCCACGTCGGTCACGTACACAAGCGGCACGACGTTGTCGCCGGCCCCTATCGTGATCATCCGCCGGCGCTCGATGGCCCGGGCGAGGCGAGCGAAGCTGTCGACGCTGCGCGGACCGTAGATCCACCCCGGCCGCACCATCGTGACCGGAGCACCCTGCTCGCGGATCATCGACAGGAGGGCCCGCTCACCGGCGACCTTCGTTCTGCTGTAAGGGTTCGGCGCTCCGCACAGTGGCGAGTCCTCGTCCGCTCGACCGCGCACGTCGTTGCCGTGGACTGTGATCGAGCTGACATGGACGATCCGCCGTACTCCCGCGGCCATGGCGGCACTGACCAAGGTGCGCAGCCCAGCGACGTTGCTGCGCTCGTACTCCGCCGCGGGTCCCCAGGGGCCGGTGCGCGCCGCGCAGTTGATCACCACCTTGACGCCGTCGAGGGCAGCGGCGATCGCCGCGGGATCGGCGATGTCGCCCGATCGCGTCTCGACCGCCGTCCCTGTGAGCGGTCCCAGGTCCTCGCCTGGGCGCAGCAGCACCGCGGTCGGCTCGCCTTGGGCCAGCAATAGCTCGGCGACATGTCCGCCCAGAAAGCCCGCCGCGCCGGTCACGAGCGTTGTCATGCTCGCTTGCCCCCTCTGTGTCGGGTCTGCGGGCCGCCGTTCGGCCGTGCCCCGCGCCGACGGCATTCGCCACCGGCGTGGAGACAAACTACGGCGCGGCGGTTCCAGCTCAATTCCAGGCAGCCAGCTGGCAGTCCTCGGGGCAGTGCGGCGGCAGCCCGAAGCCGCTGCGCGGAACGCGGTCACTTCACATCCGGCCGGGTTTGCGACACCGACATGGAACGGTCTTGGAACCTGGGCCTCGCACCATGGATGGCACGAGTCGACCCGGCTTGGCCAGGCGCCGCCCGACAGGAGCGTTGCTATGTCACAGACAGCTGCCCGACGACAGTCCCTTCGCACGCCTGGGTCCAGCCGGCCGGGCGAGCGCCTGCCACTCAGCGAGCAAGTCGCCCTGATCACCGGGGCCAGCATGGGGATAGGCGCGGCGACGGCACGCGATCTCGCCCGGTGCGGCGCTCAGGTCGTCATGGTCGCGCGAGGTGCTGACCAGCTGCGGGAGCAGGTCAGCCTGATCAACGCGGCGGGGGGAAAGGCGATGGCGATGCCGGCCGATATTTCGGACCCCCGGCAGGTGGAGCGTCTCATAGCCGACACGCAGGACGCGTTCGGCAAGATCGATGTCCTCGTCAACAACGCGGGTATGGGGTGGGGGAAGCTACTGGCGCACAGCTCGCCGTCGGAGATCCAGCGAATCGTCGCCGTCAACCTGACCGGCGCCATGCTGGTGACGCGCGCCGCCCTTCCCGGAATGCTCAGCAGGCATCGCGGGATGATCATAAACGTGGCCTCGGTCAGCGGGCGGGTGGCCGTCGAACCCCTCTACTCCGCGACGAAGTACGGCCTGCGCGGCTTCACGCTTTCGCTACGCCGGCAGCTCGCGGACAGCGGCGTCTCGGTGTGCCTGGTTTCACCTGGCAAGATCCGCACCAACCAGACCAGGGACAGCAACGAGCCGATGGACGAGCCAGAAGTAGTGGCCGGGGCGATCGCCAAACTGATCAAGGAGCCACGGCGCGAGGTGATCGTGCCGTGGAAGTTCCATGCCATGGTGTGGCTCGAGCAGGCTCTACCTGGCGTCGCCGATCGCGCTTACCAGTGGCGTCATCGCAAGTATTCAGTGAGTCCCTGCAAGTGCGCGGCATGCGCTGCGGGGGCGAGCGGTGATCACGGGTGAGGTCGGTCCCCCGCCGGTTCCCGCGCTAGCCGCAGCGTGCCGCGCAGTGTCAGGCCCATCGCGCTCAGGCAGGCAAGGCCGCTGCACGTCATCAGCAAGCTCGTATACGGGTGCGAGAACAGGAACATCGCCCCCACGCCCGGCCGGGTGACCCCGAACATGCCGGAGAACACCAGCAGGCCGACGACCTCGTTGCTGCCCACCTGACCAGGTGGCGAGGGCAGGATGAACGACAGGTTGAACAGCATGTAGCCGTACAGCGCGACCGGAAACGCGACCGCGACTCCGACCGCCCGGAACGCGAGCAGGCAGAACAGCGCGTCGAGGAGCAGCGCGACGGCGGTGTACCCACCGGCGACGAGCAGCTGGCGCGGCCGCCGGATGAGCCCCAGCAGCGTGTCGACGAACCCCGCGATAAACGATGCGACGGCATCGCCGCGCCTGGGTGCCACTGCCTTGACGGGCCAGGCAAGCAGCGCTACTGCCCGGTCCATCCGCCAGGCGGCGTAGGCGAGCACTGCCGCACCGAATCCGGTGACCGCCAGCGCTCCCGCCAGTAGCAGCCACAGTGCCCCGCTGAGGTGCAGGCCAAGGAACGGCATCACCGCGAACAGCGCGACCGACGGGACGAGGTCCATGGCCTTGTCCATGGTCACGGCGGCCAGGGAGCGATTTGCCGGGATCCCGTTCGAGCGGCGCAGTAGCAGGCTCATCGCGACCTCGCCGCCCCGGACCGGCAGCAGCCAGTTGAGGAAGATGCCGACCTGGTAGATGGCGGCCGCGCGGGCAATACTCACCTGATCAGGGCGCAGCAGGCAGCGCCAGCGCATGCCGCGCACCACGTACGCGGAAAGGTAAACCGCGCCGCACGCCACCGCCAGACCGGGGCTAAAGTGCGTGAGGCGCTGGTAGATCGCGCCGATGTTAGCCAGTCGCAGGAAGGCGACGATCAGTACCGCGCCGACGGCCAGCCCAGCGATGGTGCGCAGGGCTACCGAGCGGGCACGTCCGGCGCGCGGCTCGGCGGTTGGCTGGGCGACAGCCAGAGCCGGTGCGAGGCTTGCGCGGTCACGCCCATCCTTGGCCGGCGAATTCCCCGCGTCCCCGTTCGCCTGTGCCGAAGGCCCCGGTATTCGCGTCGTGCTCATGCGAGCCTCGTGACAGGCTGACGCTGGATCATCGTTCCGACTGGCGGTCGGCAGCCCGGCGGCGCAGCGAGCCCGCCCGAGACCGCGCCACGCTGGCCCCTACCTTCGCCACCGTGGGCCCGTGCATCAGCATGTTCGTATAAGCGGCGTTGGCCAGCGGGCAGTAGCATTCGCCGGCCTTGATGCTGCGCCTCAGCTCGCCCGCTCTGGCTCCGCGCCAGACAGTGCCGAAGTCGTAATCGTGCTCTCGCAGATTGCCCATGGACTGCGCCCTAACGCAGCAGGTCCATACGTCCCCGTTCGGGGCGATCTGCGCCGAGGCGACGCCCGCCATGCAGGGGATCACCTGGCGCTGCTCGCGGAGCGTTTTCTTCACGATCTGGTAGTACTGCTGCCGGAAAGCCTGGGTGACCTCGGCGATCCCGGTGAGATGCTGGTCGTGCATGCTTTCGAGGAGCGTGTCTATGGCGACTGTGTACTTCTCAGCCGTGGGCGTGATGCCGAGGCCGACGGTATCGAGTTCGACGCGCTGCTCGGCGATCTCGGTTATGTAGGAGTCCGGCTTCAGCTCGCGCTGAACGTATTCACATAGCTCGGCGAGGAGCTCGACGTTGAAGTTAGATATGACGGTATGGATTCCGAGCGTCAGGTTCTTATAGTCTCTCTTCAGCTCCTTGAGTGCGGAATATGTGGCCATAGCGTGTGTCCAGTTATTCCGTACGCCACGGATATCATCGTGCTGGCAGCCAACGCCGTCGAGCGAGAGATTGATGATCACCTCCGACTTCGGAGCCAGCTGCAGCACGCGCTCGATCCGGCCGGGGATAATCTTGTGCTGGATTCCGTTCGTCGGAATGTTGATGATGCCCGGCCGGCAGTGACGATACGCACTGTCCACCATGTCCGGCAGGTCCTTGCGCAAGGTGGGCTCGCCGCCGCTGAACGTAAACCAGTAGGGAGCGCGGCCTAGTGACTCGAAGACCCGATCCCATTCCGCAAGGGTAAGGTCGTCATTCGGAAGCAGCCACACGTTGCAGGTCTTGCACCGTGAATTACAGCGGTAGCTGACGCTTACGGTGATGTTGACCGGCAACGTGAACATGTGCCCCGTCGCATGCGACACCTTCAGCGCGGGAATTTCGGGCAGGACGCTTGCAAGGCCCACCGCGGACCACCTCCTAGAGATTTACAGCGCTAGCGGAGTCGGTCTCCAGCCGCGGCACGGGCACGGGTCCCGACTGGTGCGGCCCAGCCTGCGGAAAGGCGATAATGCCGAATGCCAGGGTGACCGGGGTGCTTGGGCCACGGCCGTTACGGGTACCCGGAGCAGCCTCGAAGAGTTGCACGATGGCCCGGGCGGCTCCCTCCGCGGATGAACGGTCACCAGGCAGCAAGACGACAGCGGTGCCCGCTTCCTGGACGGAGACCTTGGCCGCGGAGCCGAGGGCCTGCTGGATACGATCCGCCACGCGCCGGGCGAGCTGACGGCTCGCGTGCGGGCCGATCTCAAGCTCCAGACGCTCGAAGTTCACGATGCGGAACACCACGACGTTCTGCTGATGCTTAGCGCCAGCCGCGTCGTCAATGTGCTGCTTTGTCGTAGCGCACATATCCCACACGTAATGCGAGCGGCGACCGCGGGTAACGTCGTACCAGCCGAGCGCTCTCGCGGTGGCCTCGAGCCCTACAGTGCCGAGGCTCCACATCGCCGTCCGGGGAGTGACGAAGGATTCCGATCCCAGCAGGGCGCGGCCGGCCCGCCAAGCGCTCATCGTCGGCGCCGAGTAAGCCTGCTGCTCACGGATGCGCAGATGCCCGGCATAGATCCGGCGACGCTGGCGCAGGAAGTCTTCCACGGTCGACGGGCCGCGGTTGTATACGGTGGCCCGAGGCTCGTATATGAGCCGGTACCCGAGTTGGGTAACGAGGGCCTGGATGGATAGCTCGTCAACAGCGGTGTCGAGCGGGATATTGGGCACTACGTTGCGAAAAGCGACGAGTTCCCCCAGCTTCGGCGAGTCGCGGGCGATCCGGTCATGCAGCCGCCACTGCAAGTGCACGGCATGGCCGAGGAAGGTCCCGGACCCGTTGACAGGCACAGGGTGGCCGCCCACCATTCCCACGGCCGGATCCCCGAAATGCCGCAGGAGAACGTCGAACGCGCCGTCTTCGACCAGCACGTCCGCGCTCACCAGGATCAGCACAGGACACTTAGCGGCGCCGATGAAGAGGTTGACGGCTGAAGCTTTGCCTTCGCGGCGCGCTTGCTCGATAAGGCGGACGCGCGGTTCACGAGTGACTATGTCGGCCACGATCGGGACGGTCTGGTCCTCGCAGCCACTGGCTACGACGATGACCTCTTTGATCCGCTTATCAGTCAGTTCCTGCCGAAGGATGCTGCCGATGGCCTGGGCGATATTGGCTTCCTCGTTGTAAGCCATGACCCCGACGCTGCATTCGAGAGGGGCATCCGTATCGGAGACCGGTGGCGTCCCCATCCAGTCAGCACTCAATTCCCCTCCATGGGTTGCCGCTCCGCCGGTTGCCGCGACGCCTGTCCGCTCATGACTCGCCGGGCTATCTGCCGCACCTTGTGCTCGACGTTCCCGCCCCGCGTCGCGCGCTCGCCCATGGCGGACTCGTGGGCCGCGAGCAGGAAGGGCGGCGTGTCGGCTGCGTCGCCTAGTCCCTGCCGCTGCCGTATCCCGGCGAGATCCTCGTAATGCTGGCTAGCCCAGTACACGTTGATCCGGCACGAGACGCAGTTCCACTCTTCGTCCGGCGTTTCCGCACCACACTGCGGGCACTGCATAGTCCAGAACCCCCGTATCAGCACGGCACGGACTGGGCCATGTCCCAGTCGCGTTCGTACCACTGCCTATCGTGGCGGTCAGCTATTCCAATCCGGTTCCATCGACCGCGACCAGGACGCACGGCGGGGCTTTCCGGGCGCTCACCATCGCGCGTTCGCGGCGAGACCGAGCGCGTATGACGGCCAGAACACCCCCGCGGGAGGACCGCCGTTACATGTTCCGTCGGACGTTCCAGGCGGCTTGATCCAGAGCAGCGCGTCCACCCGGGGATTACCGGTCCTCACGGTTGGCGGTGTCCCGAGCGCCTGCCCGGGCGGGTTGCACCACGTGGTCGCGGTAGCGACCCCGTTCCGCGACGTATCGATCACATAGTGCGCAGCGTGCAAACGCGCGCTTACGGTGTCGCCGTAGGACTCTTCGGCGGTCGTGGAATTGTAGTTGCTCACGTTCACGGAGAATCCGCGGATCTCAGCTACGCCAGCGGCGAGCAGCAGCGAAGCCATCACCGCGGCCGGCTGCCAGGCCGAATTGCCAGCGTCAAGATAGACCGCCGCATGCGGCAGCCTGGCGAGCCGCTCTACGGCTCGGTGGAGCACCGTGAGCCGGTCCCACTGCTCCGCCGGCGACAGACAGCCGAGTCGGACGTACTCAGCGAGCGCGTCTGGTTCGAGGATCACCGCGGCCTTGCCTGCCCCGATGCCGGCGGCCACCTGGCCGATCCAGCTCTCGTATCCGGCCGCGGCGGACCCGGCACCGCCGCCGTGCCCGCAGCCCCGGTAGGGAAACGCGTACAGGACCAGCAGCGGCATGGAATCGCGCGCCGCGGCCCTGTGCATCACGGTCCGCACGGCCCCGGCTACCTGGGTAGCGGGGATCCAGGGACCGAACCAGATCCCGCCGGGACGGCTGGCGATCTTCCGCAGCAGCGCGGCGGCCGCTGGATTAGAGCGGTCGAGAGACGCCACGGCCTGCGCCGCGGAACTGCCGGGATCGACGAACAGCCGCACACCGGAGAAGGGATCATCGCCGCGCGGGATGCCACCGGCGCTCTCCGTTCGCCTCAGCACGAGGACACTGCTGACAATCGCCGTTATCAGCAGGACAAGGACCACCAGGACCGTCCGGCGCCCCCGCGATAGGGGCGGGCGGCGACCCGGCCTGAAACTGGCACCGGAAGCCGAATACGCGTGCGTCCGTGCCGTTGCTCCGGTCTGCCTACCCTCCGTCTTCAGGTCCCCCAGTACGTCGGCGTCAACTGCTTCAAGTTCGTAAAATTGCCGTGCCCCGGGCTGAGCGCAAGCCGGAACAAATAGAAATGACCCTTGCCGAACGAGTTCGTAAAAAGAATCTCCGCGATCAGGTCATAGTTCCGTGTCGCCGCCATCTGTGCCGCTGTAAAATTCGCTTCGGCAGGCAGGTATACAAAGCTCAGCTCTATCAAGTCATAATAGCGATCCTTGATCGCGTGGGCGATGGCCGGATCCCCGAGATACTGATGATGAGCCGCGTCGACATAGTAGTCAAAGCGGACGCCGCTCCATTGCCACGGATCCGTGACGTCCGTCGTGTCGAAGCGAGCCACCTCGATGTCTTCGGCCAGCGCCCGCCCGGTGCCGAGGCGCAGTTGTGTGTGCAGTGCCGTACTCAATTCCGATGTGTCCGCCCACGTGTAGAGGGTGCGGGCCTGACCCAGGCCAAGCGCGAAAATCGCCAGTATGACGGCGAGCCCGGCCAGCCAGTAACCTCGGTACAGGCCGAACAGCGACTGTCGCTCGTATCCTGACAGCCAGGCGAGCGCGTAACCGACCAGCGGCATGGCGAAAAACATCGCGTACGCGATGTGCTTGTCTAGCGAAATCGTTTCCTGCACATAGATGTGATAGGCCGGCGCCAGCGCCGAGGAGCCCAGCAAGACCACGGCAAGCACCCGGAAGCGCCACTGGAGCTTGAGCGCGAGCAATGCGCCTAGGAGAGCGAGAAGATAGATCAAACCGCTCATATGCAAGACGTGAGTAAACAAGGAGACCCGGGAAGTGGTGAGGATCACCTGCCTATTGGTGGTGCTGCCAGAGATAGCGTGAAACGCAGCTTTATCTATCACCTTGTAAGCGACGTCCAGGCTGAGCGCGAAGCCCGCCAGCGCCAGGAAAAGGCGCACGAGCGCACGCCACCATCCGACAAAAGGAATGCCAAGGCAGACTAGCAAGGCGAGCACCGGCAGCACGAACAGCAGTGCCGCGTATTTCGCCAGGATGGCGAGGACGAGCACTGGTCCGATCGCCGCGACCGCCCATGGCCGCCTGCTCATGCCGCCATGTACGGCCAAGGCGGTCGCGATCGCGATGAGGAACAGGCACATGGCATCGAAGGTGGCCAGGCGCCCGAGGAAGAGAACCACTCCCGTGCAGGCGTAGGCGGCAGACGCCAACAGGGCGGCAGTCCGGTCGAACAGCTTCCCGGTAACCCAGTACACGATCGCGGTTACGCCAAGCATGCAAGCGAGGCTGAAGGCGCGCGCCAGCTCCAGGCCGCCAACCATGTCCAGGAACCCGCCGATGACCGGGTACGCGTAGGGGTAACCAGAGAAGTAGAAAGCGTAGTGGTCATAGGGGACGGGACCGCCGTTCCAATGGTGGATGATCTGACGGCCCGCGTAGAGATAGAGCGCCTCATCCTGGAACGCCGTGTTGCGCAAGATCGCGAGGGACACGACCGCCTGTAGCGCGAGGACCCCGACGAGGGGCCACCGCCGTGACAGCAGGCCGGCCTGCGGCTGGCGCACCGCGACAGCAGGCCGCGGTTCAACGTAAGTTGCCATCAGAACCCGCCGTACGCAAAGTGGTGACAATGCGTTTCCACGCAGCCAGGGACATTGGATCGGATGCCTCGGACCAGCTCTTCGCTTGTGCCGGGGTCGGCTTCAGTGCTGGCCCCCCTTCGTGGTAGACGAGGGCGTATAGCTGACCACAATTAGCGAGTGCATGTCCCAGCTCCGCCAGCCATGCGGCCTTCTCCGTTGGCGGCCCCGCGACACTTACCTCGACGAAGAGCGGCTTTCCCGGATAGCGATCGACCAGCCTGCGCAGCACTATATCCGGATTTCCCCACTTGGTTCCCGGGTAAAGAATAAAATCTTGCAGGACCATGTCAATGGTCGAAGGTGGCGGCGCGAACCGTTGATCATGGAGCGGATCGGCTGGTGCCCATACCCAGGCTACGTTGTTTGTGCCGACGCTACGGAAAACGGATTGTATGTGCAGCCATGCCTTCGGCACATCCTGCGGGATCCCTCCGTTCGCAACCCCGGATGAGACGGCCCAGTTCTTATCGGCCTGGAGCAGCACTGTAAGGTAGACCGGTTTTCCGTAATCGCGAACCTGAACGGCCCAACGCCTGATTTCGCTATCGTCAACCCCGTTGTAGATCGCTGGCAAGTTAGCGGTCAAGGGAGATTGATTATGGCGGCCGAAACCACCGAACTGCAAGGTGATCCAGGGACGGGCACCCTGCGCTGCCAGCGAGTCCGCCCAGGCCACATCGAAACTATCACCGATATCTTGGGTACGGCCGATGACTGAAAAGCCAATGCCAAGATCGTGTGCCAGCTTCGGTGGTTCACTTTTCAGCATTTGAACGGGCAGCGACAAGCCAACATAATGCGCGTCCGCCTGCTGCCTGGTGATCGTGAACGGCGGGGCCGCGCCCGCGAATATAGGCAGCGTAACCAGTTGGCCACCGAAGAGTACAGGGCTTGCCACCAGTGCGGCCAAGCCAACGTTCAGCACCGGCTTGAGGCTGCTCTTGTGGACGGCCAGTTTGGCCGGGTAAGGCTGCTTCGCGGAGATCTGCGCGTCACCGCGTTGCCGCGCGAGAGCGTGCGCGCGCAAGTCCGCACGTGCCAGCCAGAGGAAGCTTGACAACAGAACCAGCGAATAGACGATCCACAACAGGCTAATGAAAAGCGATGTCTTTTGCGCTCCTTTGAGCTGTGTGGCCCAGGCGAGCGCCGCAAGGCACAGCAACACGGCAACGACATAGCTGGTCAGGTACCCAAGCGACCTTCGCCCCTGAGTTTCCTTAGAGGTCACGGCAAAGGGGCGCTTGCGGCGGAGGACGCAAGCGACGAGGCTGCCGATCAGCGCCGGACTGGAGCCGAAGCCGATGATGATCCCGCGCAGGCCGGTCATGCCTCGCGCGGTGTACCACATGCCGCCGACGCCGAGCACGCCGTACGGAAGGAAGTGCAGCAAGTACTGGTTAAGCGTCGCGGTGCGCACGGCCGGGATGCCGGTGAAGATGAACAAGACCGGGCTGAGTACATAAACGAGATCGCGCAGGCCGCAGAGATAATGAGTGCCAGCCAGGAAATACTGCACCCGCTGCCCGAACCGCAACCCGTCTTTCTTCGGGAGCAGGATGTCCCGCCAGTGGTCCCGGAACACGGCTAGGGTGCCGAGCGCCCAGCGTCCCTGTTGTTTCAGATACGACGGGACGTCGGGCGGCCCGAGGCCAGTGGCGAGGACATCGGTCAGGTAGATGCTGCGCCATCGTGGATGAAGCTGTATGGACGCCGCGAAGTCTTCGGTCACCGAATCCTGCGGCAGGCCGCCGATTTCATCGAGGGCCGCCGCTCGCATAACCACGTTCGTGCCGCAGATGAACGCGGCGTTCAGCGCCGCCTTGCCAGGACACAGCAAGTTGTAGAACATGGACTGCTGGTCATCTGCCCAGCGGGAGACGGGATTGTTAAGGTTCGCATAGTATTGTCCCGTTTGAACCCAGCCCACCTTCGGGTCGGCGAAGGGCAGAACGGTCTTCAGGAGAAAGTCAGATTTCGGCACCTGATCGGCGTCGAAGATAGCCATCAGCGCGGTCCCGGTAATCTGGAATTCCCGCCGGGCATTCTCGATATTGCCCGCCTTCGCGCCGCCACCGGTGGTTCGCGTCAGGCAGCGGACGCCAAGCTCGTTGGCTAGCGCCTCCACCTCCATCCAGCGCGGATACTTCCCCGCCCGGCCATCGTTGCAGACCACGATGGTCACTTGTCCATCCGGGTACTGGGCCAGGTACTTCTCCCGGGCTGCGACGCACCCTTCAAGTGTTGGCCTGAGGATGGCGACGCCCTCATTAATGGTGGCAACGAGCATGAAAATTCGGTGTCGGGTAGGGTCTTCGCTTGGCTCGATCGACGGCGTAGGCCACGGCCAGACGGTGAACTGAAAGCCAAGGACATGGAGCGCGCCGAAAGTTTCCGCACAGAGCAGCGGAACGGCAATCCACCAGCCCTGCCAGTTCGTCACCGCCAGGCGCCAGCCCAAGTAGTCAACGGCCGCGATGCCAAGAGCCACGGCCAGCAGCATGGTGACCGCATGTTGGCGAGGGACGTCTGCGATAGACAACGCCATCCCGCCTATTACCAGGACGGCAAGCACCAGCAATGGTCCCGGGTGCGTGTAGCCAACCCACCCGAGTGCGAGGACAACGGCACCTGCCGTCACGCCAGCGCGGCTCTTCGCACGCAGCCGGGTCGGCCGACGCCGACGGAATCGGCGCGGCTTGTCCGGCGCAGGCACAACTTCACGCAGCTGGCCGGGTGCGTGACCGCCGCGCCGCGAGCGCAGCGCTATATCTGTCTTGTCGCGATCAGCCGCGACGACATAGTTCGGGGACAATTCAGGCTGGGCGGCGCGCGGCGCGGAAAGGGCGGACTTCAAGAACAGAACGTCTGCGGCGAAAATAATGATGAAGGCGATCTTCGTGTGAATGGCCCAGAAACCGAAAGACAGCCGTGCGGTGTTAAGCAGCGCCAGCCCGATCAGCAAGTTCAAGAGTATGAGCAGGCTAATCGTCCCCCACGCGGCAGCCGGGACGCGGCATACGACGCGTTGAATCCGGCCCAGCACGCCGATCTGCCTGGTGAAATAGCGCGCGGGCGAGACGAGCACGCGATTGGCGACAGTGACGAGGCGGCGCTCGGCCCACTGCGATTTACTGATAGCAAACGCCAGCGCCAGGGCAATAACAAGCCGGTACTGCCATGGCCCGGGCCGCACCCAGGCGAGCCAAAGGAGGCTCGCGGCGATGGCAAGTTGCAGGATTGCCCGCACGAACTGCTGTGCGCCTTCGCTACCTGAGGCCAGAAGCAGCCGGAAGTTCCGGCTTCCGGCAGCGAACTGGAACAGAGAGCCGGAGATCCGCCATATCACCCAGCCCAGCACTACCGACAGGCCGAGCGAGATAAGGGCGCTTCGTGTGAGCGCGCCCCGTGCGGCCAGAATGGCAGCCCAGATAATCGCTACGGCCAGCGCGTATCTCCACGGGCCCGTCAGGAGCATGCGTGCTGCACGGGCGCCTCGGCTCGGCGCCCTGTGCCTCCCGGACGGACGGCCGGGACGCGACAGCATCCCTTCCCCGTTCAGGTGCCCCGCTTCGTGCCGCCCATTCGGCGCGAAGCCGTCGCGCACCGGGTCAGCGCTGACCTCCGGCTCGCCGACCGCTCCCGCGACAGGTATGTCCGTCATCCGAACCAGTCCGCCTGTTCCCGCCCTGGAGAACTGGTCGACCTTCCTCCGGCCCACCGCCCCGTCCTCCCTAAGACGACGCTCCGGCGTCCCAGAGGCCGCAGGTCAGTGTCGCCTATCCTGTTCGCTTATCGCCGTGCCGGATCCAGGTGAGGCAACCCGTTTGCGCCCGCCTGCTCCGCCTACGATGCCGCGCGGGGATTCCACCTGTATTCCAGCCGCATTCCCATCACGCAGTCGCTGGTCAGCGCGTCAGAGCCGGGGTTGAGTAGCGGCTACCAACCTCCGCGAGGACTGATCGCGGGGTCCTAAGAAGTCAATCCGGTGTGCCTGCCTCTGAGCCGGGTGGCGGCCAGAGCGGCGCGGAACTCGTCGCGGCGATGCCGCGGCAGACAGTCGTACAAAGCCGCCCGCAGCACCGGGTGCCGGAAGGCATAACCGCCATCCCGTTCCTCAAGCAGATGCATCCTCAGGGCGCGGTCGAGCGCGTCGGAGACCACTGGGCTGGCCAGTGGCGGTTCCAGCGCCGCCGCTGCCGCGCGAAGCTGTGTCAGCGAGATCTCCATCGTCCCCGCGGCCGCGGCCAGTCCTAGCACCTGGCGCAGCGCCTGGTCCATGAGCGCCAGCCACAACGCGGTCATGGCATGCGTGCGGGCAGGCAAGTGCGCCGCGAGCTGCGCGGAATCCCGCGAGCCTTGGCCTCCGGCGGCCGCACCGTGGCGGGAGCTTATGCCGTCGACAAGCTCGCGGACGAATAGCGGGTTGCCTCGCGACAGCGCGTAGATCTCCGCCAGGATGTCGTCGCCGACCTGCGCGCCCGGCAGCAGGGTGCGCACCAGTTGATCGGCCGCGCGCCGGGACAGGCAGCGCAGCTCAAGCCTCAGCCAGAGGCGCTCGCGCGTCATCGCCTCGGCCATTCGCCGCAAATCAGCATCGATCTCGATGTCGACGTCACGCAACGCCCCCGCCATCAACAGCGGCACATGGTCTGCCAGATGGTTCAGGTACCGGATCAGGTCCAAGCCGACGCCGTCGAGCTCGTTCAAGTCTCCGAGGACCAGCAGCACGGGCTTCGCGCGAGCCAGGTCCGTCAGGAACTGGACGATAGAAGGGATGATATCGAGCTGGTAGGCGAGCGGATCAAGTGCCGGAGCCTGCAGCGGGACCCCGCTTCGCAGCGACGGAACGAACCGTGCCAGGGCCGGGTACCGGCCGGCTAGCTTGGTGCGGTCGGCTTCCGGCAGATCTGCCGCGTAGTTCTCGAGTGCGACCGCGAATGGGCCGCACGTGAACTGGTTCCCGTGTGCGCCCCGACCGCCGCGCAGGACGATGGCGTCATGTCCGATCGCCCGGATGGCGAACTCTTCAAGGAGCCGGGTCTTGCCGACGCCGGCCTCGCCGCTGACTACGACCAGGCCAGCTCGCGAATCGCACGGTCGCGTGAGCAGCTCGCACATTTCCTTGAGCACTTGTTCCCGGCCGACGAACGCACGGGTGTTAGCGCTGCGGACGGGTGACCGGCCAGGAGAGCCACCCTGGTCCCAGTCAAGCGCGGGCGACTGCCGGGGGAACTGGTTCGCGTGTATCGCGTTATAAAGCGATATGGTTTCCGCCTGCGGCGCGAGATCAAGTTCCCGTCGTAGGACCTGCTCGCAGATGTGGAACTGGCGCAGGGCCTGGTCGGATGTGCCCATCCGCGCGTACAGCCGCATGAGCTGACGGTGGACCGCCTCGCGCGCTGGATCCTGCTTGAGCACCTGGCGAAGCCGGTCCGCGGCCTCGTTGCACGCACCGCGGCGCTCGTAGACCTCCGCCAGCCCGACAAGCAGCCGCAGATGCAACTCCACTAGGGCGCTTCGCCGGTCCGCGCACCAGGTCTCGTAGCGGTCCTCGGGCAGCAACTCACCGCTGTAAGCGCCGAGCGCGGCCTGGTATGTCATGATTTCACTGGAGCGAATCGCGCGTTCGGCAAGCTTCTCGAACACGTCCGCGTCGACGACGACACGCTCGGCGTTGAGCACGAGCATGGAGTCTGCGAGGCGGAGGTATGCCGAATCGTGCCGCCGCTGCAGGCTGGGCTCGAGCACACGGCGCGCGGCGTGCAATGCCTTGCCGAAGCTGTTGAGCGCGGACTCCGCGTCCACATCTGGCCACAGGACGTCGATGATCTGCTCACGGTGCAGCGCATGCCCGGGGTGCGCCGCTAGCAGCTTGGTCAGTGTCTTGGCGCTGCGCCTGGGCCAGTCGCAGACGGGCTGCCGGCCGGCGACGGCCTGCGTGACATCACCGCGTTCGAGACGGAATCCGCCAAGCAGCGTCACGTGCAGGAGTGAGTTCGACCCGACCGGCACACGCCCTACGTCACTAATCATCCATCATCACCCGCCCCCCGCGGGAGTACCGCGCAACGGGGGGACGGCAGACCTCACCGCCCGGCGCACAGGGCATGCCGCAGCCAGCCCGCCGCTAAGCGATGTGCATCGGCGCTCCCCCCGGTGCACGCATTCATGACAAAAATGATCCGCAAAGCGGGCGCGGATGGCTAAACGTAATCGACGGCAATCAATCTGCTCTTTCGCCTAGCACGGGGGCAAGAGCCAGCACCGCTTCGTTATCTTATCGTTATCAAAATTCCTTGATAACGACAGGTGTACAGAGCATTTACAGAAGGTAAAATAAGAGACTTGAGTTGTCAGGTGTGACTCAGGTGACGACTAAATCGACTATTTTTTCCATAAGTTATACCACACTCGAACTTTATTTCCTTGCCCGAAATTAAGTAATCCAACTGCCGGGCGGCGCGCATTTGCAGGCGCGGCGCGAGCCAAAACCATGGCCTCATTCATTACGAATGGAAGGCTGGCTCCTGCTATTCATGTTTTTGAATGTATCGGCGTAATGTCTTTTATTATGTGAATGCCAGCAGGGCCCGGATCGCCCGCATCGGCGGGGGTTGCGGCGCTGCCGGCTGGGCACCGGTACCGGGCGGGACGGTCTGCTCTCGGCAGGCGCCACCTTCCGTTCGGACGATATGGAACGAAAGGTGGCGCCTGTCCGGAATCAGTGCTCGTGCACGATTATGCCGCGCACGTTTTTGCCGTTCATCAGATCGTCGTAGCCCTCGTTCACCTGGTCGAGCGTGTACGTCCGGGTGATGATCTCGTCGAGCTTGATGTCTCCGGCCTGGTAGAGGCCGAGGATCTTGGGGATGTCGGTGGTCGGGTTGCAGTCCCCGAAGAGGCTGCCGATGACGCTCTTGCGGAACAGGGTCAAGATCGTGCCCGGCAGCTGGATGGTGGGCGCCAGGAGCTTGTTCAGCCCGGTGATGACGACCCGGCCGCCCTTGCCGACGGCGTTGAAAGCGTTCCCCACGACCTCGGCGTCCACCAGGCCGACGGTGATGATCGCGGAGTCCGCGCCCTGGCCGCGGGTCACCTCCGTGACCTTGTCCTGCGCCTCGGCCGCGGTCGCGAACGCGTGCGTCGCGCCGAGCTCGAGTGCCTTGTCGCGCTTGTTCTCCAGCGGGTCGACGGCGATGAGGTACTTGGCGCCGGCGTACCGCGCGCCCTGCACGGCGTTGATCCCGATGCCGCCGATGCCGTAGACGACCACCGTGTCACCGGGGGCGACGTTCGCCGTGTTGACGGCCGAGCCCCAGCCGGTCGGGACCCCGCAGCCCACCAGCACCGCCTTGTCGAGCGGCAGGTCGTCGTCCACCCTGACCGCCGAGTTCTGGTGGATGACGCCGTACTGGCTGAACGTGCCGAGCAGGCACATCGCGCCGTACTGGCCGCGCGGGCCGGTCAGGGGGAAGTGCTCGCCGGGCAGGTAGCCCTCCAGGATGGTGGCGCCCCAGTCGCAGATGGACTGGCGTCCGGTGGCGCAGTAGCGGCAGGTTCCGCAGTTGGGGATGAACGAACACACCACGTGGTCGCCCGGTTTGACCCTGGTCACGCCGGGGCCGACGTCCTCGACGATCCCCGCGCCCTCGTGGCCGAGCACCATGGGCAGCCGGGCCTCGAGGTCACCGTGGGACACGTGTATGTCGGAGTGGCATAGCCCGGCGTAGGTGTAGCGGATGAGGACCTCTCCGTCGCGAGGCCCATCGAGCTCGAGTTCCTCGAGCTCGATTGGCTTACCGGTCTCGTAGACGACCGCGGCCTTGGTCTTCATTGACGCTCCTTCCGTCCGCGTGCACGTCCTTCCACCATGACACGGATCCGAGGGGACGGCGTGTCTAGATTTCGGACACCCAGCAGGTCCGGCCGACAGCGGGGATGAGATGGGTGGCCCCCTGATCTCACAAGATGAGCTCTGTGGGCCACCCATCTCAAAACGGTGGTGGGGCCGGTGGGACTCTAGAGGCCTAGGCGGCGGGAGAGGTCGGAGGCTAGCAGGCCGGACGGGTCGATCTCGGCGCGGAGCTTGCGGAACTCGGGGAGGCGCGGGTACATCTCCTCGAGCACGGGGGCCGGGACGCGGGAGTCCTTGGCCAGGTAGACACGGCCGCCGTGGCGGAGCACGAGCTGGTCGAGCTCGTCAAGCAGCGGGCCGAGCCCGGGGGTGCGGGCGGGGAAGTCGAGCGCCAGCGTCCAGCCGGG
>Ga0306923_10000225_pt1 | contig 41745 bp, 44 predicted proteins | sample sta12Can44000108_FD_203841 | JGI IMG/M metagenome (GOLD analysis project Ga0306923, IMG submission 203841) | Lab enrichment of tropical soil microbial communities from Luquillo Experimental Forest, Puerto Rico - statanox.12C.anox.44.000.108 (v2)... | ecosystem: Environmental > Terrestrial >... | reverse complement strand
AGCCGGTGCGAGTACGGAGGCCTATGAAGCTGGCGCGACTGAAGAGGAAGCCATGGCGCTGCTGACGCATTCCGAGCGCAGAACCTCACGGGGGTATCTCCGCGATCTGACGCAGCAGTCACGTCGTGCTGCTGCAAAGCGGGTTGCCTCTAGGACGAAGGAATGACGAACATCGGGCTCGAACGCCGCGAACGCGCACCAATTGGTTCAAGGGGGTAGCTGACACTTTCGCAAACGTCGTATAGACGAAGACTGCGCGCTCCATGTTCATTCGCTCGCCGGTCGCGGGCACCGGATGGCATTGATTTTTCCAGCCAAGAGCAAAAGCGGGGCCTCGACGACCATGAGTGGCGCGACATCGACTTACGAGCGCATCGCTTTCGTCGCAAGCCCTATCCCGGAGGCGCAGGACGCAGTACGGCAGCTCAGCGGCCAGTACGGCAACGTGCCGCCTGTCTCCGCCGATGTGATCGTCGCGCTCGGCGGCGATGGCCTCATGCTGCAGACGCTGCATGACTTCATGCGCGCCGGCAAGCCGATCTACGGCATGCACCGGGGCACGGTCGGCTTTCTCATGAATGAGTTCGAGCGCGATAAGCTGCGCGAGCGCCTGCGCGCAGCCCGCACCACCGTGATCCACCCGCTGCTGATGTGTGCGCGCGATATCGAGGGCAATATCGTGGAGTTTCACGCCTTCAACGAAGTCTCGATGTTTCGCCAGACCTACCAGGCGGCGCGGCTGCGCGTTCTGATCGACGGGAAGGAACGCCTTCCGGAGCTCGTCGCCGATGGCGTGCTCGTGGCGACGCCTGCCGGCTCGACCGCCTACAACCTGTCGGCCCAGGGTCCGATCATTCCGATCAATGCGTCATTGATGGCGCTCACCCCGATCAGCCCGTTCCGGCCGCGCCGCTGGCACGGCGCGCTGCTGCCGGACCGCGCCCAGGTGCGTATCGAGGTGCTGCAGCCGGAAAAGCGGCCGGTCGCCGCGGTTGCCGATCACGACGAGGTGCGCTCGGTCTGCGCCGTCGAGATCCAGATGGATCACGGTATTTCGATGCAGCTCCTGTTCGATCCCGGCCACAGCCTCGACGAGCGCATCGTGCGCGAGCAATTCGGGTATTAGCGCGCCACGCTCAGTTCAGTTTCAGCGTCGCTTGGAGGAACTCTTTCACGGCGTGCGTCGCGGCCGTGGTCGCAGCGGCGTTGTAGCCGACGTGCGGTCCGCGCTCGACGCATGGGTCCTGCATCGTGAATGGCTGCTTGGTCACCGCATTGATGATCACGCCTGCCGGTTCCTCCTTTATGGTGCAGCGGCGGGTGGTCTGGGATCGGGGTGCCAGCGTGACCTTGGTAAGCGGATTGTCGAAGGCGTGGTTGGCATCGGGATACTCCGTCAGCGTCACGTCCTTGCCCGCCTTGCGCAGACGTTCGACGTAGGACCGACAGGGCGCCACCGGCACATAATCGTCCGCCGCGCCGTGGAAGATGCGGATCGGCTTATCGCTGACATCCTCGTCGCCGATGTAGGTAGTGAAGCACGGCGGATAGAACGGAAGGTAGGCGGCGAACGTCGCACCTTCCGGCCCATGCATGCGCTCGAACCGCTTGAGGCTGGCGTAGAGCGTTGCCTGGCCACCGCGCGAGAAGCCCATGAGGACGATCCGCGCGGGATCGATGCGGGGATGGGCGGCAAGAACGCCGAGCGCCCGGTAGGCATCGAAAATCATATTGAGACGGCCGAGCAGCGCCTGGTCTGCGCTCGTGCTCTGAATACCGCGCGCAGTAAAGCTGTCGGTGACGAAAGTCGCCATGCCGATGCCGTTGAGCTCCTGCGACCAGCGGTCGACGTTGCCGCCGATCCCACCGGAGCCGTGCAGCAGAATGACCGCCGGCAGACGGTCGGTTGCCGCGCTCGGAAGCCGCAGCACGCCCGCGATGGTGACCGCGATGCCGTTCTTGTCGCCGGTGAGGAACTGCTGATCAGAAAGTGTCAGCGTCGGTATCGCATGCAGCTCGGTGCGCGCCACCTGCGCGCTCGCCGCTGCGGTCCATACGCTGATAAGGGTTGCGCAAGCGACGCCGACGACTGCCGATCGCGAATGGATACGCATAGTGTCTCCTCGTATGCTCGCCATTGCTTCACCTTGTCGACTGCAGCTTATTGAAGAACTTCAGGACTTCATCGAGCTCCCCTCTTCCGCAGGCCGCAAACACGCGCCGCAGCGGCACCGCTTGGACTACTTCTTCATGGTCTCGCGGAATTTCATCCAGGCGGCGATGCCCGCGCGACTCGCCTTCTCGTCGACGCCTTCCGGCAGTCCGGCGACGCCCACCCCGCCGACCAGCTGATTGTTGACGACAAGGGGAACGCCACCGCCGACCAGATAAATCTTCCCCGGATACATATTGATGATTCCAAAATACCGGTCAGGTCGGGTCTTATACAGGTTGCCCATCTCCTGGGTGGTCTGGCGATAAAGCGCGGACGCAAACGCCTTGCCCTCGGCGAAGCGAATATTTTGCAGCGCAGCGCCGTCCATGCGGTCGGCGGAAATGACGTTGCCTGATGCGTCCACGACCACGACCGCCATGCGCATATTGCCTTCGCGGGTATAGGCAATCGCGCCGTCGATGATCGCACGCGCTTCGCCCAGCGAAATCAGCGGCGGCGGATACTCGGCGCGCTGGGGCGTCGGTGCCTGGGCCAAGCTTGGATGCGCAAGTGACAGGATTGAAACGGCCATTCCGCAGAGCGATTTGAGATTTGTCATGACGCCCTCCCTCGCGCGAGCCATGATACCGCAATGATGGCGGTAGCGGAAAGGCGGCGAGCGCTGGACCTTGCTTGACGATGGGCCTACGCTCCGGATCACGCTGGAAGCAAACAAAAAACCTTTTTGGCCGCGGCATTCGCCGATCCTGGTGATTGTGTTCCTGGCGAAGCGGCCGGCGTCCCACGGAGGAAGCTGATGGCCCAGGATACCGAAGTCCGCCACAAGCGCGGCGGCCTCTACTTCGATGATTTCGTGGTCGGCCGGCTGTACGAGCACCCGCTCACGCGCACGGTCACGCAGATGGACAACATGTTGTTCTCCAACATGACGCTCAACCCGCAGCCGCTGCACATCGACCGGCATTTCTGCGAGCAGGAAACGGAATGGGGCCAGCCGCTGATGAACTCGCTGTTCACGCTCGGCCTGATGATCGGCATCATGGTCAACCACCTCACCGTGGGCACGACGATCGCCAATCTCGGCATGACCGAGGTGAAATTTCCCCATCCGCTGTTCGAAGGCGATACCGTTCACTGCACCACGGAGGTGATCAGCAAGCGTGAATCGAACTCGCGGCCGGGCGCCGGCATCGTCGAGTTCCATCATCGCGCGTACAACCAGGACAACAAGCTCGTGGCGGAATGCCGCCGCCAGGTGTTCATGCGCATGCGGCCGCGCTGATGCGCTCGCTTCTGTTCGTTCCCGCCGACGGCGGCATGAAGCTCGACAAGGCGATGGCAAGCGGCGCCGACGCAATCATCGTCGATCTCGAAGATTCGATTTCTCCCGAGGGGAAGACGGAAGCGCGCAGGAGCGCGGCGGATTTTTTACGTGGCGCGGCGCAAGCGCGGCAACGCCCGCGTCTGATCGTCCGCATCAATGGACTGGCCAGCGGATTAACCGATGCCGACCTCGATGCCATCGTACCGGGCCGGCCGGACGGCATCATGCTGCCCAAGGCGGAAGGCGGCGGCGACGTCACTCACCTCGACGCAAAGCTGCTCGCGCGCGAGGCGACAAGCGTCCTCGCCGAGGGCAGCATCAAAGTTCTGGCGATCGCCACGGAAACCGCATCGGCGCTGTTTCTCGCCGGCAGCTTTCGTGGAGCAAGCGGGCGGCTGGAAGGGCTGACCTGGGGCGCCGAGGACCTCTCCGCGGAACTCGGCGCACTGGCAACCCGCGATGCCGACGGACGTCTCCTCGATATTTACCGGCTCGCCCGCGCGCTTTGCCTCGCCGGTGCCGCGGCCGCGCAGGTGCAGGCGATCGATACGGTGATGGTCGAGTTCCGCGATCTCGCGGCGCTGCGGCGTGAGACGGAGCAAGCGCGGCGCGACGGCTTTACCGGAAAGATGGCGATCCATCCGGCGCAGGTTCCGGTGATCAACGAGATATTCACGCCGACGCCGGAGCAGATCGCCGAGGCGCGCGCGGTGATCGCGGCGTTCGCGGCCAATCCGGGCAAAGGCACGATCGGCATTGATGGCGTGATGCACGACCGGCCGCACCTCGAGCGCGCGAAACGATTGCTCGCCCACGCGAGCGCGGCCGGTGGGGCGACTCAACGATGACGCTAGTGCCGCGAACCCGAAGTTCGCACGATTCGGGCGGCAAGGATGTTTGCGAACTTCGGGTTCAAAAGCGGCACTAGAATCATAACGTTGCCAGTGTCCCTTTGATTCCGAAGTTCGCATCGAGACTGCCGCGAGCGCGTGCGAACTTCGGAATCGGGACACTGGTGCTCGTGATCAGCGCTTATTGCGATACACGGTCTTCGGATCAAACGTCTTTTCCGCGTCGCGAAACTCAAGCGTCAGTGTCCCCGTTTGTTTCAGCGGCACCGCGCGATAAAAGCACGAACGTCGGCCGGTGTGGCAGGCGCCGGGCCCTTCCTGCTCGACCTTGATCCACACGGCGTCTTGGTCGCAATCGATCCGCATCTCCACGACGCGCTGCACGTGGCCCGACGAGGCGCCCTTGCGCCACAAGGCCCTACGCGAGCGGCTGTAGTACCAGGCCTCGCCGGTCGCGATCGTCTGCCGCAACGCCTCGGCGTTCATGTGCGCGACCATCAACACGTCGCCCGAGCGCGCGTCGGTGGCGACGCAGGTGACAAGGCCATCCGCATCAAATTTGGGGGCCAGCACGTGGCCTTCTTCAGCCTGTTCGGCGGAGCCGGGCGCGGCAAAAGGAGCACTTGTCTCGATCACGCTCGCCTCGCTGATCGTCAGCCGGAAACCCCTTGCCGCCGGCACCGCGTCTGCTGCTCGCACCGACGTGGGGATGCCTATATATTGTTAGCGACTGGGCGCGCAAACCGGCGCCTGAGCGCTGGTCCGTACCGAACGTCCATGTTGAACGACGTCTACAACAGCCGAATTCTCGAATTGGCCGGGAATATTCCCCGGCTGGGCCGGCTCGATAATCCTGACGCGACGGCGACCGCCCATTCCAAGCTGTGCGGCTCGACCGTGACCGTCGACCTCAGGATGGATGGCGAGACGGTCACCGACTTCGCCCACGATGTGAAGGCCTGCGCGCTGGGCCAGGCATCATCCTCGATCATGGCGCGCAACGTCATCGGCGCGAAAGCCGACGAATTGCGCGGTTTGCGCGAGACCGTTCGGCGCATGCTGAAGGAAAACGGCAACCCGCCCACCGGCAAATGGGCGGAAATCGCGGTGCTCGAGCCGGTGCGCGACTACAAGGCGCGCCACGCCTCGACCCTGCTCACCTTCGACGCGGTCGCCGCGGCGATCGATCAGATCGAAGCCAAACGCAAGGCGCCCGCCCGCGAGTGAGCGGCACTTCGCGCGGCGCGGCTACTGTCGCGGGGTCCCCGGTTGCCCGACCGTTGCGAGCGTCGTCGCTAAGGCCGGCGCAACTCCAGGCATGACATGCTCAAACGGCGTATCGATCGTGCTCAGGCGCATGCGCTGAAGCTCGTCGGCTGAAAGCCGATACAAAGGCTCCCAAGGCGGAATCCGCAACGCGGTTTCCAGGAGTTCGCCTGCTCCGCCCATCTCGATCGTGTATTGCGCCAGGCGGCCGATATCGCGCTGGACGATGTTGAGCTCTTCCGCCGAGTAATTGAGATCCTGTGCCTGCTTGCGCTTCTTGCCGAGCCAGATCTGGTGCACCAGGACATGCGCCTGCGGCGGCACATAACGGCGCGCACCGGCGAGCAGCAAAAAGGCGCACATCGATTCGCAGTTGCCGTTGGGAGAGAGCGTGGCACGGCGGTCGCCGTCGGCAGTCAGCGGCAGCGGCGTGGTCTTACCCACCGTGGTGACCATGTCGAGGTTTCGGATGGTCCGGCCCAGCGCCAGCGTGCCGAGGACCGAGCCGCCGTCCGAATCGAGAACCAGGACCGCACCGCGCGCGTTCGGATCTTTGGCGAAAGCCTCGAAATCGCGCGGGGTGTCCGCGGTGATATAGCCGCTCGCGGAAATCCATACGCGGCAATCGGTTCCGCAGGCCTGCGCCGGTCCTTCGTGCCGCCATTCGAAGCGCATCGGTGCGCTCGCGCTTTCGTCCGGCAGTGTCGGTGACCCGGCGAATGTTGGGGCGACGGCACATGCGAGTACGCACGCGCCCACGAAATATCGGAGCATGCTGACCCTCATCAACGGTGTGCTTCGATTGCCGCTTCTGTCGGCGGTGGCCGAAGCACGCCTTGTGTCCCAGGTTGGCCCGCCCGTTTTAGTGGCGGCCGAGATTCGGGTCTAGCCCGAAAAAGCGGTTGCAGACATTAAATTGCTGCATTGCGCAACGGCGGTGCCGGCCACAATTTATGTCGAGAAGCCCTGAACAGCAGCGAGAAGTTCCAACGATGGAACTCTCTTTCGGCAAGAAAGGACAAATCCACGGGCGAATGCGCAGCGTGCTGTTCGTTCCTCGGCGGGCGGCTCGCGCCCTGATTTCCGCTTACCGATACGCGTTATCGACGTTCGTGGCGTGGGATTGCCGCCATCTGCCAACCTGCTCCGAATACGCCGACGAGGCAGTTGGCCGTTTCGGCCTGTGGGCGGGCGGCTGGATGGCCCTGGCGCGGCTCTGCCGCTGTCATCCCCTGGGCACGCGCGGCCTCGACTTCGTGCCTGTGGCGCTGTCGGAGCGCGCGCGCTGGTACCTGCCGTGGCGGTATGGGCTATGGCGCGGGACCAATGGCGGCCTTGAGGTAATCCCTGAGCAGCACTGTCAGGGCTAATGCACCTAAAGCACCTTAGCCTGGCCGCAGTTCTTCTGCAGCTGGTCCAGCGCCTTCGATAATCCATCCGTAGAGAATTTGACGGCACGCGAGGAAGCCGCTCCGCTTCCCTGCGATGCGAACCACTCGGTGATTGCGATGCTGGGTGCTGCCGCCGCAGCACGAAGAAACTCCCAGCTCACGGAAGCGCTCCGCTGCTCGCTTCCAGCTTTTGCCTCACCGTTTTCCTCTACAAGTCTCCCGAAGACTCTCTCGGCGTCTGCACGTTGGAATCGGCTTGCCGTGTTTGTCTTTCTGAGCACAAGCTCGTTGCTCCCTGCCCCAACATGAATGAGAACCGAGCGACCGGACTCCTCAAACGACGGCTCGCGTTGATACACCAATCCAATCGGGCCCCCACCCTCGCCACACCAGATTCGAAGCGTCCTAGTCCGGTGGTCCCTGCCGCCCGGCGGCACTGATTCTGTTACCGATTTGAGCGCGAAAAATTGGTCCGAAAGGCCATGCTGCGTCACAAGTTGAAGGCCCGGATGTGTCAGCCATCGCGTCTCAAAAGAACCACGAGTCTCGATCCCGAATCGGGCGATCTCGTCTCGGGTCATGAAATGAAAGCGGTCGGGGCTGATTGCGGTGGCAGCGTCCACGAGTGCCGGGTCGACACCCATTTCGGTGAAGTAGATTCTCAACACACGCCGAATATCGTCGGCGTTCGTCGAGACGTCCTCTGAGCCCTGCGGAACCACGCGGAGGGAATGGATAGCAAGCTGAGCATCGCGCGCCACCAGACGGACCGAGCCGCCCACGAATGCATCGACGCAGCCAGAGCCACAAACGGCGCCCGCGGTCACAAGGCGCGCCTTGTGCTCGCGTTTCGATTGCATCAAGCGCCGGCATACAGCGTCTATTGCCGTAGACTGATGGCATCCGTCCGGGATCGTGCGACCGACCCTGACGGTCATCCGACGCTCTCGCAGCAACGTGCCTAGGACGATTGCCTCCTTCGAAATGCCGCCCTTTGAATTGAAGAAGATCGGAAGGTCCCCGCGCGGGAGGCTTCCAACGAAATCCAGGAACCGTTGCGCCACATTGGGGTCCAGCAGGCCTTCGGCGGCGATCCATTCGCTGCAACCTGAACCGCATGCGTTTGGGCCGCCCTTCGCCACGAAGAAAATCATCGGCTGGCGTTGAATGCTCTCCTGGAGTGCTTTTCCCTTGGCCCGGGCGGCGATATCCGCCTGCCTTGCCCCTGCGCTCGTCACGCTGCACGCAAGCACGAGGCAGCAAAACAACGATGTGCGGAAGCCGATCATTGAGCGATCTTAGGGCGCAACTTGCGGGCGAGTGCACTCTACCGGGTTGCAAGTTCCGTTTCCATATTCTAACCAACCCACGGCCCCAGTCGTCGCAGTCGGCGCGTGGTCCAAATCACGCTTACCTGCATTCGTAGGCAGCGAGTGAGCAGGAGAGAAAAGCAAATGGTCGCGCTGACCTTTCCCGACGGCGCGCGCCGGGACTATCCCAACGGCACAACCGGTCTCGACGTCGCCAAGGGCATCTCGCCCTCGCTTGCCAAGCGCACGGTGGCGATGGCGCTCGACGGCGTTCTCGCCGATCTCGCCGATCCGATCGAACGCGACGCGAAGATCGAATTTCTCGGCCGCGAGGATCCGCGCGCCCTCGGGTTGATCCGGCACGACGCCGCGCACGTGATGGCGGAGGCGGTGCAGACCCTGTGGCCCGGCACGCAGGTGACGATCGGGCCGGTGATCGAGAACGGTTTTTATTACGACTTCTTCCGCAACGAGCCGTTCGCGCCCGAAGACCTTCCCGCGATCGAGAAGAAAATGCGCGAGATCATCGCCCGCGACCGACCTTTCACCAAGGAAGTGTGGTCGCGCGAGCAGGCGAAAAAGGTGTTCCGCGACAAGGGCGAAATGTTCAAAGTCGAGCTGGTCGACGCGATCCCGGCCAACGAGCCGGTCAAGATCTACAAGCAGGGCGATTGGTTCGATCTCTGCCGCGGGCCGCACATGACCTCGACCGGCAAGGTCGGCAACGCATTCAAGCTGATGAAGGTGGCGGGCGCCTACTGGCGCGGCGATTCCAAGCGGGAAATGCTTTCACGCATCTACGGGACCGCCTTCGCCAAGCAGGAGGAACTCGACGCTTATCTCAAACAGCTGGAAGAGGCGGAAAAGCGGGATCACCGCAGGCTCGGCCGCGAGATGGATCTGTTCCACTTCCAGGAGGAGGCGCCAGGCTCGGTGTTCTGGCATCCGAAGGGATGGACCCTTTATCAGCTGCTCGAGAGCTACATCCGCCGCCGCCAGGCCGCTGCCGGCTATCTCGAGGTCGACTCGCCCCAGCTCATGGACTCGTCGCTGTGGGTCACCTCCGGGCACATGGAAAAATTCCGCGAGATGATGTTTCTCACCGAACATCGCGAGGACGATGCCCGCACCTACGTCATCAAGCCGATGAACTGCCCGGGCCACGTGCAAATCTTCAAGCACGGGCTCAAATCCTACCGCGATCTGCCGCTCAAGATTGCAGAATTCGGCAAGGTGCATCGGTTCGAGCCGTCGGGCGCGCTGCACGGGTTGCTGCGCGTGCGTGCCTTCACCCAGGACGACGCCCACGTGTTCATCACCGAGGGGCAGATCGCCGAGGAAACACTTAAGATCAACGATCTAATCCTTTCAATCTATGAGGATTTCGGTTTCAGCGAGGTCAGCATCAAATTTTCCGACCGCCCCGAGAAGCGCATCGGCGATGACACGGTCTGGGATAAATCCGAGGCCGCGCTGATGGGGGCGCTCACGGCCTCGGGCCGCCCCTGGACCCTCAATAAGGGCGAAGGCGCATTCTACGGCCCGAAGCTCGAATACGTCTTGCGCGACGCGATCGGCCGCGACTGGCAGTGCGGTACGGTGCAGGTCGATTTCAACCTGCCGGGACGGCTGGGCGCGTTCTATATCGATGAGCACTCCAACAAAGTGACGCCGGTGATGCTGCACCGGGCGATGTTCGGATCGCTCGAACGGTTCATCGGCATTCTCATCGAGCACCATGGCGGGCATCTGCCGCTCTGGCTGTCGCCGCGCCAGGCCGTCGTCGCCACCATCACGGACGATGCCGACGACTACGCGCGCGAGGTGGTTGCCGTGGCCAAGCGCCTGGACCTGCGGGTCGAGCAGGACCTGCGCAACGAGAAGATCAACTACAAGGTGCGCGAGCACTCGCTTGCCAAGGTGCCGGTGCTGCTCGTCGTCGGCCGCAAGGAAGCGGCAGACCGTACGGTCTCGATTCGCCGGCTCGGGCGGGAAGCACAGGCCGTGATGCCGCTTGAGCAGGCGCTGGCCGCGCTGGCAGATGAGGCGGTGCCGCCCGATGTGCGGGGCGGCCGATGACCACTAGTGTCCCGATTTCGAAGTTCGCACGCGCTCGCGGCAGTCTCGATGCGAACTTTTGAACCCTAAGCTCGCAAACACCCTTGCCGCCCGATTGTGCGAACTTCGGGTTCGCGGCACTAGCGCGCGATCACTTCCACTTCGCGGTCGACGCCGTTGACGACCTTGAACTCGTCCTCGTAGGTCCGGTTGTCGTTGCGCGCGACCACGCGATACTCGCCCTCGGCAAGAATGACGCGCGGGAAGGCACCGATCGATTCCTTGATCACGTCGCCGCCCGGGGTCAGCACCGACCATTGGGTGTTGGCGCGCGCCTCGCCGCCGCGCTCGTTGACGAGCTTTAGCGTGATAACGGCGGCCCGGTGATTGACGGTGAGATCGGTGAGCTTGCCGACTTGCACCTGGATGTCGGACCGCACGGTGGCATTGGCGTCGCCGTAGTTCGACACGATGTGATAGGTGCCCTCCGGCACCAGGACCACGTCGCCGGTCATGATCGCCGTGGCGATGGCTCGCTTGTCGCCCGGCTCGAACTGGCTGCCCTTGTAGAGGTCGAAGGAAATCTGCCCGGGCGGAATGCGCGCGTCGCCCACGCGTCCTTCGATACGCAACCCGCCGGCGGGAATTTCGAACACCTCCCGCGTCGTCTCGGACCGCAGCTGCACGGCTTTGGTGACACTGGCCAGCCCGAAACCCGCGCTCACGACGTACGGCCCCGGGGGCAGCACGAATGTTGGAGCGAATCCCTTTTCTTCCCTGATCAGGCGCGGCACGCCGTTCTGCTCGGCGCGATAGACCCGCCAATGCAATCCACCGTTGATCGGCGCGAGATCGCGGCCGAACTTCGCGCTCACCGCGAGCGCGGCTTGGCCGCTGGGAATCGCGGGTGCCGCGTGAGCCGCTGCGCTTGGGTTGGCGGCAGGCTGTGAAGCTTTCGGCGCGACCGAAGGAGCCGCGTTAGCGGGCGGTGGCGCGATGCTCTGAGCGGGCCCCGGCGGGGCGGACGGGACGTCGTTGGGAGGCCGCATCTCCGGGACGCCGTTGAACCACTGCGCACCGGCCGGCGCAGAAACGAGCGCGAGCGCGAGTCCGGTGATCAACCGGAGTCGCCCCCGTCCGATCCGCGTCCCAGCCATCCCCATGACCGCGGTTGTCGAGGGCAATCGCGGCAAATTCAAGCCGTGCCGATGCGGTTTGTCAGGCCTGCAGCCCTATGTTAGGCGCAAGGCAAGCTAGATCGAGCCCATGATCGACGCTCTCGAACTGCTCAAGACCCGGCGCTCCGTCAAGGCGGTCGAGCTTGCCGGCCCGGCCCCGTCGGCAGCGGAAATCGACAGTCTGCTGACCGTCGCATCCCGCGTGCCCGATCATGGCAAGCTCACGCCCTGGCGCTTCATCGTTTTCGAGGGCGCGGCGCGACTCGCCGCCGGTGAGGCCATCGCCGCAGCGTTCCGCCGCAAGTATCCGGAGGCGACCGCGGAGCAGGTCGAGGCGGAGCGAAAGCGCCTCGCGCGCGCACCGCTGGTCATCGCCGTGGTGAGCCGCGCCGGGCCGCATGTGAAAATTCCGGAATGGGAGCAGGTGCTCTCCGCAGGCGCCGCCGCCATGAGCCTAGTGCTTGCCGCCCACGCGCTCGGCTATGCCGCCAACTGGATCACCGAGTGGTACGCCTACGATCGCGGCGTGCTCGATGCGCTCGGGCTCAACGCGAACGAGCGCATTGCCGGCTTCGTCCACATCGGACGTGCGCCGCCTCCGACCGAGGATCGGCCGCGACCGCCGCTCGCCCAAATCGCGACGCGGTTCGACGCCAACGGCGGCGGCTCTATCCAGTCGAACGAAGAACCGTCCGCACGGTAGTGTCCCGATTCCGAAGTTCGCACATCCTTGCGGCACACTCGAATGCGAACTTCGGAATCAAAGGGACACGACCAACTTTAGATTCTAGTGTCGCTTTTGAACCCGAAGTTCGCAAACGTGCTTGCCGGCCAATCGTGCGAACTTCGCGTTCGCGGCACTACGCGGTCTGGATGTAGTCGCGCAGCGCGCCGGCTTCTTCTTCGATCTCCTGGAGGCGGTGCTTGACCACGTCGCCGATCGACACCAGCCCGATCACCTGATCCTGCTCGACCACGGGCAGGTGGCGGAATCGACCGGTTGTCATTCGCTCCATCAGCACGCCGACGCTGTCGGATTGGCTGCACGTAACGACATTGCGGGTCATCACTTGCGACAGCGGCTCCTTGAGCGCGGCAGCCCCGCGCTCCGCCAGCACCCGCACGATGTCGCGCTCGGACAGGATGCCGATTACCCGCCGGTCGGGGCCGAACACGAGCAGCGCACCGATGCGATGCTTGGCCAGCATCGCCACCCCGGTCTCCAGAGTCGCCGTTGGCTCGATCGAAATGACATCGCTGCCCTTGGCGGAAAGGATGCTCTTGACGATCATTTGTCGCCTCCCTTGGCCGCAATTGCTCCGAGTCGGAGCACCGGCCGATTTTGAACGCTCGATTTGTCAATCGAGTTCCGTCGCATCGGCTCTGCCGTGATCGCGGAGCAATGGCCGCAGTTGTCTGCCGCGCGAGGGAGTGCTCGACGGCGGGTCACGCGGCATCACCGCGAACAAAGCGCGGCGCGGATGCAAGCGTCTAATGAATTATCGACCGAAAACGGCAGGAGCCGCAAGCCATGCTTCGGCACCGCGGCACTCGATTTGATGAAGCCCGGCCATCAACGATCCTCTGCTCCTTCGCGATCATTACCGCCGTCGTATTCCGGTGCGACCGCCTTAATCGGATCGAATGCGGCAAAACCGATGAGCCCGGCCAGGAAACCGCCGATATGCGCTTGCCACGCGATCGCCTGCTCCACACCCGGCATGCCGATCGGGGTGGCGCCGAACAAGAAGTTAATACCGAACCATACCAGCAGGAACGCAAGCACGCGGGGATCCCGGAGCGACGCGACAAGCGTGGTCGCCGGCGCGTGAGCAGCCCGCTCGCGATCATGCCACAAGCCGAGCGAGCCCCCGCGCGGGAAGGCAAATCGTATGACTGCGGCCATGGCGCCCGATATCGCGGCGGATGCCCCGACCATCGGCAAAAGCTCGCCGAAATGCGTGACGAGATGGACGACGGCACCGGCGGCGGCGGTTACCGCCATGAATGCGAGAAAACGCAGCGGCCCGAAGCGTTGCGCCACCGGCGAGCAAAAGGCGAGCAGCCAGACGCCGTTGAGCAGCAAATGAGCGAGACTGCCGTGCAGCAATGCGTAGGTGACGAAGGTCCAGATGTCGGCCGCCCACCCACCGGGCCAGGCCACGTCGGGCAGCACGCCCGGATCGTAACGCGCGGGAACGAAGGCAAACAGCAGCAGAAACTCGGTCATCTGCTCCGGCGTCAGGACGAGCGCGAATACCGCATAGACGAGCGCGAGCAGCGCGAGCAGCGCCACCACGACGCCGGGCACGTTGAGTATTCGTTCGCGGCGCGGCTGATCGAACATGATGCAGGGGATCCCGGGCGATCACATAGGCTCCTGCGCCTATTCGGGCAAGCGGCTCACACACCAGGCTCGTCATGCCGCACCGGTCGAAGAGCCAAACCGTATCGTTCCAATTTTAATGAAATGAGCATCGAATAATCACAGCATTCGTCGCGACGTTGATCGGTGTTCTCTTCAATATTCGGTTTCCGCTTTAGCGGCGACGCAAATCATTTGTGAGAAACGTGGTCCCAAGAACTGGGGGGCTACACAATGAAAGGGAACGCGCTCGCGGTGCTGAGCGCTCGTTGCGCCGCGGCCATTTTGGCAACCGCGCTCACGATTATACCGTCACGCGCTGGCAGCGAAGCGCCCCCGTTTATGCCGGTCGGGGGACTGGCGCGCGCGCCGGCCGGCTGGACCGCATTCTGCGCCGAATACGCGCCGGAATGTGAAACGCCGGCGCTCGATCCGCGCGACGTAATGCTCACCATTGAGACCTGGAACGAGATGGTGCGGATCAACGATTGGGTGAACGAGGCGATCGAGCCGATGACCGATCTCGAGCATTGGGGCGTGCCCGAGCGCTGGAATTATCCCGACGACCGGTACGGCGACTGCGAGGATTACGTCCTGCTCAAGCGCAGGATGTTGATGGAAGCGGGCTGGCCGCGCCAGGCGCTGCTGATCACGGTGGTGCGCGACAAACGCGGTGATGGACATGCCGTGCTCACGGTCACGACCGACCGCGGCGATTTCATTCTCGACAACCAGAACCAGGACATCCTGCCGTGGTCGGCGACGGGGTACCGTTTCGTGAAGCGGCAGTCGCAGAGCGATCCCAATGTTTGGGTCGCGCTTGGCGATCCGCGTCCCGCGGCTGCGACGGGCGTCGCGCGTTGAGTGCGGCCTCGTAGCCCCGGATGGAGCGAAGCGAAATCCGGGGTTTACCACGCTTCCGCCCCGGGTTCGCTTCGCTCCACCCGGGTTACATAGCTACCCAATTCGTTTCAGCTCACGCGCGTAGCGTTGCCAGCGCCGCACATAGATATCGGCGGCAGCGGCGATGGCCTGCACGGCTTTGGCGTCGAGCGTGCGGACCACGCGCGCTGGACTGCCAACGATAAGCGAATTGTCGGCGAACGCTTTGCCTTCGGTCACCAGCGCGCCGGCGCCGACCAGACAATTCCTGCCGATCTTGGCACCGTTGAGCACGACGGCGCCCATGCCGATCAGGCTGTTGGCGGCAACGCTGCAGCCATGCAGGACGACGTTGTGGCCGATGACGCAATTGTCGCCGATCGTGAGGGGAAAGCCGGGATCGGTGTGCAGCGTGGCATTGTCCTGGATCTGCGAGCGCTCGCCGAGCTCGATCCACTCGTTGTCGCCGCGCAGCACCGAGCCGAACCATACGCTGGCATCGGCCTTCAGCCGCACGCGCCCGATCACCATGGCGCTCTCCGCGATCCAGTAGCGGCCGTCGCGGGGCAGGTCCGGCGCCGCGCCATCGAGCTCGAAGACTGCCATGTGCGCCTCGCCGCGTAGGATACGATCGCCGAGCGTATCGCGCCGTTTCGTTTGCAGGAATGATGGGGCGGCGCGTTACGGTTACGCGAAGCCGCGACCGACCTACGACTGCCCTTTCAACAGGCCCGGCTCGTCCAGGTCGAGCGCCAGGATCGGCAGCTCGAAATAGGAGGAGCGCGCATCGTCTTCGTCGAAGAACACGACGCCGATGTATTCTTCCCCGACATAGACCTCGGCGGAATCCGTTTTCCGCGATCGCGGCACCACGCGGATGCGCTCGTTGTCGAATTTGCGCTTGAGATAGGCGTCGATCTTCTTGACGTCGGGCGCGGCAGTCGCGGCGTCGCCCAACGTGATCTTCATCTCGAAATTGTAGGAGCGGTCCTCATCGTCGTCGTCCTGGTCAAGGTCAAGCCCGCCGATGCGCTCCTCGCCCACGAACACGTCGGCCGAATCGTTGCGCTTGGGCACCACGCGAATGCGCGCATTGCCGAACAGGCGCTTGAGATAAGCGTCGAGCTTTTTCACCTCCTGCACGTCCACCGGTCGCGCTCCCCTTTGGCTCAGATATCGTGGAACAGGTGGTCCATCGTGCGCGACGGCTCGGGACAGCCCGCCTCGCCGATCACCTTCGCCGGCACGCCGGCAACCGTGGTGTTGTGCGGCACCGACTTGACCACTACGGACCCCGAGGCGATGCGCGCGCAATGGCCGATCTCGATATTTCCCAAAATCTTGGCGCCGGCCCCGATCAACACGCCGTGGCGAATTTTCGGGTGGCGGTCGCCCGCTTCCTTGCCGGTGCCGCCGAGCGTCACATCGTGCAGGATCGAGCAGTCGTCCTCGATCACCGCGGTCTCGCCGACCACGAGCCCGGTGGCGTGATCGAGAAAGATGCCGCGGCCGATCCGCGCGGCGGGATGGATATCGCACTGGAAAACCGCCGACGCGCGGCTCTGCAAATAATAGGCGAAATCCTTGCGCCCCTTGCCCCAGAGCCAATGAGCAAGGCGATGCGTCTGGATGGCGTGAAAGCCCTTGAAATACAACACAGGCTCGAGAAACCGGTTGGTCGCGGGATCCCGGTCGAAGGTCGCCACGATATCAGCGCGAAATGTCGTCCCCATCGAGCGATCGCTGTCGAGGGTATCGGCATAGGCTTGGCGGATCAGCTCGGCGGATACTTCAGGGCTGTCCAGGCGTTCGGCGACACGATGCACCACGGCGGCTTCCAACGTGTCGTGATGCAGGATGGTCGAGTAGATGAAGGTGGCGAGCTCCGGCTCGCGCCGGGCGACCTGTTCCGCCTCGTCGCGAATGCGCGCCCATACCGGGTCGATTTTTTCCAGCGCCCCGGCGGCTTTTACCTGTTGCTGGGCCATGACCGTTGTGCCCTCGGCTTTCGCGTGCATCTTAGCATACCCACAAGCGCCGTAGGCCAGACCTTTGCCGCCCGCGCGCCTGCCCTGTCATGGCCGTTCCGCCAGAAAGTCCAGCACCGCCGCCTTGAACACTTTATCTCCCACGGCAAGCATGTGATCGCGGCCAGGGATGTCGAGCGCGCGGCCGTGCGCCAGCAGCGCAGCCAGTTCCTGCGCCGAACCCGCCAGCGTGTCTTTGGTTCCCACTGCGACCAGCACCGGCGCGGTGATTGCTTTGACTTCCTCGCGGGTGAGGGTCTGGCGCGAGCCGCGGACGCATGCCGCGAGCGCTCTGAGATCGGATTTGGTCTGCTCGGCAAAGGCCCGGAACATGCGCGCCGAGGGGTCTTGCACGTCGGCGAGCGTCGGCGCCTCGAGTGCTGCCGCGATGCGCTCGGATTCTCCGACGCCGTCGACGAGGCGAATGCCGAGACCGCCGAACACTGCCCGCCGCACCCGATCACGATGTTCCAGCGCGAAAAACGCGGCGATGCGGGCTCCCATGGAGTAGCCCATGACATCGGCGCGCTCGAGCTCGAGATGATCCAGCAGCGCCTGCACGTCGCCCGCCATCACAGAAGAATGATAGGCGGCGGGATCGTAGAGCTTGGTCGAGGCTCCGTGCCCTCGGTTGTCGAAGGCGATCACGCGGCGGCCGGCCTTGGTCAAGGTCGATACCCAGCCGGGGTAAACCCAGTTCACCTCCGCGTTCGAGGCAAAGCCGTGTACGAGGACGATCGGATCGCCCTCCCCTTCATCGAAGAATGCAATTTCGACGCCATCGTGCCGAAAGCGATGCATGAAAATTGCCCAGCGCGCCCTTGACGCTATTGCGCGGCAAGGGCGGCGCGCAAGCGACGGCGCCGCGCGCAGTAGCGCTCGGTGATCCGCTCCGCCGTGCGCTTGAGGGACGACACGAGCCCAAACGCCGTGAGCAGACCCCACAAGACCCACATCGCAAGATCGAACGTTGCCATCGTCACCATGATGGCGCCGCGGCCGGCGAGCTTGAGAATCGCCCGCGTCTTTCCGCCCTTCGCTGCCGCCAGCTGCGCGATGCGCGACATGTCGCCGGGACTCTCGGCAATCCGCAACCCGTCCAAGGCGGCGCGTGTTCCCGCCTTCGATTGGACGCGTCCGACGTCGCCGACGAGGCGCACCAGGCCTTCCGCCTTCTCGACCTTCACCGCCTCGCGTACAGCGCGCACGGAAGCGACCGGCGTGAAAATTCTCGCTTTGCCCGCGGCGCGCTCGAGCGCGTTCCAATCGACGGCCTCGCGCAGCGAGCGATTGATTGCTGCTGCTATGCGGCCACCGATCGCACCGGTCTTGCGCGCAGCTTTGATGAGCGTGAGCCCGGCGCGCGCCGGCGCACCCAATCCGGCGGTTGCGTAAGTCCCGGCCGTCACTGCGACGCCGACGCAAGCGAGACCGAGGATCAATTCATCCCCCTGCTGTCCGCTGGCGAAACGCACGCTTTCACGCACCGCATCGCGGACGTCGCCGAACACGAACAGGTCTCCGACCGCCGTGCCGGCAAGCGCGGCGCCGTCTTCCGGTTCCCCGGTGACAAAGCCGCGGGCGAAGCTCTCCAGCGAGCGCCGCGTCGTGGCGGCCTCCTCGTTGGCACGCTCGACACGGTGCGCCAGCGCCGGATCGAGCGGCAGGTTCCGCTCGCGCCCGAGATCGAGGAAACCCTGCGCGAGATCGGCGTCGTTGGCCGCGAGCGCCGCATCGATTTCCCGCGCCGCGACCGTGGCATCGAAAGAGCGCGCAACGGCGTGATCGGCAATCGCGACCGGATCGTCTTGTGCGGCGAGCAGAGATACGGCTTCAAAGGCCTGCGGCCCGACGGCGAATGCGGCGAGCGCCAGGGCTATTGCCACGCCGCACGGCACCGCGATCCGCAACGCAGTCATAGAATCCTTCTTCCAGCCCCGCTCTCAATGTCATTGACGGCCGGCGCGCCGGCAAGATGCCGGCTCGCGAAACTGGACCACCTCGTTCTGCGCCCCCACGATCGAAAAGATCGCGTTTGGGCCGGGGAATGATCGAATCGACCCTGGCCCACGGCAGATCCGATCATTATGGTGCGGCGCGGCGGCTGGATGTTTTACCCCGACCAGTTTGCCGCCGCCGCCATGCTCTATGGCTGGCGCCGGGCTTCCTGGATAGAAGACGCACGACGATCAGCACCATGGCGGAAGAGATCGTTCCTCACTTTCACAACACGCCGGGCGTTCCCGTGATCGAGATCGGCGCGCGCGAGTTCATGTGCATCGGAGAACTGCCGCCGTTCGATCATCCGCACGTGTTCCTCGATATGGGCGACGCGAACGAAATCATCTGTCCATATTGCTCCACCCTTTACCGCCACGATCCGCGGCTTGATCCGCACTCGGCACGGCCGGCGGAATGCGCGCTGGCGGACAGCGCCACCGCCTGATCGCGCGCGGAAATGCGGTCCGCGCGCGAGGTCATCATTGCCGGCGCGGGCATCGGCGGCCTGACCGCCGCTCTGGCTCTCGCGCGGCGCGACTTTCGCGTCACGGTGTTCGAGCAAGCAGAACGGCTGGAAGAGATCGGCGCCGGGGTGCAGCTTTCGCCAAACGCGTCGCGCGTTCTGCTTTCGCTCGGCCTCGGCGAACGGCTGCAGCCCTACGTGGTCGCGCCCGAGGAACTCAGAGTAACGGATGCGCGAACGGGCCGCGTGCTTGCGCATGCGCCGCTCGGCGCCGCTGCGACGAAACGCTACGGCGCGCCCTATTGGGTTGTCCATCGCGGCGACCTGCAGTCCATGATGATCGACGCGGTGGAGGGACAGCCCGGGATTGAGCTTTGCCTCGGTACGCGCGTTGACGCCTTCGCATCCGATCCCGACCGCATCGTCGTGTTTACCCGTGCGTCGGGTGAACGCGTTGAGCACCGCGGCCTCGCCCTCATCGGCGCCGACGGCCTATGGTCCACCGTGCGTGAGCATCTGGGGCACACGGACCAGCAGCGCTTCGCCGGCCACACCGCATGGCGCGCGCTAGTCCCGGCAGCGGCCGTCCCCACCGAATTGCGCGAGCCGGTGCTCAATCTCTGGCTCGGACCCGGCGCGCACCTCGTTCATTACCCCGTGCGCGGCAGCAAGCTCGTCAACCTCGTTGCCATCGCGCGCGATGCGTGGCGCGAACCCGGCTGGAACGCTCCCGCCAACGGCGCCGATGTCCTCGCCCGCTATCCCACCGGCACGTGGCCATCCTCCGTGCGCGCGGTGCTGGAAACACCTCAGCAGTGGCAGAAGTGGGCGCTGTGCGATCGGTCGCCGATCACCCGATGGGGCAAAGGACGCGTCACCTTGCTGGGCGATGCGGTGCATCCGATGCTGCCCTACCTCGCGCAAGGCGCGGCGATGGCGATCGAAGACGCCGCGGTGCTCGCGCAGCGGCTTGCCGCGGCTCCCGACAATGTCGAAGCGGCGCTGCGCGGTTACGAACGTCAGCGCCGCCGGCGCACTGCGCGGGTGCAGCGGGCGGCGCGCCGCAACGGGATGATCTTTCACATGCGCGGGCCCCTCGCGCTTTTGCGTAGGCTCGCGTTCCAGGCAGCCGGTGGCGAGCGCCTGACCACCCGGTATGATTGGCTCTATGGCTGGAGAGCCGAATGACGCGGTAGGATTGCATCCACCATGCCGCTGTTTCCCACCACCATTGCCGGAAGCCTGCCGAAGCCCGCCTGGCTGGCCGAGCCGAACAAGTTGTGGGCGCCGTGGCGGATTTCCGGCGTCGAACTCACCGACGCCAAGCGCGATGCCACGCTGCTCGCGCTCAAGCTGCAGGAGGATTGCGGCATCGACATCGTCACCGATGGCGAGCAGTCGCGCCAGCATTTCGTGCACGGATTTCTCGAAGCGGTTGATGGTATCGATTTCGCGCGCAAGGTCGAGATCGGTATCCGCGCCGATCGCTACAAGGCGATGGTGCCGACCGTCACCGGCGCGCTGCGCCTGAAGGATCGGGTGCACGCGCGCGAGGCGCAGGTCGCGCGTGCTCACACGCAGCGCAAACTCAAGTTCACCCTGCCCGGTCCCATGACCATCGCCGACACCGTGGCCGACGAATTTTACCGGGAGCGCGTCAAGCTGGCCCTGGCTTTTGCCGAAGTGCTCAATAAGGAAGCGCGCGCGCTCGAAGCGGACGGCGTCGACGTGATCCAGTTCGACGAGCCCGCCTTCAATGTCTACATGGCTGAGGTTGTGGACTGGGGCATCGCGGCGCTCGAGCGCGCGATGGAAGGGCTTTCCTGCACCACCGCTGTGCACATCTGCTACGGCTACGGCATCAAGGCCAATATCGAATGGAAGGCGACGCTCGGGAGCGAGTGGCGTCAATACGAGGCGATTTTCCCGGCGCTCGCGAAAAGCCGGATCGATCAGCTCTCGGTGGAATGCCGCAATTCGCGCGTGCCGATGAGCCTGTTGAAGCTTTTGGACGGCAAGGCGGTGCAGGTCGGCGTCATCGACGTTGCGAGCGACGACATCGAGACGCCCGAGCAGGTCGCCGCCGTGGTCGCGGAAGCCGCGAAATACGTCGCGAAGGAAAACATCATTGCCAGCACCAATTGCGGCATGGCGCCAATGCGCCGCGACATTGCGCTTGCCAAGCTCGCGGCGCTCGGCAAGGGCGCAGAGCTGGCGCGGAAAAAATTTGGTTGAGCGCTGTCGTCCTCCGGCGTGTCGTCCCCGCGGAAGCGGGGACCCAGTAAACACTGGCTATGCCAACTTTCGACCGGTGCGCAACGATTGGGTCCGGTGTTTACTGGATTCCAGCTCTCGCTCGCCATAGCGCGTCGAAGACGCGCGTAAACGCGCTTTAGGCTCGCTCGGCCGGAATGACAGCTGCACCCGCGTCACCGCACTGCGGAATTGCTGCGCCAGTTGGCCGAGTTCTCGCAATTCTTGGCGCGCGCCGCGACGTCGAGCACTTTGAGCTCCTCGCCCGCGGCGACGTAATCGGCCCTGTAGGCAAGCACGTTGACAACGGCGCCGCCGACGCCCTGGTCGGCCTTGTCCATCAGCAGCTTCAATTCCTGCTCCCTCGCGGCCCAAACCTTGCGGTTCGCAGTGATCTGCTCACAGGTGTAATACTGGTATTTGCCGGGGTCGGCGAGCACGGTGAACGGATTATTGTCGCCCATCGACGAGCAGGCCGAGACCGCGCCGGCGATCAAAATGACAGCCGGCAGCGCGCGCTTACGCAGCGATCCCAGGATGCTCCCCGGCAAGTCTCTCGAACCGTTCGCGGCCAAGCCAAAACTCCGCACCCTCCGCGACTCTATGGCCAGCGAATATGCCGTAATCGTGGTGCCGGCCGCCGTATCCAGGGCGGACTAATTGATCTGGACCAAGGCCCCGCCATCGACCGGCAGCGCGACACCGGTGATGAAGTCCGCCTCGTCGGAGGCGAGAAACAGCGCGGCGTTCGCCACGTCCCATGCCGTACCCATCTTGTGGCGCAGCGGCACGCGGGCGTCGCGGGCGGCGGCGACCTCGGCGCGGCTCTTGCCGCTCACCCGCGCACGCGTGTCGACCGCCATCGGCGTGTCCATCAGGCCCGGCAGAATAACGTTGGCGCGGATGCCGAACTCGGCGTTCTGGATCGCGACCTGTTGGGTGAACGCGATCAGGCCGGCCTTGGTCGCCTTGTACGCCACGTTCGGGTACTGCTCCCAGGCGGCGACTGAGGAGATCGTCAGAATGACCCCGGAACGCTGCGCGCGCATTACCGGCAGCACGTGCTTGCACGCCATCATGGCGCCGCGCAGGTTGATCGTGGCGATACGGTCGAACGCCGCCTCGGTGATCTCGCCGAGCGGCGCATCGCCGCCGGCGATGCTGATGCCCACGTTGTAATGCAGGATGTCGATGCGGCCCCAGCGCTGCCGCGCTGCTTCGACCATCGCCACAAGGGTCGTCTCTTTGGTTACGTCGGCCTCGAAGGCGACGCACTCCCCGCGCGACTGGCGCGCCATGGCGACCGTCTCCTCCGCGGAGGCAAGATTGTTGTCGACGGCGAGCACCTTGGCGCCTTCTTCGGCAAACCGCAGCACCGTGGCGCGGCCGTTCCCCATTCCCTCCCCCGGCGATTGCCCGGCACCGACGACGATGGCGATCTTGTCCTTGAGACGCATGGGGACCCCGCACCGGGTAACGGCGTGATGACTCAATTAGTAGCCGGGATCGAGCGCAGCGCAATCCGGGCGGCGCGGGAAGGACCCTGATTTCGCTCGTGCTCCGATCAGGCTACGATCGTCTGGAAATCGAAGAAAAACTTACCGGGTTGGAGGAAAACCATGTTCGACCGCCGTACATTCAGCGCGTTTTTTGCCGCCACGCTGACGGCCCCGCGAACCGCCTGGAGTCAAACCGTGACAGGAAAAACGGTCTACTACGCGGCCGTCGGGCCGGAGCTGTGCGTCTACGATGTGGATCTCGGCGAGGCTGCGCTGCACAAGCGTGGCGCTGTCACGCTCCCGGCCAACGTTCAATATGCCTGGCCGCATCCTTCGAAACGATATTTCTACGTGGTGTCGAGCAGCGGCGGACCGGGCATCGCCGGCACCACCCATGTGGCGAGCGCGTTCCGCATCGAACCCTCCGGCGCCTTGACGCCGCACGGCGAGCCGCGATCCCTGCCCTCGCGGCCCATTCATTGCAGCGTCGACCGCGCCGGCGAATATCTGCTCATCGCCTACAACGCGCCCAGCAACGTCACCGTGCACCGGCTCAACGGCGATGGCACGATCGGCGATCCGGTGCAACAGCGGGAGAAGCTCGACACCGGCATCTATGCGCACCAGGTCCTCACCACGCCGGCAAACCGCACCGCGATCCTGGTGACGCGCGGCAACAATGCGGAAGGCGGCAAGCCGGAAGATCCCGGCGCGCTCAAGCTCTACGGCTTCAAGGATGGTCTCCTCAGCAACATCGCCTCGATCGCGCCCGGCACCGGCCATGGCTTCGGACCACGCCATCTCGATTTTCATCCGCGCGAGCCGTGGGTCTACGTATCGATCGAGCGGCAGAACCAGCTCTATGCCTACAAGCTCGATGCGGACGGCTGCATCGCGCGCGACCCGCTGTTCGTCAAAAACACGCTAGCCGATCCCAAAAACGTCCAGCCGGCGCAGGGCGCCGGCCCGATTCACGCGCATCCCAACGGCCGCTTCGTCTATGTCACCAATCGCAACCAGGGCGAGGTCGATTTCCAGGGCAAGAAGGTTTTCGACGGCGGCGAGAACAACGTGGCGGTGTTCGCGATCGATCAGCGCAGCGGCGAGCCCACGCTGATCCAGAACATCGAGGGTCACGGCATCCACCTGCGCAACTTCGGCATCGATCCGAGCGGGCGTCTGATCGTCGCCTCGAGCATCCGGCCGATTGCGGTGCGCGACGGCAATGAGATCAAGACGCTCACCGCCGGGCTCATGGTCTATCGCGTCGGCGACGACGGCAAACTTGCCTTCGTGCGCAAGTACGACGTGGACACCGCCAAGGGCCAGCAGTTCTGGAGCGGGATGGTGACATTGGGGTGAAACGAGCGCCGCTGGTGCGGACGGCGGGACTCGAACCCGCACGGGGTTTCCCCCAAGGGATTTTAAGTCCCTTGCGTCTACCGTTCCGCCACGTCCGCGCGGATCGCTTCTAGCACCGAGCGCGCGCAGGAACGAGCCGCAAGCTACTGCGACGCCGTCTCCGTTATCCTTCGAGGCTCGCTGCGCTCGCGCCTCAGGATGACGGTCATAGGCTTGCGTTTTGCCTCAACCCTTGAGCGCGCGGCCCCAGACCGCTTCCCAGTCCTGGCCGTTCGCGTCGGTCACGCGGCCGTCGCGCTCGAAGAACTTGTTGGGGATCTGGAACATGGCAAGCATCAGCCCGCCCTCCGGCGTCCAAGCGACGTGGCGACTGCCCGGCTCGCGCCACACGAACTCGCCCGGCTTGACTTCGAGCCCCGCGGCCGGTCCCTCCTTGTCCACGAGCTTTCCCTCCAGCACGTAGGTCTGCTCGATCTTGACGTGCTCGTGGTCGGGGAGCACGGCGCCCGGCGCAAAGCGCATCAGCGCGGTGACGAGCCCGCTCGTGCGGTCGAACAGCAGCGTCTTCACCTCGCAGCCGGGAAAGCGCGTCTTCTGCCATTCCATGGTGGTGGGACGCACGATGTGAGAGTGTCGATCGGCGGTCTCGTTCTTGATCGCAGTTGCAGCAACCATCGTTGATCTCCTGATCGTCGGGTGTTGGCGCCGATGATAGCCTAGAGCGCAGGCGCGCGCCTATATTCCGTCGTCGCGGATCGGCGGCTGGAACGCGAGGCCGGTGTCCCACGGGAAATGGATCCAGGTGTCCTGCGACACTTCGGTGATGAACGTGTCCACCATCGGCCGCCCCATCGGCTTGGCGTAGACGGTGGCGAAGTGCGCCGCCGGCAGGATGTCGCGCACGATCTTGGCGGTCCGGCCGGTGTCGACGAGATCGTCGACGATCAGCACGCCCTTGCCGCCACGGCCGCCGAGCGAAGCGATGTTCGGCGCCACGCCCTTGAGGACCTTGAGGTCGGTCTGAGTGATGTGATTGTAGCTCGACACGCAGACCGTCTCGATGACGCGGATGCCGAGCTCACGCGCCACGATGGCGGCGGGAACCAGGCCGCCGCGGGTGACGCAGACGATCGCCTCGAACGGCCCGGCGCCGGCAAGACGCCAGGCGAGCGCCCGCGCGTCGCGGTGAAATTGATCCCAGGATACCGGAAAGGGTTTCTGCGGCTGCGGAATGGTCTTCTGCTGCGGAAGTGGCTGCGCCATGGATGATCCTGTCCCACCGACGCCCGGCGGTTCTACCCGATGTCGAGAACAAAATCGAAGCGCGCGGCCAGTCCGTCGCCCGCCTCCGCCATGCGCATCAGCAATTCGCGGCGGAACAAGCCGTCGCGGCGATTCGTCGGCTCGTCGGGAAAATAGAGTTGCGTGGTGAGCAGCGGCCGCTGCGGCGCCTGGACCTTCACGTGATAGTGGCGCGTGCGTCCGGTGTAGAGCGCCGGCAGGATGGTGCGGAAGCGGTAGCGGCCCTCCCCATCCGTGAACAGATGGCCGCGATAGCGGAAGCCGGCGTTGTCGTAGTCGCCGCGCTCGTCGGCATGCCACAGATCGACCAGCGCCCGGGTGACCGGCCGGCACGTCCGCGTGAGCACCTGTCCGCTGAGCTCGACCAGACGCGCCTTGCTGCCGGGCTCGACGAGCTCCGCACGTTCCGGCGAGCTTGGCTTGAAGAACGGCCCCTCGGTCTGCCGCAGCGTGGGTTCATTACCATCATGACACTGGGGCGTGGCCGGCAGGCGTTGCGCAAAGGCCAGATCGCGACCGTCGCCGACAACCACGATGCCGGCGGCGGCCAGCGAGTTGCGCAGAATGCGGCGACGTGACGCAAACATGGCGAAACTCCTTTTAGCACTTACGCGCTGCTCGATTGCGCCCCCCGCACCCGTGCCAGCATGTCCTCGACCGCATGCTTGGCGGCGGCGAGTTTTTTCGCATCGCGGGCGCGCAGCACGACGTTGGTATTCGGTCCGTGCTGCGGATCGAAGAACGGATAGCTGCCGATCGCCACGTCGGGATTGGCCTTGGCGATCTCGCCCAGTTGCGAGCCGATATCACCCTCGCGCGTATCCGCGCGCACAGTTTCGGAAAGGATGCGAACCCCGGTTTTCAGCTTGGGCGCCACCTCGTCGAGCATCGCCTGCATGATCGTGGGCACGCCCGCCATCACGATCACGTTGTCGAGCCAGAAGCCGGGGGCGGCGGATACCTTGTTGAGGACGAGATCGGCGCCTTGGGGAATGCGGGTCATGCGCATGCGCGCCTCGTTCATCTCCGCTCCCGTGGCCTTGATCCGCTCGTGCAGGATGGCAAGCGCGCGCGGGTCGACGTCGATCGGCACCTCGAACGCTTTGGCCACGCTGTCCGCGGTGATGTCGTCATGGGTCGGCCCGATGCCGCCGGTGGTAAAAACATAGGTGTAGCGGCGGCGCAGCGCGTTGAGCGCATCGACGATCGCGCTTTCCTCGTCGCCCACGACGCGCACTTCCATGAGGTCGATGCCGAGCGCGGTGAGATATTCGGCGATATAGCCGACGTTCTTGTCCTTGGTACGGCCGGAGAGGATTTCATCGCCGATGACGAGCAGCGCGGCGGTGACGAGCTCTTTAGGTGCGCTGGAGCTTGCGGCTGTCATGACCCCCTACCCTGCCATTGTGGGTTATCATGCTTCAAGTCACCCGCCTCGGCCGCTCGCCCTCACGGCGATACATTGGGAAGGATGCAGATGACCGTCGCGGCGCCGTTGCGGCCAATCGCCTACGGGAAGCCGCAGATCGTCTGCGAGCGGCTCGCCGACGGCAACCCGCGCTGTCGATCGACCGAGCCGCTTCAGCGGTGCGATCCCAGCCTCGCGCAGCTCTTTCGCGCAGCGGTCGAGCGCAATCCAGGTAGCCTGTTCCTGGCCGAGCGCGGCGCCGGCGGGACCTGGCGCAAGCTGACGTACGCGGAGGCGCGCGAACGCGTCGATGGTCTCGCCCAGTCGCTCCTAGAGCGCGGCCTCTCCGCCGAGCGGCCGGTCATGATCCTCTCGGCAAACAGCATCGACCATGCGCTCATGACGCTCGCCGGCCACACCGCCGGCATCCCGGTAGCGCCGATCTCAGTCGCCTATTCGCTGCAGAGCCAGGACCACGCCAAGCTCAAGCACATCGCCGAACTGCTCGACCCGGGTTTCATCTATGTTGCCGACACCGCGCCGTTCGCGACGGCGCTGGCGGCGCTCGATGCTCACGATGCCGAGATCGTCGCTGCCCGCAATGGGGCAAATCTCGAGCGCGTCACGCCGTTTGATCAGATGATGCAAACCCGTCCGGGTCCGGCAGTGGAGCAAGCCGCGCGCTCGATCGCACCCGAGACCATCGCCAAATTTCTATTCACCTCCGGTTCGACCGGGCTGCCGAAGGGCGTCATCAACACCCATGGCATGCTCACCGCGAACCAGCAGCAGCTGGCGCAAATCTGGCCGTTCATCACAGAAGCGCCGCTCGTGTTGCTTGACTGGCTGCCGTGGAACCACACCTTCGGCGCCAATCACAATTTCAATCTGGTGCTGCGCCACGCCGGCGCCTTGTTCATCGACGGCGGCAGGCCGGTGCCCGGGTTGATCGAGCAGACCGCGCGCAATCTGGGCGAAGTTTCCCCCGCCATCTATTTCAACGTGCCGGCGGGATACGCCGCGCTGCTGCCGTTTCTCGAAAAGGACGAGACGCTGGCGCGGTCATTTTTCGCCAAGCTGCGCTTGATCTTCTACGCCGGCGCCGCGTTGCCGCAGGATCTGTGGGAGCGTCTCGAGGCGGTCTCCGTGCGCGCCACCGGCGAGCGGGTGCCGATGACCTCATCCTGGGGCACCACCGAGACTGCGCCGCTCGCGACCGCCGCCCATTTCGTGATCGAGCGCGCGGGATCGATCGGCGTGCCGGTTCCCGGCGTGGAGCTCAAGCTCGTTCCGGCGGGCGACAAGCTCGAGGTGCGGGTGCGTGGACCCAATGTGACGCCCGGCTATTGGAAACGGCCTGATCTCACCGCGGTGGCATTCGATGCGGATGGCTTCTACAAGCCGGGCGACGCGGTGCGCTTCGCGGATCCTGCCGACCCCGGCAAGGGCATCGTATTCGACGGCCGTCTCGCCGAGGATTTCAAGCTCACCACCGGCACCTGGGTTCACGTCGGCGCGTTGCGGGTCGAGGCGCTCGCGGCCGCATCTCCGGCATTGCAGGACGCGATCATCGCCGGCGAGAACCGCGAGTTCATCGCCATGCTTGCCTGGCTCAATGCCCCCGGTTGCCAAAAGCTCGCCGAATGCGACGCGCCGCGCTGCGATCTCGCCCGCCACCCGTCCGTGCGCGATCACGTGGCGCGAAGCATCGCGAAATGGAATTCCGGGCGTCCCGGTTCTTCGCAGCGGATCGCGCGCATCTTGCTGATGCCGGATGCGCCCTCGATCGACGGCAACGAAATCACGGATAAGGGCTACGTGAACCAGCGGCTCGCGCTAGCGCGGCGCAAGGCGGAGGTAGAGCGTCTCTACCGTGCGGACGCGGATGCCGACGTGATCATTCTGCCTGCAGCGTTAGGAATTCAGGGACGCACGGATGGAACGACCTCGTGACCGTCAGGCTTGTTCCGAGACCTGTTCGAACGATCCAGGAGTAGTGCCATGGCCGACCGCGTGACCAGAATCCTCCTCATCGCGCTGCTGGTCGTGGTGGGTGTCTACGTCGCGCAACCGTATGTCGATCGTCTGTTGTTTTCGGCGACGACGCCGCGACCGGTGCAGCCGCGCGGCAGTCTCGCCGATCTCGAACGCACAACCATCGAGCTGTTTGAGCGCGACTCGCCGTCGGTGGTTCAGGTGGTGGCGCGCAGCTCCGCCGCCGAGACGCTGCAAAACGAGGGAGAGGGCACAGCGCAGTCGGGAACCGGCTTCGTGTGGGACGAGGCCGGTCATATCGTCACCAACGACCATGTGGTTGAGGGCACCGATATGGTGGCGGTTCGCTTCGCGTCCGGCCAGGTGTCGCGCGCCAAGATCCTCGGCACCGCGCCGAACTACGATCTCGCCGTGTTGCAGCTCGACAACACGCGCGTGGTGCCCCCGCCGCTCCCGATCGGCACTTCTGCCGATCTCAAGGTCGGCCAGCTGGTGTTCGCGATCGGCAATCCGTTTGGCCTCGACCAGTCGCTGACCACCGGCATCATCAGCGCGCTCAAGCGCCGACTTCCCACCAACAGCGGCCGCGAAATCGGCGACGTCATCCAAACCGACGCGGCGATCAACCCGGGAAACTCTGGCGGACCGCTGCTCGACTCCGCGGGACGCGTAGTCGGCGTGAACACCGCCATTATCTCGCCCTCGGGAACCAACGCGGGTATCGGATTTGCAATACCGATCGACATCGTCAATCGCGTCGTTCCGGAAATCATCCGCCGTGGCTACGTGCCCACGCCCGGCATCGGCATCGTCGCCGCCAACGAAGCGGTGGCTACGCGCGCCGGCGCCGACGGCGTGGTCATCGTGCGAACCGTGCCCGGCTCCGCTGCCGAGCGCGCCGGCTTACGCGGCATTGATGCCAACGCGCAACGCCTGGGCGACGTCATCGTCGGCGTTAACGGCAAGCCGGTCCACCGGCTCTCGGACCTGACCCAGGAACTTGAGCGCGTCGGCGTCGGCCAGAAGGTGACACTGACCATCAAGCGGGACGGGCGCGACGTGTCGGTCGATGTCGATGTGACCGATATCGGCCGCCGGGGATAGCTGCACGCCGGCGTGATTGGTCCGCTACTTTCGCATCGACCCGTGCGTCGTTTCCGGCTAATGACCGACGCGCTGCGGCTTTCTGCGCGCCGCAGCAGTTTGTGAGCATAGAGGTGAAAGTCGTGATCGATCTCTATACCTGGACCACTCCCAACGGCCGCAAGGCCTCGATCATGCTCGAGGAAATCGGTCTGCCCTATACCGCGCATGCAATCGACATCAGCAAAGGCGAGCAGTTCAATCCGGAATTCTTGAAGGTCAGCCCGAACAACCGCATCCCGGCGATCGTTGATCGCGAGACGGGCATTCACCTGATGGAGTCGGGCGCGCTCATGATCTATCTCGCCGACAAGACCGGCAAGCTTTTGCCGAAGGACGGCGAGCCGCGCTACCGCGTGCTCGAATGGCTGATGTGGCAGATGGGCGGTCCCGGCCCGATGTTCGGACAGGTCCATCACTTCGTGAAATACAACAAGGGCAAGGCGCCCTATGCCGAGGAGCGCTATCTCAAGGAAGCGCATCGCCTCTACGCCGTGCTCGACCAGCGGCTCGTCGGCCGCGAGTTCGTCGCCGATAGCTATTCCATTGCCGACATCGCGATCTGGCCATGGGTGTCGCGCTACGAATGGCAGACGGTCGATCTCAATCAATATCCGAACGTGAAACGCTGGTACGTAAATCTCGCGCGCCGGCCGGCGGTCGCGAAAGGATACAAAGTGCCGAAGGATGTCGGGGAGATTCCGATACCCGGCTAGATGTTTTGCTCGGCGCTGATGCGCATGGATCTTACTCGGGGCGACTGGCTATCGAAATGACGTGCCTTCGCTTCTGCCTACTTGCGGCATTGAGCATTTCGCTCGGCTTGGCCGCGTTCGCACCCGCTCGCGCCGAGGAGACGATCGATCGTCCCGTGACGATCTACGTCGCTGGCACCGCAGGGGGCGGCATCGATCTCTATGCGCGGTTGCTCGCCCGGCACTACGGACGCCACGTCTCGGGCAAGCCGAACGTGACCGTCCAGGTGATGCCGGGCGCAGGCGGCATCCGTGCGGCGAATTATCTCGCGGAGCAGGCGCCGCGCGATGGCACCGCGATCGCCACTTTCGCGAGCGGGCCAATTCTCGAGCCGCTGATCGGGACGCGTCATCCCGGTTACGACATGAGCCAGTTCACCTGGCTCGGCGCGCTCACCAGGGACATCGGTCTTTGCGTTGCCTCGGCAACATCGCCGTTCAAGACCATCGACGATGTGCGCAAGCAGCAGATGGTGGTTGCCGGGACCGGCGCAGGATCGGAGACCGACACCTGGCCGGTCGTCCTCAATGACGTGCTCGGCACCAAATTCAAATTGGTGACCGGTTATCTCGGCAGTCAAGAGACCATCCTCGCGATCGAGCGCGGCGAGGCACACGGCCGCTGCGTATTCAGTTATTCCGCGCTCAAGATCGCCAAACCCGGTTGGCTGCGGGAGAAAAAGATCAACGTGCTGGTTCTGACCGCGCTCGAGCCCCATCCGGATTTTCCCGGCGTGCCGGCCGTCGTGCAGCTGGCCACGCGCGCGGAGGATCGCCAGCTGCTCGAGCTGATGATTGGTCCGAGCGCCATGGGGCGCCCGTTCGCTGCGCCGCCCGGTCTGCCAGCCGAAAAGACAGCGCTCTTGCGGCGCGCCTTCGATGCGACCGTGCAGGACCCCGAATTCCGAGCTGAGGCCGCGAAGCTGCAGGCCGACCTTGCCCCGACCACCGGCGAGATGGTGCAACAGCTGGTGGTGCGCATCTACGCGACGCCCAAGCCGGTCATCGCGCGCGCCAAAAGGCTCTTTACGCCCTAGCTTGCCGCCGAGCCGTTAAGCAGCGACTGCCTAACAGATAGCCAGCGCTGCGCCGTCGCGCTGCGCGTTGGAATATCTGCTTGGGTTGGCGCGCCGCTTGCAGCTAGGATCAATGACGGCGCGCGGCTTTGCACATCCGGCACGGGGCGCGCGACACGCAGGCAACGCATGACAGTCGCGTTCGACGAGATGAGGGGGCACGACGGGAACCCGCGGCACGCCTACCGTGAGCTTTCGAGCTGGCTCGGCGAACTGCCGCCCGACGGCCTCGATTACCGCCGGCGCGAGGCCGAGGTGCTGTTCCGCCGGATCGGCATCACGTTCGCCGTTTACGGCGAAGCGGATGCCCAGGAGCGGCTGATCCCGTTCGACGTGCTGCCCCGCATCCTTGCCGCAGCGGAATGGGACATTTTGCGAGCCGGCCTCGAACAGCGCGTCAAAGCCATCAACCTTTTCATCGGCGACGTCTACACCCGGCGCGAGATTCTCAAGGCCAGGGTCGTGCCGGAAGAGCTCGTGTTTCAGAATCCGGTGTATCGACCTGAGGTGCACGGCCAGAAGGTGCCCCACGACATCTACGTGCATATCGGCGGCATCGATATCGTGCGCGTCGACGCCGAGACTTTCTACGTGCTCGAGGACAATGCACGGACACCTTCCGGCGTCTCCTACATGCTGGAGAATCGGGAAATCATGCTGCGGCTGTTCCCCGAATTGTTCGCGCGCCACCGCGTCGCTCCGGTGGAAAATTATCCCGACGAGTTGCTGGCCACCTTGGACTCGGTCGCACCTGCGACCGCGAGCGCCGACCCCACGGTCGTGCTGCTCACCCCCGGCGTTTACAATTCCGCCTATTACGAACACTCGTTCCTTGCCGACAAGCTCGGCATCGAGCTGGTCGAAGGCCGCGACCTGTTCGTCAAAGACGATTTCGTGTTCATGCGCACGACGCAGGGGCCCAAGCGCGTCGACGTGATCTACCGCCGCATCGATGACGATTTCCTCGATCCGTTGGCATTCCGGCCGGATTCCGCGCTCGGTGTGCCGGGATTGATGTCGGTTTACCGCGCCGGCAACGTGACCCTTGCGAATGCGGTCGGCACCGGCATCGCCGACGACAAGGCGATCTACAGCTACATGCCCGCGATCCTGAAGTTCTATCTGGGCGAGGAGCCGATACTGAGAAACGTGCCGACTTGGCGCTGCCGGGAACGGGAACATCTGAGTTACGTGCTCGACCGCCTGGAAGAGTTGGTGGTCAAGGAGGTGCACGGCTCAGGCGGCTATGGAATGTTGATTGGACCGGAGGCTGACAAGGCGACGATTGCCGCGTTCCGCGCCAAGCTCAAATCCAACCCGGGCAATTTCATTGCGCAGCCGACATTGGCGCTATCCACCTGCCCCACTTGCGTCGACGCGGGCGTCGCACCGCGTCATGTCGATTTGCGGCCCTTCGTGCTGACCGGACGCGACCGCATTCACATCGTTCCGGGCGGACTCACCCGGGTCGCGCTGAAGAACGGCTCGCTCGTCGTCAATTCCAGCCAAGGGGGTGGGACGAAGGACACGTGGGTGCTGGATCGGTGATGGGAAGCTTCGTCCTGCCATTTCGGCTGTTCGCGACCAGCGACCCGAAAGTCAGTCTTCGAAGTCCGGGTTGGCGGCTCGCACCTGGGTGATCGTCGATGCTCTCGCGCACCGCCGACAACCTTTACTGGCTCGCGCGTTACGTAGAGCGGGCCGAATATCTCGCGCGCATCCTCGAGGTGACGCAGCGCCTCGCCACCTTGCCGCTCGCCTATGTCGGCTCATCCAATGAATGGCAGTCGGCAGTCGCGACCGCCGGCTGCGCGCATGCCTTCGCCGCGACCTATCCGGAAGCGAACGAGGAAACGGTCAACGACTTTCTCTGCTTCTCAACCGTCAATCCCTCGTCGATCCGCAACTGTTTCGAGATTGCGCGCACCAATGCGCGCGCGGTGCGCACGGCGCTGACGGTGGAAATGTGGGACGCGATCAACGGCACCTGGCTCGAGCTCAAGCGCTTCGGCAACGGGCCGACCTCGCGCGAGGAATTCATGCGCTTCCTGCGCTGGGTACGGGAGGCGTCGCTGCTGTTCGACGGCTGCGCCTACCGCACCATGCTGCGCAACGATGCCTACTGGTTCTCCCGGATCGGGCTTTATCTCGAGCGCGCCGATAACACCGCGCGCATCCTCGACGTGAAGTATCACCTGCTGCTGCCGGCACACGAACGGGTCGGCGGTCCGCTCGATTATTTTCAGTGGGCGGCCATTTTGCGCTCGGTCTCGGCGCTGACGGCTTATCATTGGGTCTATCGGGAAAGCGTGAAACCCTGGCTGATCGCCGACCTGCTCATCCTGCGCGACGAGCTGCCGCGCTCGCTTGCCAGCTGCTATCAGAATCTCGTGCTCTATCTCGATCATCTCGGCCGCGCGTACGGTCGCCAGGGACCGGCCCAGCGCCACGCGCGCGCGGTGCGGACGCGCATCGAAAACAGCCACATGGAGGGGATTTTTCAGAATGGGCTGCACGAGTTCATCGGCGATTTCATCGGCGACAACAACCGTCTCGGTGTTGCCATTGCCCAGCAGTATTTGACGTGACGGCACGACCGCGATGAAGTCCGCGCGCTGATCGCTGTCCGCCTAAGACCCCTACCTGCTCTCTCCCATGCGGCTTCGCATTTCGCACCTGACTAGCTACCGCTATGAGGCGCCGGCAAAGAGCGTCATCCAGATGCTGCGGCTCACGCCGCGCAATCACGACGGCCAGTACGTGGCAGACTGGCGCATCGATGTCTCAACGGATTGCCGGCTCGACCAGCATGAGGATGCCTTCGGCAACATCACCCACACCTTTACCGCCGACGGCCCGTTCAACGAGCTCAGCGTAGCCGTGGAAGGCGAGGTCGAGACCCGCGATACCCACGGGGTTGTGCGCGGCACGCTCGAGCGGTTTCCCCCCTCGCTTTACTTGCGCCAGACCGCGCTCACCCGCGCCGATGCCGACATCGCCGCCTTTGCCGCTGCCAGCCGCAACGAGACCGACGATGATACGCTGAAACTTCTCCACGTCCTGCTCGAGCGACTGCACAAGGCGATGACCTTCGATACGGATCCCACCCATGCCGCGACCACCGCGCCCGAGGCTTTCGCGCTCAAGCGCGGCGTCTGCCAGGATTTGACGCACATCTTCATAGCGGCGGCGCGCAGCGTCGGCATTCCGGCCCGCTACGTGGGCGGATATCTGCGCCAGCACACCGGCATCGCCGAGCAGGATGCCGGCCATGCCTGGTGCGAGGCGTTTGTCCCGGAGCTCGGCTGGGTCGCTTTCGACGCGGCCAACGGCGTTTGCGCCACGGACACGCATGTGCGCGTCGCGATCGGGCTTGACTACCTCGGCGCCGCGCCTTTGCGCGGCTCGCGCTTCGGCGGCGGCGGGGAACTACTCTCGGTCAAGGTCCGCGTCGAGCAGGCCGCGCAGCAGTCGCAGAGCTGACAAGCATTGCCGGTCTGCCGCGAACATCGCTATACAAAGCGGGTTGGGTTGGCCAAGCCATGACCTATTGCTGCGGCATCCTCGTTCGCGACGGACTGGTGATGTTCGCCGACACCCGCACCAATGCGGGCGTCGACAACATCTCCACATTCCGCAAGCTTCACGTCTTCATCCAGGCGGGTCAGCGCATCATGGCGATCGCCTCGGCCGGCAATCTCTCGATCACTCAATCGGTGGTCAGCATTGTGCGCGAGGGGTGGGACAATCCGGCAACGGGCGAGACCGAGACGCTGATGAACGCGCCGACCCTGTTTCAAGCCGCCCAACGCGTGGGCCGCACCATCCGGCAACTCTACGATCTCGAAGGCAAGGCGCTGGAAGCCTCGGACGTGAAGTTCGACGTCGCCTTCCTGCTCGGCGGCCAGATCAAAGGCGAGCGGCCGCGCCTGTTCATGCTTTACCCGGCGGGCAATTTCATCGAATGCACGCAGGACACGCCCTACCTGCAGATCGGCGAGCACAAATACGGCAAGCCGGTCCTCGACCGGGCCATCACCTACGACATCGATCTCTACGATGCGCTGAAGGTCGGGCTGGTCTCGGTCGACTCGACGATGCGTTCCAATCTCAGCGTCGGCCTGCCGCTCGACGTTTTGATCGCGCGCCGCAACACCTGCGACGCCGAGCTCAACTTTCGTATCGAACCGGGAGAGCCCTATTTCAGCGATCTGCGCGAGCGCTGGTCGGCGGCATTGCGCGCCGCGCATGCCGGAATTCCGCGTCCGCCCTATAAGAATGTTCGCTGACCGCCACCCTGTCCGCCAAGGAGAACCGCGATGGCCGCGTTGCAAAAAGTTGCCCTGATCACCGGCGCCGGCACCGGCATCGGCAAGGCTGTCGCACTCGCGCTCATGAAGGACGGCTACGCTGCGGTGCTTGCCGGACGGCGCAAGGACAAACTGGAGGAGACCGCGGCGGAGGGCAAAGCGTCCGGGTCCAAGAGCCTGGTGGTGCCGACCGACGTGAGCGATCCGGGATCGATCAAGGCGCTGTTCGCCAATACCAAGGAGGCGTTCGGCCGGCTCGACGTCCTGTTCAACAATGCCGGCATCGGCGCGCCCGCGGTGCCGCTCGAGGATTTGCCCTACGAGACCTGGAAGAAGGTCGTCGACACCAACCTCACCGGCATCTTCCTGTGCACGCAGGAAGCGATCAGAATCATGAAGGCGCAGGAGCCGCGCGGCGGGCGCATCATCAACAACGGCTCGATCTCGGCGCACGCGCCGCGGCCGCGCTCGGTCGCCTATACCGCCACCAAGCACGCGGTCACCGGCCTCACCAAGTCGACCTCGCTCGACTGCCGCAGCTACAACATCACCTGCAGCCAGATCGATATCGGCAATGCGGCAACCCCGCTCACCGAGCGCATGGCGCAGGGCGTGATGCAGGCGGACGGCCGCACCGCGGTCGAGCCGCGCATGAACGCAGACGACGTGGGCCGGGCGGTCGTGTACGTGGCCAATCTGCCGCTCGACACCAACGTGCTGTTCATGACGGTGATGGCGAACCTGATGCCGTTCGTCGGCCGCGGATAACGTCGGACCGTGCATCAAGCAACGGCGCTGACCTTCACCTTGGCGCCCGCTCGCACCTTTGCCAATATCTTCACGTCGCCCAGCGCCTTGCCGAAAATGTTGCATGGGCTTGCCAGGCGCGTCTCATCCCCACGGCTGATCGGCGTGCGGCCAAAGCCGAGCGCGATAGCGGGGCCGTCGGGCCAATAGGCGACCTCGCCGGGTGTCACCACCGCGCGCGCCTGCGCCTCGCGCGCGACCGTCACCGGTACCTCAAAGTAGACCTCCTCCCCCCAGGTGAGCGCGGACGAGGAGATCGGCAGAGCGGCGCCGATCGCGCGGGCGGTCGGGGTGTCGAACAGCTCGGCGTCGAGCGTGACCGTGCCGAAGTCGAAGCGAATACGGGCCATCCAATATCTCCATCCCCGGTGAACTCGCCGGCCGCCATGTTTACAATCCCGACCGGGCGAATCCGAGGGGCTGTCTCCATGCAAAACTTGCAATCGCTGGGCGGAATGTTCGCGCTCCTCGCGATCGCCTGGGCGATCAGCGAAAACCGCCGGGGCGTGGCTTGGCGGCAGGCGGCCATGGCTCTCGGCGTGACATTCGTCACGGCGGTGATCCTGCTCAAGGTGCCGGCGGTGACGCGGGCCTTCTCCGCGGTGAATGATGCGGTCGGTGCAATAGCCAATGCCACCCGCGCCGGCACCTCGTTCGTGTTCGGCTATCTCGGCGGCGGGCAACTTCCCTACGAGCTCAAGGTGCCGGGCGCGGAGTTCGTGCTCGCGCTGCAGGCGTTGCCGATCGTGCTGGTTATGAGCGTGCTGACCACACTCCTGTTCCATTGGCGCATCCTGCCGCCGATCGTGCGCGGCTTTTCCTGGCTGCTCGAGCGCACGCTCAAGGTGGGCGGCGCGGTCGGGCTCTCGACCGCCGCCAACATTTTTCTCGGCATGGTCGAGGCGCCGCTGTTCATTCGGCCTTATTTGGCGACGCTCACCCGCAGCGAATTGTTCATCGTGATGACGGGCGGCATGGCCGGCATCGCCGGCACCGTTCTGGTGCTCTACGCGACCCTGCTCGGTTCAATCGTTCCCAACGCCGCGGCACATTTCGTGATTGCCTCGGTGATGGGCGCACCGGCGGCAATCCTCATCAGCTTGATCATGGTGCCGGAGGAGAGCAGCAAGCTTTCCGAGAAGGAGCCGGTACAAGTGGGGCCGGTCGCCTCGAGCACCATGGATGCGATCGTGCGCGGCACGGCCGCCGGGCTCGAGCTGCTGCTCAATATCTGCGCCATGCTGATCGTGCTGGTCGCCCTGGTGCATCTCGCGGACGCGATCATCGGCCTGCTTCCGGCGGTCGGCGGCGCGCCGATCACGTTCGAGCGGCTGCTCGGCTATGCGATGGCGCCAATCTGCTGGCTGATGGGCATTCCCTGGGACCAGGCGCCCGCCGCGGGCGCGCTTATGGGCGTCAAGACCGTACTCAACGAACTGATCGCCTATGTCGAGCTTTCCAAGCTGCCGGCCGATGCACTCGACCCGCGCTCGCGCCTGATCATGCTCTATGCGCTGTGCGGCTTTGCCAATTTCGGCTCGCTCGGCATCATGATCGGCGGGCTCGCCACCATGGCGCCGACGCGGCGCGATGATGTGGTCGCACTCGGCCTTAAATCGATTGTCTCAGGTACGCTTGCGACGTTGTTGATGGGCGCGATCGTCGGCGTGCTGACGTCTGCAACCCAATGATCAGCCGTTCCGGAAAGACGATCCGCCGCGGGTCTTGATCTGCGGACCTTGGCCTTCTCAATTCAGTGCAGCCTGAACTCGCCGTTGACGGCGCGCATCTCGGCGGGCCTGATCAGCCGGGAGTGAGCGACGGTCACGGAGTAAAGTGGTCCTTCGAGCTTTTCCAGCCAAAACGTCAGAAAGCGATTGAGAACCGGAAATCGCGGGCAGAGATCGTAGTCCTGCCAAACATACGTCTGCAGCAACGATGGGTGGTCGGGCAGCCGGTACAGGATTTGCGCCGTCGTCAGTCCATAGCCTTCGAGCTGGCGCCGAATATCTTTGCTTGCCATGGGTCGCGTGCCTTCCGATTCGCACACGAATTGTGCGAGTCACCTCCTTGCAGTGACAAGCCCAAAAATTGAATAATATTCCTGAAATCAAGGCATTAGCAGCAAAGGGACAGGGCTGCTGACAAGCCTTGGACCCTCCCCCCGACAGCTCCGGCGCGATTGGCACTCAAGCTTTTGAGTGCCAAATTCTGCTTGGCACTCCGGCTCGCAGAGTGCTAAATCTTTTCCGACCGCTACTTGCGGGGCCGGACAGTGCCCCCTATGTGGCGTCCCGGATCGGCTGGCAGGGGACCTCCTGTCGGCTTCCGCACCGGTAAAAATCGCAAATTCTATCTGAGAGTTAGGAGGACAGCATGAAGTTTCGTCCGCTTCACGACCGCGTCGTCGTCAAGCGCGTGGACGCCGAGGAAAAGACCGCCGGCGGCATCATCATTCCCGACACTGCGAAGGAAAAGCCCTCGCAGGGCGAGGTCATCGCAGTCGGGCCGGGTGGCCGCGACGAGTCCGGCAAGCTCATCCCGATCGACATCAAGGTTGGCGACCGCGTGCTGTTCGGCAAGTGGTCCGGCACCGAGGTCAAGATCGATGGCGAAGAGCTCCTGATCATGAAGGAGAGCGACATCATGGGCGTCATCGAGCAAGGCGTCGCCAAGAGGAAGGCCGCCTAACCGCACTGCTCAGGTTAGTCACCACAAAACGAACTGGAGTGAAGGGAAAATGGCTGCGAAGGAAGTCAAGTTCTCGGTCGAAGCGCGCGACAAGATGCTGCGCGGGGTCGAGATTCTCAACAACGCGGTGAAGGTGACGCTCGGCCCGAAGGGCCGCAACGTCGTGCTCGATAAATCGTTCGGCGCGCCGCGCGTGACCAAGGACGGCGTGACCGTCGCCAAGGAGATCGAGCTCGAGGACAAGTTCGAGAACATGGGCGCCCAGATGGTGCGCGAGGTTGCCTCGAAGACCTCCGACGTTGCCGGCGACGGCACCACCACGGCGACCGTGCTCGCCGCCTCGATCGTCAAGGAAGGCGCGAAGGCGGTTGCCGCCGGCATGAATCCGATGGATCTCAAGCGCGGCGTCGACCTTGCCGTCGAGGCAATCGTCGAAGACCTCAAGAAGAACTCGAAGAAGGTGACCTCGAACGAGGAAATCGCCCAGGTCGGCACGATCTCGGCGAACGGCGATCAGGAGATCGGCCGCTTCCTCGCCGAGGCGATGAAGAAGGTCGGCAACGAGGGCGTGATCACGGTCGAGGAAGCAAAGTCGCTCGAGACCGAGCTCGACGTGGTCGAGGGCATGCAGTTCGACCGCGGCTACATCTCGCCCTACTTCATCACCAATGCCGACAAGATGCGGGTCGAGATGGAGGACCCCTACATCCTCATCAACGAGAAGAAGCTCTCGGGTCTGCAGGAGTTGCTGCCGCTGCTCGAGGCAGTGGTGCAAACCGGCAAGCCGCTGCTGATCGTGGCCGAGGACGTGGAGGGCGAGGCGCTCGCCACGCTTGTCGTCAACAAGCTGCGCGGCGGGCTCAAGGTTGCCGCCGTCAAGGCGCCCGGCTTTGGCGATCGCCGCAAAGCGATGCTGCAGGACATCGCGATCCTTACCGGCGGCCAGGCGATCTCCGAGGATCTCGGGATCAAGCTCGAGAACGTGACCCTCAACATGCTCGGCCGCGCCAAGAAGGTAATGATCGACAAGGAGAACACCACGATCGTCAACGGCGCCGGCAAGAAGGCCGACATCGAGGGCCGGATCAGCCAGATCAAGGCCCAGATCGAGGAGACCACCTCCGACTACGACCGCGAGAAATTGCAGGAGCGGCTCGCCAAGCTCGCGGGCGGCGTGGCGGTGATCCGGGTCGGCGGCGCGACCGAGGTCGAGGTGAAGGAGCGCAAGGATCGCGTCGATGATGCGATGCATGCCACCCGCGCCGCGGTCGAGGAAGGCATCCTGCCGGGCGGCGGCGTTGCGCTGTTGCGCGCAACGGAGGCGCTCAAGCGCATCAAGACGCAGAACGACGACCAGAAGACTGGCGTCGAGATCGTGCGCAAGGCGCTGTCCTGGCCGGCACGCCAGATCGCCATCAACTCCGGCGAGGACGGCTCGGTGATCGTGGGCAAGATTCTGGAAAAGGATCAGTATGCTTACGGCTTCGACGCACAGTCGGGTGAGTTCGCCAACCTGGTGTCGAAGGGCATCATCGACCCGACCAAGGTGGTGCGCACCGCGCTGCAGGACGCCGCGTCGGTGGCCGGCCTGCTCATCACCACGGAGGCGATGGTCGCCGAGGTGCCGAAGAAGCAGGCACCTGCCATGCCCCCGGGCGCCGGCGGAATGGGCGGCGGAATGGACTTCTGATCTCCGGCCAATCGACAGCCGAGACTGCGGAGGCTCGGGCGCAAGCCCGAGCCTCTCTCATTTCCGGAGCTTTTAACGGGAAGCCAAGGCGCGAAACGTGCCGCGAAAATGCTTACGACCACGAACGAGAGGTGCGCGTACATCCGGCGTCACCCGCTTGAT
>Ga0306923_10000224_pt1 | contig 41748 bp, 43 predicted proteins | sample sta12Can44000108_FD_203841 | JGI IMG/M metagenome (GOLD analysis project Ga0306923, IMG submission 203841) | Lab enrichment of tropical soil microbial communities from Luquillo Experimental Forest, Puerto Rico - statanox.12C.anox.44.000.108 (v2)... | ecosystem: Environmental > Terrestrial >... | reverse complement strand
GCCGCGTCGGCTGGCCAGGCCCTATCGCCCTGACCACGACGACGAGGAGCCGCCGCCGTGGGCTAATCTGCCTCCGGTCCGTTCGGCGCGTTCCGATCCCGGTCAGGACGAACCGGTACCGCAGTGGGCCCAGTGGGACGGGCCCGAGGCGGATGCCGAGGAGGCCGCGCCGCCCCGGCCGCGCGAGCCCGGCGGCCGCGCCCTGCGCGCCGCGGCGCGCAGGCGGCGGCGGTGGTACATCGCCAGCGGCGGCGTGGTCGTGCTGGCCGGGGCGTTGCTCGCGGTGGTGCTGCTGGCCGGCGGTCGGCCGGGTCCGGCGGCGGTCACGCCCGGCGCGCTGATCACCACGTTCCAGCCGGGCGAGCTGCGCCAGGTACCCAACGCGTGCCAGGTGGTGCCCGCCACCACCGTGCGGCAGTACCTGCCGGGCACGCCCAAGGTGGCCTCGCCGCTAGCGGTCAACGGGTCGGCCGAATCCGCCTGCAACTGGACCGTCGACAAGCCGCCGCTGTACCGGCTGATGGAACTCAACCTGAACGCGTACGCGCCGAACGGCCTGGCCAGCGGCAACGGCAGCGCCACCCGGGCCGCGACCGACGCCTACGACCTGGCGCTGCAGTACCTGCAGGCGCCGCCGAAGCACTCCCCGGCCTCGCGGGCCACGCTCCAGGTCCTGTCCGGGTTCGGCAACCAGGCGTTCAGCGCCCTGCAGGTATTCCACGTCGGCGGCGCGGTGACCGACGTGGCCACCGTCATGGTGCGCTACCACAACGTGGTCGTGACCGTGACGCTGAACGGGCTCGAGCATTCCAACAAGGGGACCTACGGGCCGGTGTCGGAGGCCCAGCTCGCGGCGGCGGCCATGGCGTTCGCCCGGGCAGCCGAGGGCTCGCTGCACTAGCGTTCTCGTCCCCGAACGCGGCCTGTCCCGGCCACGCCGCGCGGCCACTAGGCTGGGCGGCGTGCTTGTGGTGGGTTTTGATACCGCGACCCCGGTGGTGAGCGTCGCCTTGCACGACGGGGAGCGCGTCGTTTCCGAGGCGTGCGCCGCCGATGGCCGGCGCCATGGCGAGCTGCTGGCGCCGATGATCGCGCAGGTCCTGGCCGGCGCGGGCGCGTCCCGTGCGGATCTGACCGCGGTCGCCGTCGGGGTCGGGCCCGGTCCGTACACCGGGCTGCGGGTCGGCGTGGTGACCGCCCGGGTGCTCGGCGCCGTGCTCGGCATCCCCGTGCACGGGGTGTGTTCGCTGGATGTGATCGCCGCCGACGTGCCCCGCGGACGGGAGTTCCTGGTGGCGACCGACGCGCGGCGCAAGGAGGTCTACTGGGCCAGGTACGGCACCGGCGGGGCGCGCCTGGAGGGTCCCCGGGTCGGCAGCGCCGGCTCGATCCCCGGCGGCGCCGGGCTCGCCGTGGCCGGCCGCGGGGGGCGGCTCTACCCCGAAGCGTTCGGCGAGGTTATCGGCCCCGCCTACCCGGACGCCCGTACGCTGTGCGCGCTCGTGGCCGGGCCGCGTGCCGGACCGGCCGCCGTGCCCTTGCTGGCCGCGGAGCCGCTCTACCTGCGGCGGCCGGACGCCAGGGAGCCGGGACCGCCCAAGCGGGTCACCCCGCCATGAGCGCCTGGGCGGACGGGGGCAGCCCGGATGGCGGCGAGACGGTGCGGCTGCGGGAGATGAAGCGGGCCGACGTGGCCGCGATCATGGCCCTGGAGCGGGAGCTCTTCCCCGAGGACGCGTGGACCCCGGAGATGTTCAAGGCGGAGTTCGCGCAGCCGCCCTCGCGCCGGCTCTACCTGGTGGCCGAGGCGGGCCACGCGCTGATCGGGTACGCCGGGATGATGTTCACCGGCGGGTCGCAGGCCGACGTGGTGACGCTGGCGGTGACGCCCGCCCGGTGGGGTGAGGGGATCGGGACGGCGCTGCTGCTGGCGCTGGTGGACGAGGCGGAAAAACGCGGTTACGAGGAGGTCTTGCTCGAGGTGCGGGAGGACAACCCGAGGGCCAGGCGGCTGTACCTGCGCCACGGGTTCGACGAGGTGGGCATCAGGCGCGGCTACTACCAGCCGTCCGGCGTCGACGCCGTGGTCATGCGGAAGGTGCTGCGGTGATGGTGTCTCCCCTGGTGCTGGGCATCGAGACGTCCTGCGACGAAACCGGCGTCGGGCTGGTCCGCGGCCACGACCTGCTCGCCGACGCCGTCGCCTCGAGCGTGGACGAGCACGCGCGGTTCGGCGGGGTGGTGCCCGAGGTGGCCAGCCGGGCGCACCTGGAGGCGATGATCCCGACGTTTGACCGGGCCCTCGCGACCGCCGGCGTCCGGGCGGGCGAGATCGACGCCGTGGCCGTCACCGCGGGGCCGGGGCTGGCCGGGGCGCTGCTCGTCGGGGTGGCCGCGGCCAAGGCGTACGCCTTCGCGCTGGGCAAGCCGCTGTACGGGGTCAACCACCTGGCCGCGCACATCGCCGTCGACCAACTGGAGCACGGCACGCTGCCGTCGCCCGCGGTGGCCCTGCTGGTGTCCGGCGGGCATTCCTCGCTGCTGCTGGTGCCCGACGTGGCCGAGGAGGTCATCCCGCTCGGGGCCACCATCGACGACGCGGCCGGCGAGGCCTACGACAAGGTGGCACGCGTGCTCGGCATGCCGTTTCCCGGTGGCCCGCCGATCGACAAGGCGGCCCGCGACGGCGATCCCGCCGCGATCGGCTTCCCCCGGGGCAAGTACCACGACGGCACGCTCGACTTCTCCTTCGCCGGCCTGAAGACGGCGGTGGCCCGCTGGGTGGAAGCGCGGCACGCCGCCGGGGAACCGGTGCGCGCCCCGGACGTGGCCGCCTCCTTCCAGGAGGCGGTGGCCGACGTGCTCACCCGCAAGGCCGTGCAGGCGTGCCAGCGGCACGACGTCACCGACCTGGTCATCGGCGGCGGCGTGGCGGCCAACTCCCGGCTGCGCTCGCTGGCCGCGGAACGCTGCGCCGCGGCGGGCATCAAGCTGCGCGTGCCGCGCCCGGCCCTGTGCACCGACAACGGCGCGATGGTGGCGGCCCTGGGCGTCGAGATCGTGTCCCGCGGCCTGGCGCCGTCACCACTCGACCTGCCCGCGGACTCCTCCCTCCCCGTCACCGACGTGGTAGTCCGCTAACGCGCTAGGCCTTCTCGCGCCGGCGGAACAAACGCCGGACGAGCAGGGTGAGCCCGCCCAGGGCGATGGCCACCGGAATGGCCCGCTTGAGGATCGCAGGCCCCACCAGCTTGACCAGGTTGATGGAGTCGTCGCTGGCCGGAGCGGGCTCGGCCGACGTCGTCGGCGTGCTGGCCGCGGCGGGTATGGTGGCCGACGGCTGGGTGCTGCCCGGCCCCGTTTCCCCGGTCGCCGTCGTGTCGGCGGCCTGGTCCGCGCTCGCCTCATCCGCCGTGGCGGTGGCGTTGCTCCCGCCCGACGCACCCTCCTCGGCGATCAGCTGGCGCAGGTTCTGCGCAAACTGCTCCACCAGCTTGCCGCCGACCTCGACCATCACGCCGCGGCCGAACTGGGCCGGCCGGCCGGTCACGTTCATCGTCGTGTGCATGCTGGCGCTGGTCGCCTCACCGCCCGACTCGGGCTCCAGCGCCGCCCGCACGGTCGCCGAGGCGGTGCCCGAGCCGCGGGTCTCCTTGCCAGACGCCTCGAGCACCATCACCTTGGTCTCGGGGTCGCGCTCGGTGAACTTCGCTGTCCCGCGGTAGGTCAGCGACACCGGGCCGACCTTGACCTTTATCCGCCCGGTGACCACCTCGCCGTCGAAATCGTCGACGGTGGCGCCGGGCATGCACGGCGCGATCCTCTTCACGTCAAGCAGCACATCCCAGGCCCGGTCGGGCGGGACGGGGACGGTGAAGGAGTGGTCCATCTCCATGGCCATGGTGCGTCACTCTCTCTGGGCTGGATTCGATCAGTGAATTATGCCCGTAATCGGTCCGCCGCAGCAAAAATGCCGGCCGGCCGTCCTGGGCTCAGGCCGTATCCAGCACCCGGAAGCCCTCGGCCAGGCGTCCGGCGGGCAGTCCGGCCTGCTGGGCCAGGCTGGACAGCCGCGTCCGTAGGCGTTCGGCCAGGTCCTCCAGGTGCCTGGTCTGGCTCTCGTGCGCGCGCAGCGCCGCGATCTTGCGCGCGAACGTCTCGGTCACGTCCACGTAGTGATTGGGGTCGGGACCGCCCGCGATCCAGGCCTCGCGCACGGTCCAGGCGGCCAGCGACTCGCGCTCGCGCAGTTCGGGGAACGCGAACGGGTTCCGCGCGTCCGGGTAGATGGCGTCCAGGGCGGCCGAGCCTACCGCGCGGTGGTCGGGATGGCCGATCCCGATCCGGGTGTAGCTCCGCTCCGGACTGGGGCAGAGCACCCGGTCCGGCCGCACCTGCCTGATCACCCGGGCCAGGTCCCGGCGCAGATCCAGGGTGGCCTCGACCCGGCCGTCCGGGTAGCCGAGGAAGCGCACGTCGTGCACGCCGACGCACTTCGCCGCGGTCACCTGCTCGGCCCGGCGCACGGCCGGCATCTCCTCCCGGGGGAAGTCCTCGTCGAAACCGCCGGCGTCGCCGTCGGTCACCACGCAGTAGACCACCTCGATCCCGGCGTCCGTCCAGCGGGCGACGGTTCCCGCGGCCGCGAAGTCCACGTCGTCGGGGTGGGCCGTGATGGAGAGGATCCGGCTGATCTCGGCGTCATCGAGCACGCCCGCCATCCTAGAGAGGGGGCGCGCGGCCGGGCCGCGGCGCCCCCCGGACGGGCTACTCGTCGGGGACCAGGGTCGGGGTGGCCCTGGTCAGGGTCTGCCGCTTGAAGAAGGGCGCGCCCGGCCTGATGTACCGGCAGAAGAGGTAGAAGACCACCCCGGCCAGCGCGGCCAGGACGGCGATCACGAAGGCGCCGCCGACCTGCCAGTGCAGGCCCGGCACGGTCCACATGGTGTAGTCGTTTGCGGTGGCCACGTCGTAGTCCAGCCAGATGCTCCAGCCGCCGAGGAACCACAGGATCAGCGCGCCGGAGACCGGCAGGATGCCCTGCATCCACAGGTTGCGCGCGCTGCTGGTCAGGTTCTTGCGGTAGTACCAGGCGCAGGCGAAACCGGTCAGGCCGTAGTAGAACGCGATATACAGCCCGATCGCGATCACCGCGTCGCCGATCACTCCGATGCCGTTGGACGTGTAGTTCAGCCCCGCGTACAGCGCGATCGAGACCGCGCCCATCACGATCGTGGACACCGTCGGGGTCATGAACCGCGGGTGGACCTTGGCGAACGACGCGGGCAGCGCCTTGTAGGCCGCCATCGACAGCGTGGTCCTCGCGGTGGGCAGGATCGTCGTCTGGGTCGACGCGGCCGCCGAGGACAGCACCATGATCAGCAGCAGGTGGTAGAAGGTCGGGCCGAACCCGGTCGAGCCGAAGATTTCCTTGCCCTGGATCGAGAGCACGTCACCCGCGTTGTTGACGTTGCCCAGGCCGTTGCCGGTGCTCTTGACCCCGGCGAACGCCTGCATCGAGAAGATCACCAGCGCGTAGGTGACCAGCAGGATGATAGTGGAGAAGATCGCGGCCAGGCCCGGCGTCCTGGTCTTGTCCTTGGTCTCCTCGTTGACCGCGACGGCGGTGTCCCAGCCCCAGTAGATGAAGACCATCAGGATGATCCCGCTGGCGAACGCGCTGAAGCTCGAGATATGGAACGGGTTGAGCCAGGAGATGCTCGGCGTCAGGTGCCCCGGCGGCGCGCTTCCGTTGCCGACCTTGACCAGGGCGACTATCGACAGGACGAACAGCATGGTGAGCTCGATGGCCAGCAGGATCTTCTGGAAGTTGGCCGACACCTCGATGCCGATGTAGCAGATCGTGGTCATCAGGATGATCCAGATGATGCCGCCCAGCAGCACCCAGCCGCTGGTCGGGTTGCTCCCGATGCCGGTGGCGCCGAACAGCAGGAAGCAGTACTGGCTCGCGACCTGGGCCAGGCTGGCCATGACCAGCACGTCGGCCGCGACGATGCCCCAGCCGCCCGCCCAACCGGTCCGCGGCCCGAACGCGCGCGTCGCCCAGGTGAACGTGGTGCCGCAGTCCGGGTCGGCCTTGTTCAGCTCGCTGTAGCCGATCGAGGTCAGCAGCATCGGCACGAAGGCCAGCACCGACACCGCCGGCGCCTGGAGTCCGACCGCGATCACGACGAAGACCAGCGTGGCCGCGATGCTGTAGGCGGGGGCGACCGACGCCGTCGCGATGACGGTGCTCGAGATCAGCCCGAGGGCGCCGGATTTGAGCCCCTTGTCGAGCTGTTCTTCCTGGGTGTCTACGGATTGCTCGGCGGTGGCCATGTCTCACCCTCCTGGCTTGGGCCCGGTAGGGCGGGCCCGGCAAGCGGTCCGCCGAACGGCCGGACCTGACGACACGATCTGAGCCTAGGGGCGCGCCTACGGAATCAATACGCCTGGTGCTACGGTTCTAGCATGAATTACGCTTTCCGGCAACGATATCCGTAGTAACGGCTAGTTACCACGGCTGGTCTCGTTTGTCAGCCGGCGGAAAGGATTGGCCCATGCGCATACTCCTGGTGGGCGCGGGCGGCGTGGGCACCGCCATGGCCCGGATCGCCGCCCGCCGTCCGTTTGCCGAGCTGGTCATCGCCGACTACGACCTCGGCCGGGCGCAGCGCGCCGCGGCGGCCCGCGACGGGTACCAGGCCGTGCAGCTGGACGCGCGGGACCAGCAGGCCACCGTCGGCCTGCTCGCCCGGCACCGTTGCGATGTGCTCATGAACGCTACGGATCCCCGCTTCGTGATGCCGCTATTCCGTGCCGCGCTCCAGGCGGGTCTTTCCGACATCTTGGCCAGGTACGCCGCCGACGAGCTGTTCCGCGAGATCGCCGAGCTCGGCGTCAGGGACGGCGCCAACCTCGAGGTGGCCGGGTACGACTTCGCGCCCACCTTCTCCATCTGGACCACGATCGAGGAGTGCCTGAACCCGCCGGTGATCTGGAAGCGCGGCCGGGGCTGGTTCACCACCGAGCCGTTCAGCGAGCCCGAGGTCTTCACCTTCCCGGCCGGCATCGGCCCGGTGGAGTGCGTGAACGTGGAGCACGAAGAAGTGCTGCTGATGCCGCGGTGGGTCGAGGCGCAGCGGGTCACCTTCAAGTACGGCCTCGGCTCGGAGTTCATCGGCGTGCTGCGGACCCTGCACCAGCTCGGCCTGGACAAGACCGACCCGGTACAGGTCGGGGCCGTGGCCGTGTCGCCGCGTGACGTGGTGGCGGCGTGCCTGCCGGATCCGGCCGGCCTGGGCGACAAGATGAGCGGCCTGACCTGCGCGGGCACCTGGGTGACCGGAATCGGCGCGAACGGCGCGCCGCGCGAGGTGTACCTCTACCACGTGGTCGACAACGCCTGGTCGATGGCCGAATACGGCTCCCAGGCGGTGGTCTGGCAGACGGCGGTGAACCCCGTGGTGGCGCTGGAGCTGATCGACTCGGGCGCCTGGTCAGGGGCCGGGGTGCTCGGCCCGGAGGCGCTGCCGCCGCGGCCGTTCCTCGGCCTGCTCAACGACTACGGCTCGCCGTGGGCCCTCGAGGAGCGTCCCGCGGCCTAGCTACGTGCCCGCCGCCCGATCTTAGGGCGTGGATGTCCCAGCCATGTCGTTTAAACGACGTGGATGTGGCATCCACGCCGATAGAAGGGGCCGCTCTAGATCTCGGAGAGAATCTGCTTGAGCACCTTGGTGGTGTTCGCCACCGGCTCGGCCTGGAGGCAGAGCTGCTCCATGACCTCGAGATAGCTGTCGACCTCGGCCGGCTTGTCCAGGTAGAGCGCGCTGGTCAGCTGCTCGATGTAGACCACGTCATGCAGGTCAGGCTCGGCGAACCGCAGGATGCTGAACGGGCCGCCCATGGCCGAGTGCGCACCCGCGCTGAACGACAGGATCTGCAGCGTCACCGCCGGGTGGTCCGCCATCTCCACCAGGTACTTCAGCTGCTCGCGGACGATTTCCCGGCTGCCGACCGGGCGGCGGAGCGCGCCCTCGTCGACGACGACCCACAGCTGCGGCGCGTCGGGCCGGCGGAGGATCTCCTGGCGGCTGGCTCGCAGCTCGCTCCGGCGCGCGATCTCCTCCTCGGAAGCCGCGGATCCCTGGCGGATCAGCGCGCGGGCGTAGCCCTCGGTCTGCAGCAGCCCGGGCACGAACTGGATCTGATAGGTCCTGATGACCGACGCCGCCGCCTCCAGGCCCACGTAGGGCTCGAGCCAGGTGGGAAGGACGTCAGAGTAGGCGTGCCACCAGCCCGGGGTGTTCGCTTCCCTGGCCAGGTTGAGCAGCGCGGCGCGCTCCTCGCTGTCGGTCACGCCGTAGAGGGTCAGGAGGTCGCCCACATCGCGCTCCTTGAAGCCGACCCGGCCGTGTTCCATCCGGCTGATCTTGGAGTGCGAGCCGCGGATGGCCTCCGCGGCCTGCTCGGCGGTAATTCCCCTCGCCTCGCGCAGCCGGTGCAACTGGTTGCCGAGCACCAGGCGCTGGACGGTCGGGCCGCCCGAGCGCGTGCCAAAAATGCTGGGGGGAACATCCCAGGCCGAGTCTTCAGACGAGACCATCGGCACTCCTCGCATCGTCGCACCCTGACATCCTGGCGGGGTGTGGACAAGTCTCCCACGTGATCTCACGCTTACGGAAGGGGGATGTGTGACGATTCAACGGATGTCTCGATCCCTCCGCGTTTCCGCAGGTCGCGAGGTACCAGTTTGCCAGCCCGTAACCCTCGGGTCGCCGCTTGCCGAGCGGTAGCGCTGTTACTAGCGAGTAGGATGGTTTGTTTGGCCGGTTAGGTGGTCGAACTCCCCATCCTTGGCTCCTGCCAGGAATGCGGTGATCTCCGCTTGAGTGTAGAGCAAGACGGGGCCGACCGGGAACCGCGAGTTGCGCATCGCGATCTCACCGGTCGGCAGCGCGGCCAGCTCGACGCACTCCCCGTTCGGGTTGCTGTGCCCGCTCTTCTGCCAGCAGACCTCGCCGAGTTCCGTGGCGAGCATCCCGTTGTACGTAATGACCATGTTTATCCCCTTCCGACAGGATTAAGGCATCTCAGGCTGTATAAAATTCACTCGCTGTAGTTTCCAGTTAGCAACTGGTAAGCAAGTTGCCTGATGCATTCTTCCTGCCTGCCGGCCCCAGCGCGGCTATCTGGAGACCTGTGCACAAAGCGAATGAACGTGCATCTGGTCTTGCATTTGCACAATATATCAGGCAACATGTCTCCAAGCACGCAGTTAACACCGTGATGGGCAAGGGTTTTCATGCCCAATGACATGCAGGAAGCTGTTGCGTTGGCGTATCTCAGTGTCGCTACCGGTAACGGGGATGACGACGAGGAAGCCAGCATCCCCTGGCCCGCGGTCAGCGACGGCATGCCGCGGCTGCTGCCTGTGCCCTCGGCCTGGTGGGAAACCCCGGCGGTAACCACCCGCGCGCTGAGCGCCCGGCCGGAGGAAGCCAGGACGGCACGCCGGTTCGTCCGGGAGATGCTGACCTGCTGGGGCCTGGAGGCGCTGGCGGACGACGCCGAGATGATCGTCGACGAACTGGTCGTCAACGCCGTCCTGCACGGCACGCGGGCGGGCCTGACCCGGGGTGACCCCGGCGCCGGCCTGACCGTGCTGCGGCTGTGCATGCTCAGGCGGGCGGGCGAGGTCATGCTGGCCGTGGTGGATCCGGGCAACGAGACGCCCATGCCGAGGCAGCCAGACTGGGGCGGGGAGAGCGGCCGCGGCCTGCAGATCGTGGGCGCGCTGAGTCACGTATGGGGCTGGAGCCCCATCGCCGGGCACGGCAAGGCCGTCTGGGCCGTGCTCCGCGATCCGTAAGAGCCCTGCGATCCGTAAGAGCCGCGCGATCGGCGGGAGCTAGGCGATTCCCGAGAGCGGCTCCTCGGACGCGGTCACCAGGACGTGCTCGACCAGGGCGATGAGCACGTCCTTGGCCGATTCCTTGCTGCGCGCGTCACACAGGACGATGGGCAGTTCGGGCTCGAGGTCCAGGGCCATCCTGACGTCTTCGGTGTCGTACCTGCGGGCGCCGTCGAAGCAGTTGAGCGCGACGATGAACGGTATCGCCCTGCGCTCGAAGTAGTCGATGGCGGGGAAGCTGTCGGCCAGTCGCCGGGTATCGGCGAGGACCACCGCGCCGAGCGCCCCGATGGCGAGCTCGTCCCACATGAACCAGAACCGCTGCTGGCCCGGCGTGCCGAACAGATAGAGCACCAGATCGCTGCGCAGGCTGATCCGGCCGAAGTCCATCGCGACCGTCGTGGTGGTCTTCCCCTCCACCCCGACCGTGCTGTCCGTGCGCAGGCTGCCCTCGGTGAGCGGTTCCTCGGTACGCAGCGGCCTGATCTCGCTCACCGCACCGACAAGCGTCGTCTTGCCTACACCGAACCCTCCGGCCAGCAGGATCTTGATGGCGCGGTGCTGGCTCTGGCTCTTTGGGCTCCCGTTGGCGGGATCAGAGACCCCGTAGTCCATTGAGGACCTCCCTGAGAGTGTGCTTGTCGATCCGCTCGGCCATCACGACCGGGGTACGGATCATGACCAGGCCGAGCTCCCGCAGATCGGCGAGGATGATCCGGACGACGCCAAGCGGAAGATCGACGTCCGAGGCGATATCGGCCACGGTGGTCGGCGCGCGGGCCAGCTGAAGGACGCTCATGTGCTCGGGCGCCAGCGAGTTGGGATCCGTGATCGCGGCTCGCGTGGCCATGACGGTTGCCACCAGGTCGAACGATTCCCCGGTGTGCCTGGTCCGGCCCTGGGTCAGGGCATAGGGCCGCACCACGGGTCCGGCCGCGGCGTCTAGCCACCGTTCATCGTTGGACGGCATGGCGCTTTATCCCCAGCCGCTCAGCGCGGACGCGCGCGTGTTGACCTTGATGTGCTCGCCGGTCCGGCGGACCAGCAGGGCCATCTCGTAGGCCACCACGCCTAGATCCGCCCCCGGCTCGGCGATGACGGCCAGGCAGGTACCGCTGCCCGCGGCCGAGGTCAGCAGGAATCCCGACTCCATCTCGATGATGGTCTGCCGTACCCCGCCGCCGTTGCCGAAGTGCCGTTCGGCGCCGCGGGCCAGCGACTGGAACCCGGCCGCGAGCGCGGCCAGGTGCTCCGCGTCGTCGCGGTCCAGCGTCTGCGACGCGCCGAGGGCCATGCCGTCCTGGGACAGGATGACGGCCTTGGTCACGTGCCCAACCCGGCGCACGAGGTCGTCGAGCAGCCAGTCGAGCTGCCCGGCCGCACCGGCGTCATGATCCATCCGAGCCCCCACGTGCCTCCTCATTCTCATTCGTGGTCGAATCGTCGACGGGAGCCGCGCCTGGACCGGCTCCGGCGGGCGAACCGGGGCCACCGCCCGGCGGCTCACCCGCGGCCTGCTCGGCCAGCCGCCGCGACCGGCCTTCCTGCCAGCCGCGCTGCAGTGCCGACATGGTCTGGCGGATCTCAGCCGGACTCGGTCCCCCCGACGCCGGAGAGCCGGGAGGCCCCGCGGTGCCCGGCCCGCCGCCGGATGGCCCGCCGGTGGCCAGCGTGGTCCGCCGTGGCGGCGGGTTGTCCCGTAGCTGGGGCGCCAGGCTGGCCTGCTTGACCCGGCGCGGCAGCCCCTGGATGTCGCCGTTGCCTCCCGGCCCGCCCGGGTCGGCGCCAGCAGGCCCGGGCGCCCCTGGCCTGGCCGAACCCGGCGTCGCGGGAAGCGGCCCGGTCCCGCGGGAGATCTCCCACGGCGGCCCGGAGGCCTGGCCCGGGCGCGGCGGGGTCATCGGGGTGGTCGGGGTGGTCGGGGTGGTCGGGGTGGTCGGGCCGGGCGCGGCCCGCCCGCCGGGTGCGCCCGGCGGGTTGTGCGTGGTCCAGCCGGGGAACGGCGCCGGCTGGTCGGGGTACGGCGCGCCGCCAGAGAACGGAGCCGTGGGGGCCGCGCCAGGGAACGGCGACGACCCGCCCGCCGGATACGGCGGCGACGCTATGTAAGCCCCGCTGCCCGGGGGCGGCGTGCCGGGCCCGGCGTCGGCCGGCCCGGATGTCTGACCGGGGTCCTGGGGTTGCCGCCGTGGCACGAACACGTCGAAAGAGGACGGCCCGGCGCCGAACGGCGTGGCGCCGCCGTTCGCCGCCGTCCCTTGCTGGCCGTGCCGCCTGGGCAGGTCGTCCGACCCGTTGCCCGCCGCGCTGTTCGCCGCGCCGAACGCGGGTGCGGACGCGGCGTGCGCGCCGCGTTCCGGCCGCTCCGGGATGCTCCCCTGGGAGCGGCGCAGCGGCCCTGAGATGCGGACCCCCGGCGCCTGGCCAAGCCCGGGCGTGCCGCCGAGCTCGCTGAACCCGGAGCCGGATCCCTGGCCGCCCAGCTCGGCCGGGGTAGCAGGGACCATCGGGGGCGAAGGGGTCGAAGGGATCGAAGGGGTCGAAGGGGTCGAAGGGACGGAGTGGTGGCCGTTGGCGGTGAGCTGAGCCATGGCGGGCTCGCCGGGCAGCCCGGCCCGGAACGCCTCCTCGGTCACCACCAGGTGCCGCGGTATTAGCACGATGGCGGCCGTGCCGCCGTAGGGGGAGGCCTTCAGCGTCACCCGGATCCCGTGCCGCTTGGCTAGCTGGCTGACCACGAACAGGCCGAGCTGCTCGCTGTCGGACGGGTTGAACTCCGGCGGGTTGGCCAGCCGGTCGTTCAGCTCGGCCAGCCGGGTCGGGCCCATGCCGAGCCCGCGGTCCTCGACCTCGATCGCGAACCCGTTGGCCACCGTCTCCCCGGACACGCGCACCGAGGTGTACGGCGGCGACAGCGTGGTGGCGTTCTCGACCAGCTCGGCCAGCAGGTGGATGACGTCCGCGACGGCCGAACCGGCCAGCGCGGCCTGGCTCCGGGTGGCGACCGACACCCGCGCGTAGTCCTCGACCTCGGCGATGGCGCCGCGCATCACGTCGACCATCCGGACCGGCGAGTTCCAGCCCCGGCTCGGCGGCGCGCCGGCCAGGATGACCAGGCCTTCCGCGTGACGGCGCATGCGCGTGGTCAGGTGGTCGAGACGGAACAGGTCATCCAGCGCCTCCGGGTCGCTGGCCCGCCGCTCCATCTGGTCGAGCAAGGTCAGCTGGCGGTGCAGCAGCGACTGGCTGCGCCGGGCCAGGCTGCGGAACACGTCGTTGAGGCCCTGCCGGAGCCGGGCCTCTTCCACCGCGGCCCGGATGGCGGTCTGCCGGACCAGGTCGAACGCCTGCCCGACCCGGCCGATCTCGTCGCGGCCGACCCGCAGCGGCGGCGCCTCGGCGTTCACGTCGACGTTCTCGCCGCGCCTGAGCCTGCTCACCACGTCCGGCAGCTGGACCTCGGCGAGCTGGAGGGCGTTGCGCTCCAGGCCGCCCAGGCGGCGGATGATGCTGCGCGCGACGAGCGTGGTGACCAGGATGGTGACGAGCAGCCCGAGCAGGCCGCCGCCGGATACGACGGCGGTCCGGACCCAGGCCGCGTGGGCGACCCGGTGATCGGCCTTGATGATCTCCTGCGAGACCGCCACGCCGCCGTTGAAGTTGTCCAGCATCAGCTGGCCGGTGATCGCCTGCCACTGCGCCGGGGTCACCGGGAGCCTGGTGACCGGGGTGCCGGCGGCGATCGCCTGCTCGATGCCGGCCAGGTTCTTCTCCAGGGCCGCGGATCCGGCCTGCCCGGCGTTCCACGCGGCCAGCGAGGGCGGGTCCAGGAGGCTGTCCGCGCTCTGCAGCTGGCTCTGCCTGGCCCCGGCCATGTTGGCGAACGCCACCCGGTCGGCCGCCGTCATCCTCTGGCCGGCCAGCATGCCGGCCATCAGCGCGCTTTCCTGGGAGAGCTCCTCCCTGGCCTGGATGGTGGCGAGCAGCCCGATGGCCGGGGGCAGCTGGTTGGTGGGGGGATCCACGCTCTTGGTCTGGATCATGAACAGCTCGAGCGTGTCGGCCATGCCCTGGCTGTAGGCGCCGAGCGCGTTCAGCGGGGTGATGACCCGGGCCCGGACCGCGTTGCGCAGGGTCGGGAGTTGCTTCAGCCCGCCGAGGATCGTCTCGATCTGCCTGGCCCCGGCGGGTGACTCGCTGCCGAGGACGGCGTGCGAGGTCATGGCCGTGGTGAAGGCCGGGGTGGCCTTGTCGGTCGCGCTGATCGCCGCCTGGTACGCCGCCAGGTTGGCCGGGGTCGGCGCGAACAGGTAGACCACGGCGGCGGTCCGCTCGGCCTGCGTGACCACGCCGAACTTCGCGGCGGGTATCCCGGACGCGTTGATCAGGTTGGGTACCCGGTCAAGGTCGATGGCGTTATGGATGGAGGTGCCGGCCGCGTAGGCCAGCATCCCGGTCATGGCGATGAGCGGGATCGCCACCAGAAAATATATTCGGAGCCTAATGGATCGACCTCGCGACCCCATGGCACCCCCACTTTTCAGAGGCGGCAGATGCGAGTTGCTCCACATCGCATCCCAACTATCGGTCAAGACGGCCAGAATAGCCCATAACAGGCATCCGCCGAGGGAGAAGAATGATATGTGGTGGCAAGCCGCTTCGCTGGTTACTGTCATTGTGTGCTTCCCGCCGCTGCCGCTTTACGGCCCAACGGGATGTGGTTTCCGCGCCACGTTAGGTAATTCTCGCGTGCGCACGCGCCCTGTCCGTGGCGGGTCTCGAGCAGAAGTACGGATCCGTACTTCAGGGCTATTCCGGGTTACTGTAGACCCACGGCCGGTACCAGACAAGCGGAACGCCTCCTGGTACTGACCGTTCAGCGCTCGGCACGCTCCGCGTTCGGAGCTTTTGTCGGCGCGACCGCCTACGCTGTGGAGGTGGCCGCCCTCGCGATAGATGCTCTCCTCGACGGACTCAATCCGGAACAGCGCGCTGCCGTGGTGCACGAAGGCAGCCCGCTGCTCATCGTGGCCGGCGCCGGCTCGGGGAAGACCAGGGTGCTCACCCACCGGATCGCGTACCTGCTCGCCGCGCGCGATGTCGCACCGCACGAGATCCTGGCCATCACCTTCACCAACAAGGCGGCCGGGGAGATGGCCGCCCGCGTCGCCGCGCTGGTCGGCCCCCGGGTCGTAGGGCCCAGGTCCATGTGGGTCATGACGTTCCACTCGGCCTGCGTGCGCATCCTGCGCCGGGAGGCCAGGCGGTTCGGCTACCCCTCGTCGTTCTCCATCTACGACCAGGCGGATTCGCAGCGCCTGATGGCGCTCACCTGCCGTGAGCTCGAGCTCGACGCCAAGCAGTTCCCGCCGAAGGCAATGGCCGCCGCGGTGTCGAACCTGAAGAACGAGCTGATCGACTACGAGACGTTCGCCTCCCGGGCGCAGACGGCGCGGGAGAAGGCCCTGGCCGAGGCGTACGGCGAGTACCAGCGCCGCCTGCTCGCGGCCGGCGCGATGGACTTCGACGACCTGATCATGGTCACGGTCAACCTGTTCCAGGCCCTGCCCGAGGTGGCCGGGCAGTACCGCCGCCGGTTCAGGCACGTGCTGGTGGACGAGTACCAGGACACCAACCATGCACAGTACGTCCTGATCAGGGAACTGGTCTCGGGTGGTTCCCCGCTTTTTTCTTCCCGAACGGATGCGGCCGATCGCCCCGGCGACCCCCTCCCGCCCGCCGAACTCTGCGTGGTAGGCGACGCGGACCAGTCCATCTACGCTTTCCGCGGCGCCACCATCCGCAACATCGAGGAGTTCGAGCAGGACTACCCGGATGCGACCGTGATCCTGCTCGAGCAGAACTACCGCTCCACTCAGAACATCCTGGCCGCGGCCAACGCGGTGGTATCGGTGAACCGGAGCCGCAAGCCCAAGAACCTGTGGTCTGACCAGGGCGCGGGCCCGCCCATCGTCGGTTACGTGGCCGACAACGAGCACGACGAGGCCGCGTTCGTGGCCGAGGAGGTGGACCGGCTCACCGACGCGGGCCAGGCCACGCCGGGCCAGGTGGCGGTGTTCTACCGGACCAACGCGCAGTCCCGTGTCTTCGAGGAAGTGTTCATCCGGGTCGGGCTGCCCTACCGGGTGGTCGGCGGCGTGCGGTTCTACGAGCGCCGCGAGGTCCGCGACCTGCTCGCCTACCTGAGGCTGATCGCCAACCCGGCGGACGAGGTGTCGCTGCGGCGGGTGCTGAACGTCCCCAAGCGCGGCATCGGCGACCGGGCCGAGGAGTACGTGGCCGCGTTCGCGCAGCGGGAGGGGATCGCCTTCGCCGACGCGCTGGCCCGCCCGTCCGACGTGCCGGGGATGCCGGCCCGTTCGGCCGTCGCGATCGAGGGGTTCAACACGCTCATCGCCGAACTGCGGGAGCTGGCCGAGGCGGTTCCCGTGGCCGAGCTCACCGAGGCCGTGCTCGACCGCACCGGGTACATCGAAGCGCTGGAACAATCGTCCGACCTGCAGGATGCCAGCCGGGTGGAGAACCTGGAGGAGCTGGTGTCGGTGGCCCGTGAGTACGACGGAATCGATGAGGACGGTTCTCTGGCGGACTTCCTCGAGCAGGTGTCCCTGGTCGCCGACGCCGACGAGATCCCGGAAGGGGAGGACCACGGCGGCCTGGTGACGATGATGACGCTGCACACGGCCAAGGGCCTGGAGTTCCCTGTGGTGTTCCTCACCGGGATGGAAGAAGAGGTGTTCCCGCACCAGCGCTCGCTGTCCAACGCGAAGGAACTGGAAGAGGAGCGCCGGCTGGCCTACGTCGGCATCACCCGCGCCGAGCAGCGCCTCTACCTGACCCGGGCGCTGACGAGGAACTGGTGGGGTCGCCCGTCCTTCCACAAGCAGTCCAGGTTCCTCACCGAGATCCCGGCCGGCCTCATCGAGTGGCGCCGCGACGCGGCGGCGGCCCAGTCGTCCGTCATGCCCGCCCAGCAGCGGATGGCGCAGCGGGCCGGGACCCGGTCACCGGGGAACCGCCCGGTGCCCGCGCTGTCGCCGGGGGACATGGTGACCCACGACAAGTTCGGCCTCGGCACCGTGGTCTCGACGGACGGCTACGGCGACCAGGCCGAGGCGAAGATCGACTTCGGTGCCGACTACGGCGTCAAGCACCTGGTGATCCGCTACGCCCCGCTGGAGAAGTTGTAGGGCCCGGTTCCCGACCATGGCCCCGGGGGGCGCCGGGGCGCGCCGCGCGGGTCCGCTTCGTTCCAGCCCCCCTGATCGCTCTGCGTCCGCGGACCCGCCGTAGTCCGCGGGCTCCGCGGCGCTCCGGGCCGGCCGGGGTAGCCGGGTTCCGCCGCCGGATCCCAGGTCTCCCGCGGCCGTCGCGGCGGGCCGGGCCGGGAGCCATCCGCCGGCGTCCAGTCCTTGTCGCGGGGGGCAGGGACCGGCCGGCGGCGACGCCACAGGAGCCAGCGGGCGGTGGTGATCGCGATGGCCGCCACGGTGGCGAGCACCATCGCGAAGAAGCCGTCGGCGATCCACTGCGCCGCGCCGATGGCCAGCGCCGTCCTGGACGTACCGACGGACCGGTTGTAGACAAACCCGCTGACCAGCGCGCCCACCAGGTAGGAAAGCACCGGGGCGGGGAGGATCATCCGGCCGGCCTGGGGCCGGACGACCAGCGCGGCGACCACCGTCCCGGCCACCACGCAGAGCCCGAGCAGGAAACCGGGCGAGCTCCGGGTCAGCATGGTGGCGATGGTGCCGGCGGCCGCGCTGGCCACGATGATGCAGACCCCGAGGCCACCCTGCAGCGAGCCCCACCGGCCCGGAGCGCGCCGACGATTCCGACGCCCGCGGTCGTCCCGCCTGCTGCCGGGCTGGATGGCGTCTCCCCGCACCCCGCCCGGCTGGGTCGCCCCGGGCGGTGTGGTCAGAGGCTGGGCCGGCATCCGGCGGGTGGGCGGCCCGTCGCCCGGGTCGCGCCCGTTCCCGCCCCGGCCACCGGACCCGGCCTGGCCGCGCCCGCCGGGAGCCTGGCCGCCGGGAGCCTGGCCGCCGGGATCGCGGCCGCCCCAGCCGGGGCCGGGATTAGGCCCCCGGGGATCGCTCTCCCGCGGATCGGCCCCGCCACGCCCGGGCTCACGCTGGGGAGTTCTGCCAGCTCCGGGGGGGACGACCCCTCTGCGCCCCCCCGCAGGGCCTGCTCCGGGGGGGACGGCCCCGCCGCGCTCCCCCGGGGTCCCCCCGGTCGGCGCCCCCGGCGTGCCCGGCGGGGGGCCGGGAACGCGGCCGCGCGGCCTGGCTCCAGGCTCGCCGCCGTACGGCCTGTTCGGGCGCTGTTCGCGCCATGGTGGGTCGTTCATATGTGCTTCGGATGTTAGCGCGTTGCGCCTTGGTAACGGGAACGTGAAGGTAGGCTTCGACGGACGGTAACGATCCAGAGCTGCGAGACTGCTGAGGAAAGATGCCATGGTTAGGCCGGGCTCTCCGGCCCCGTTGTGGGGCGCCGCCGGGAAGGCCGGGTACGCCCTGTGCTGCGTGGCTGCCGCCCTGGTCCTCGCCGTGAGCGGCTTTACCTACTTTGTCGTGCGCGACGTGAGCAGCATCGGCGGTTCGCACGCGATCAACAGCGGCCCGTCCATCGGCGAGCAGAACATCCTGCTGATGGGCCTGGAGAGCCGGACCGACTGGAACGGGAACGTGCTGCCGAACGACATCTTGAAGGCGCTGCACGCCGGCAGCAGGCAGGGCATCCTGTACCAGGGCGTCGGCGGGAACGCGACGAACACGCTGATCCTGATCCACATCCCGGACGGCGGCAAGAAGGCGGTCGGCTTCTCGATCCCGCGCGACGACTGGGTCACCTTCCCCCAGACCTACGACGGGCAGACCCAGGGCAAGATCGACCAGGCCTACGGAGACGCCATGGCCGAAAAGGAGTCCCAGCTCAGGCAGCAGAACCCGGGCATGAGCCAGAGCCAGGTCGCCTTCCAGGGCAACGAGGCGGGCCGCGCGGCCGCGGTGGCCACCGTGCAGTCGCTCACCGGGGTGCACGTCGACCACTTCGCCGAGGTCAACCTGGACGGCTTCTACGAGCTGGCTAAGGTGCTCGGCGGCGTGCAGGTCTGCCTCAAGCATCCGGTCCCGCTCGACACCTACTCGGGCTTCTACGCCGGGAAGGCCGGCTACCAGCACCTGAACGCCCGGATGGCGCTGGCGTTCGTCCGCCAGCGGCACGGCCTGACCAACGGCGACCTGGACCGCACCCACCGTCAGCAGGCCTTCCTGGATTCGGTCATGCAGCAGCTGCGCACCGAGGGCGTGCTCGGCGACCTGACCAAGATCAACTCGCTGCTGTCGGTAGCCAAGCAGTACGTGATCACCGACTCCGGCTGGAACCTGCTCGACTTCGCCACCCAGATGCGCAGCCTGACCAGCGGCAACCTGAGCTTCCATACGCTGCCGATCGAGGCTTACGCGACCATCGCCGGCCAGGCCGCCAACCAGGTCAACGTTCCTTATATCCAGCAGCTTGTCCATCAGACGTTCTACCCGGCGCCCCGCCCGTCCGGCTCGGCCCGGCCGCAGCCCAAGGCTACGGTCAGCGCGGCCGAGGCCGCCGCGACCACCGTCGACGTGTACAACGGAGGCAGCACCCAGGGGCTGGCCAGCCAGGTCTCGGCCGCCCTGGTCAAGGACGGGTTCAAGGCCGGGCAGGTCTCGAACACCACTGCGCTGGCCTCGACCCAGGTGCTCTACGGCACCGGGGCGGCAGCGAGCGGCGCCAAGATCGCGTCGCTGTTCGGCGTCACCGCGACGGCGAGCGCCGCGGTGGCCGCCGGGCACGTCCAGGTAAACCTGGGTGCGAACGCCACCGTCCCCAGCGCCATGCCATCCGCCTCCAGTTCCGCGGTCGCCCTGCCCACCACGGGCGCGCAGGGCGGCGCGGTCATCGCCAAGAACGGCATTCCCTGCGTGGACTAGGCTTGCCGCCATGGGCAAGATCCGGGTGATCGTCGCGAAGGCCGGGCTCGACGGCCACGACCGGGGGGCGAAGGTCGTGGCCCGCGCGCTGCGCGACGCCGGCGTGGAGGTCATCTACACCGGGCTGCACCAGACGCCGGAGCAGATCGTGGCGGCCGCCATCCAGGAGGATGTGGACGCGGTCGGCCTCTCCATCCTCTCCGGCGCGCACATGACGCTCTTCAGCCGCGTGATCGAACTGCTCAAGGAGCGGGGGGCCGCCGACATCGTGGTGTTCGGCGGCGGCATCATCCCGGACGAGGACATCGCGGAACTGTCCCGGATGGGCGTAGCCAAGATCTTCACGCCGGGCGCGCCCACCACCGAGATCGTCGCCTGGGTCCGGGAGAAGTTCGGCCACGAGGTCGCGCCGAACCAGGCCTAGGGATGTCGCGCCGAACCAGCTCAGCCGAGTATGTCGTCCTCCGTCCCTGAGGCTCCGGCCCTCCCGCCACCCTCCGCCCGCGTGCTCCCGGTGACGTTGTGCTGGAATTCCCCGGGCCCGCGCTCACCGCAACCTCCCGCGCCGGGGACTGGGATAGCGGCAGGAAGCGCAGTAACCTGAGCTTGTGCTGGTGAGGGGGGATCAGGACGGGCCCGAGCAGGAGCGCCTTGTACGCGACCGTGCGCTGGCCAGATGGCTGACATCGGCCCAGGCGGCCACCATCCCGCTGACGCGCAGGCGGCATGTGATAGTCGAGGTGGGGGAGCATGACGGGCGGGAGTGCGCGGCGGTGACCGCCCTGGACGGCGAGGTACTGGCCCTGTACCGGGTGACCAGCCAGCCAGGCCTCGTGCGGCTGGACGGCATGCCGCCCGGCACGGCCGTGCCGCCGACCGCGCTGTCGCGCTCGCTGGCCCTGCGGTCGAATTCCGCAGCCAGGCGGGCTCGCTCGCGGGAATTGCGGGTACAGTCCGCGGCCATGCTCGGCCGCGCCCGGGCCTCGCGCGCGGCCGCGGCGACCGTGGTCGCACGGTCCCGGGCCTTCCGGGGCGGTTCCGCCGCGCGCCTCGACCGCCAGTTGCTCAGCGTGTCGGCCTGGGCCCGGCTGAAGGCGCAGCTGGCTACGATGCCGGTCATCGAGCAGGCCAAGGGCATCCTCGTCGCGCGGGCCGGCTGTGATCCCGACGAAGCGTTCCACCTGCTGCGCCGCGCATCGCAGCAGGCCAATGTGCCGGTCCGCGACCTGGCCGCCCGCCTGGTGGAACAAAGCATCTCCCGCGCCCGCGTCACGGGCCCCAGACGCCTCCCCCGGCCCTGACCCGCGGGGCTTCTTTTCTTAGGTGCTCGTGTTAGGCGCCCTGATACGCGGGTAGCGCACCGGACTCAGCCGGAGTGAAGGGCAGCCACTATGGAACGTTCAGGCATCACCGAGCCTCCCGAGGACCGGGAGCGCTCAACCGGTGAGCTGGTCAAGATGATGTCCGAGCAGGTATCGGTGCTCATCAAGAATGAGCTGAAACTCGCCCAGCTGGAAATGGCGGGCAAGGGCAAGCAGGCGGCGTTGGGCGCCGGGTTGTACGGGGCCGGTGGCATGGTGGCCTTCTACGGCGTGGGCTGCCTGCTGGCGTGCGCGGTCATCGCCATCTCGCCCGGAACGGCGGCCGTCTAGCCCGCGGACAGGCACCGGCAGGCCGTGCGCAGCGCGGTACATGCCATCTCACGCATCAAGCTCAAGGTGGACGGTTGACGGCCCGCGCGGCGTGGGGGGGCAGCGCAGCGCGGGCCCAGTCCGCCTGGAGACTCACTGGGGCATGAGCCAGGCAGACACCAGCCGGGCAGCCGGGGCACGCCGGAGTCTGGGGAACTCGCGTGTGGGGGGGTTGGTTGCGAACGCGAGCCTGGCGCGCCGAAAGCCGCCGGCTGCTTTGTCAACCGCAAGCAAATAGTACTCTCAGACGATCATGTAGTCCAGGCTCGGACGACACTACACAGCGCATCGGCGCCATTCGCCTCGGCCGGCAGCAGCTCGCAGCTGGTGCCGCACGCCAGTCCCGCCGCCACCGTCAGCCCGGCGAGCCCGGCCGTGTTCCGCGGCCGGGTCAGGGATAGCAACTCGGCCATTGACATGGGCTGCCAGCTTCCGTCCCGGCCTTGCCTCCCGATGCTGCTGCGCTCTCGGCAGGCTGCCGTGACTGGTGATGCGTGCCCGCCGCCCGGCTGCCCCGAATGTATAAGGCGTGGATGTCCCAGCCATGTCGCTCACGACGTGGATGTGGCATCCACGCCGTTAGGGCCTGGGCGGACGTGGTACAGGCCGTACGGGCGGTGCCGGAGTGACGCAAGGCCGCTCTGGCGCCGGGTTCCGACCGCGCCGGCGGCTCATCTACGCGGTTCCAGGCTCGTTCGGGGATTAAAAGTCCCGAACGACCCGGGCTGCTCGTCTCCGGTCAGGCCGGAGCGCTCGGCCGAGGACCTCCCCGGCGCTCTCGTGCCAGGTGAGGGTCGGGGGTTGTCGTGCCGCTGGCTAGAATCGTCGGGATGCCAGGGCTGACCGCAGGAAGCGCCCAACCCGTGGGCAGGGCTCGCACGCTCGCTCAGGTGTACCGGCACTTCGGTGAGGTCGACGCCGCCGGAACCTCGCCGCTGTACGAGCGCGTCGCCGTCGCCCTGAGTGAGTCCGGCGAGGCGCTGCGCGCCATCGAGGCGGCGCCGGCGCGCAAGCGGCACCCCACGGTGATCCTCGCCGCGCTGCACGACCTCGCGCTCGCCGGACGCGCCCCGGCGCTGGCCGCGGCCTACGCCGCTGCGGACGGCGACGCCGCCGCTGGCGCGGCGATCGAGGTGCTGCTGCAGATGACCGACTCGGTCGTGGCCATCGCCGTGCGCCGGCGGACGCGGACCGACGAGACCGGACGCTGCGCCGTGCTGTATCCGGCCATTGCCGAGGCGGCGCGCCGGGTGGGCGCGACTGCGGTCGGGCTGATCGACGTGGGCTGTTCGGCCGGGCTCAATCTCAATGTCGATCGCGCTGGCATCACGTACAGCAAGGGGCTATCGCTGGGCGACCCGTCATCTCCCGTGCAGCTGTCAGCTTCGATCGTGGGAGACCGGCCCATCCCGGCTCGGGCGATGCCCGAGGTCGTCGCCCGGGTCGGCGTCGACCTCGATCCGGTCGACGTGACCGACGCGGATGACGCCCGGTGGTTGCGCGCCTGCCTGTGGCCGGGTCAGCCGGAGCGGGCCGCGAGGCTCGACGCGGAGATGGCGCTGGCGGCGACGGCCCCTCCGCTGCTGCTGCGAGGTGACGCCGTCGAGGTGATGCCCGACGCCTTCGCCCGCGTGCCCGCGGACGCCCTGCCCGTCGTCACCACGACGTGGGCGCTGTCACGCTTCCCGCTCGAGAGCCGCCTGCGCTTCCTGCACCGCCTCGACGAAGCGGCGGCCGGCCGGGCGGTCGCGTGGGTGTCAGCGGAGGGGGTCGGGGTCGCGCCGGCGATACCGACACTTGGCGATCGCCGCGCCTCTGGCCACAGCATCATCGGCCTGGCGGTGTTCGACCAGTCGGCTCTGCGCGCCGAGGCCATCGGCCGCTGCTGGTCGCGGGGCCGCTTGCTGGCGTGGCTGACGGATTCCTAGCATCGGCACGTCAGCGGAGCGGCGGTCACTTGGCGTGAGCAAAACCTATTCCTCGTGACACGAGCGCAGCGTGCCAGTGCTGGGACGAAAAACCTGACGCGCCCCGGGGATGCGCTGACCTGGTGCTACGCCACGGAGGCCCGCGATCGCCGACGTCATCACGCGGCACTTCTTGTTTTGGCCAAGCCGAGCAGGGAAGGCGGTGACCTTCGTTTCACGGAGCCGAGAACGACGGACGTTCGAGGTGGGGGGGACATATCGACCCGAAGGAAGGGGTTGTGATGAAAGGCGGCGCACAAACCGCACTGGCCATCGGTATCGGCTACATCCTCGGCCGGCGGCGCAAGATGCGCCTGGCCACGATGCTGGCCCTCGGGGCGGCAACCGGAGGCGCGGCCAAGCTGGGGCCGGCCGCGCTGCGGCAGGGAACCAAGTACCTCGGCAAGACCGATATCGCCGGCGCGCTCGGGCCCCAGGTGACCGAGATCGTCAATACCGTTCGCGGGGAACTGCTCGACGCGGCCAAGGGTGCCGCCGCCGCTGCGGTGACCAGCCGGGTCGACTCGCTGAGCGACAACCTGCACGAGCGGGCCGAAACGCTGAGGAACCCCGAAGCCGCCGTGGGCAAGGCCGGTGAGACCGTGGGCCGCGCGGGTGAGACCGCGGGCCGGGCCGGCGAGAGCCTGGGCGGGCTGCGGCGCCGCGGCCGGGGAGCCGACGTCGAGGACGAGGCCGACGCGGAGGAGCGGGGCAACGGCCGGATCCGGCGCGGCAGGTCCCTGGCCAGCGACGAGCCGGACGAGTACGAAGAGCCCGCCGACGAGTACGAGAGCGAAGAGGACCTGGACGAGGTGCCGGCGGAGGACGAGGAACCCTCGCCGCGGCGCGGCCGGACCACTCGTTCGCCGGTCGTCCGGGCCAGGAGGTAACCGGCATGGCACGAGAAGAACCGCAGAACCGCAACGGGCCGGTGGAACGGCTCAAGGGCGAAGTCGGCGAACTGGCCGGCGCGCTCACCAACCGAGCCGTGACGGGCCTGCTCGACAAGGTCGAGGGTACGACCGGCCGCCTGAACGACTACGTCGAAGGCGGAGCCGGCCCGGGTCTCATGGCCGCCGTCACCGGGGCCAAGGGCCTGGCCGAGGGCAAGTCCCCGGCCCGGTCCATGTTCGGCGCCGGGATGGCGGGCGTCAAGGAGAAGATCTCCGGCCTGTTCAGGAGGGGCGGCAAGGGCGGCGGGAGCAAGAAGCTCAAGCTGACCAACATCGTCGAGTCGACCGACGTGGGGGTCCCCGTCACCCTCGCCTACAACCAGTGGACGCAGTACAACGACTTCCCGAAGTTCACGAAGAAGGTCGAAAGCGTCGACAAGAACAGGAACGAAGAAGAGCAGAAGACGAACTGGAAGGCGCAGGTCTTCTGGTCGCACCGCACCTGGGAAGCCACGGTCATCGAGCAGGTGCCCGACGAGAGGATCATCTGGCGCTCCAAGGGCCAGAAGGGCCACGTCGATGGCGCGGTGACCTTCCATGAGCTCGCACCCAACCTGACCCGCATCTTGCTGGTCCTCGAGTATCACCCGCAGGGCATGTTCGAGCGCACCGGGAACCTCTGGCGAGCGCAGGGCAGGCGGGCCCGCCTGGAACTGAAGCACTTCCGGCGGCACATGATGACCCAGGGCGTGCTGCACCCCGACGAGATCGAGGGCTGGCGCGGCACCGTCCACGACGGTGAGGTGGTCGAGAGCCACGAGGACGCGCTCGAGCGGGAACAGCAGGCGAGCCCAGACCGGGAGGAGTCCCGGGAGGCCGGAGACGGCCACGTCGACGACGAGGCCCGCAGCCGCGCCGAGGACGACGAGGAAGCGGGCGGGGAAGCCGGCGAAGCGGTAGCCGCCGAACACGAGGACCACGAGGGCACGCGCGAAGAAACCGCCAGCGGCCGCGCCGGTGGTCGCGGCGGCCGGCCTGCCGGACAGGCAAGGTCAGCGCGCCGCACGAGCCAGGGCGATACCCGCCGGGGCAACGGGCGCCGGGGCAGCGCGAGCCAGGGGAACGCGCGCGGGCGCGCGGGCGCCGCGGCGCAGCGAGGAGGTAGCACATGACGGTCATGCAATCAGGCGGCAGCCGCGGGCCATCGCCCACCGGACTAGCCGACGTCATCGAGACGATCCTCGACAAGGGGCTGGTGATCGACGCCTACGTGCGGGTGTCGCTGGTCGGAATCGAGGTACTGACCATCGACGCGCGCGTCGTCATCGCGAGCGTCGACACGTATCTGCGCTTCGCCGAAGCCGTCAACCGCCTGGACATCAGCCAGGAGAAGCAGGGCCTGCCGGGGCTCGTCGGCGAGATGCAGGAGAGCGGGGCCAGGCACAAGACCAAGGGCATGCTCGACGGCGCCACCGACAAGCTGAGGGAATTCGCCAATGGCGAGCGAGAGCGACAGGGCGCCCGCCGCGGCCGCCGGGAGGTGGACTGACATGTCAGCGTCGACGCGAGAAAAGTCCGGGCCCGATGCGGGGCAGCAGACGGGCGTGTACGTGTACGGAATCGTGCCCGGAGACGTGCAGCTCCACTCCGGAGTCCGTGGCGTCGGAGATCCGCCCGGCGAAGTCAGGCTCATGCACTCCGGAAATCTGGCCGCCCTGGTCAGCGAGGTAGACATAACGAATCCGCTGGGCACGCCGGAAGACCTGCAGGCGCATCAGGAGATCCTCGACGCGGTCGTTTCCGAAGCGCCCGTGCTGCCGTTCCGTTTCGGAGGGGCCCTGGCCACCGAGGAAGCGGTCGTGGAGGATCTTCTCGAACCCAACCACGACGAGTTCGCCGCGGCCCTGCAGCAACTTGACGGGCGTGCCGAGTACATCGTCAGGGGTCGTTACGTCGAGCAGGCCATCCTGGAAGAGCTCTTGTCCGAGAACTCCAGGGCGGCACGGCTGCGGGACCGGATTCGCGGGGCTGATCCCGACGCCACCCGCGAACTGAGGATCCAGCTCGGGGAGATCGTCAACATCGCGGTCGCGGACAAGCGCCAGATTGATACGCGCATCGTCCTTGCCGCGATGAAGGATCACTGCGTGGTCGGCTTGGTCCGGAGCGCGACGAACGAGCTGGACGCCGTCTACGTCACCTTCCTCATCGAGGACGGCAAGGCCGGCGAGCTCGAGCGGGTGGTCCAGGACCTCAGCGACCGCTGGCAGGGACGGGTGGAGCTGACCGTCCGCGGCCCGATGGCTGCTTACGACTTCGCGGGCGGCCTGAGGCTGACATGACCCTGCTGACGTTCCTGCTCCGGCTGCCGTGGTATCCCGTGCAGGGCTTCGTGAAGCTGGCCTCCGTGATCGCGGAAGAGGCCGAACGGGAGAGGGCCGACCCCGTCACGATCCGGCGCGAGCTCGAGCACGCCGAACGGGCGCGGGCGTCCGGTCAGATGTCCGACGAGCAAGCGGCGGAATTCCAGAACGCGGCCTTCGCGGAGTTCATCCGGGCTCGGCGCAGCACCGCGGCCCGCACCAACTCATAAAGGCTGACTGATATGGCAGAGCAAAGAAAAGTACGCGGCGGCGCTGGCGGCCGGGCGAGTACCCGCAGCCGGGAACCGGCCGACCTGGACGACCGGGAGATGCTCGAAGCGGAACCAGAGGCCCTCGAAGATGATGAACTCCTCGACGCCGGAGAACCCGGGGCAGCCAGCGACGAGATGCTCGACGCTGACGAACCGGAGACGGCCGGCCGGGATGAAACCCCGGCCAACGGCTACCGGCGGCCGGCCCGGCGCACTCGCAAGGCCATGACGGCCGGCGAGGCCGCCAAGGCGGCGCTGCGCGAGATCGCGGCGCTCACCGCGAAGCAGCCCGAGGGCGTCACCGAGGTGGAGCGCACGGAAGACGGCTGGACCGTCGGCATCGAACTCGTCGAGGACCAGAGGATTCCCTCGTCGGCCGACATCCTGGCGACCTACGAGACAACGATCGACGCGGACGGAGAGCTACTGTCCTACCGAAGGGTCAGGCGGTACGCCCGCGGCCGCGGCGACGCCGAGGATTAGTGATGGCTCAAGGTAGTCTGGCTCCCGCCGAGTCCCCCGCCCTGAGCCCCGGCCCGCTCAGCGGCCCCCAGCCCGCCAACCTCGGCGACATCCTGGAGCGGGTCCTGGACAAGGGGATCGTGATCGCGGGCGACATCAGGGTCAACCTGCTCGATATCGAGCTGCTCACGATCAAGCTGCGCCTGGTGATCGCCTCGCTCGACACGGCGAGCCAGGTGGGCATCAACTGGTGGCAGGCTGATCCATGGCTCAGCGCCGACGCCGCGAACGGCTCGAACAGGCGGGCGCTCGAGGAGGAGAACCGCCAGCTGCGCAGCCGGGTGAAGGCCCTGGAGGCGAGGTCACGCGATGACGGCTGACGGCGGCTGGGTGTGGATGTACGGGGTGACCGGCGACAACGCCGAGCCCTTCGCCGACGGTGTGGCCGGGGTCGGCGGGGTCGGAGGGTCCCTGCCCCGCACGATCACGGCCGCCAGGCTCACCGCCGTCGTGGGGGACGTAGGCGATCGTGAATACGGTGAGGCCGCACTGCGGCGCAACCTCGAGGACCTGGACTGGCTCGCCCGGACGGCGCGGGCGCACCATACGGTCCTTGAGGTCGTCGCCAAGCGAGGTCCCGTGGTTCCCATGCGGCTAGCCACCCTCTTTGCCTCCGACGCCGGAGTGACCGGCACGCTGCAGGAACGAGCCGATGACTTCCGCGAGGCGCTGTCCGTGATCAGCGCGCGCAGCGAATGGGGGGTCAAGGCGTATGCGGTCAGGCCAGCCGATCCGGCCGGGGAACCCGGGCACCAGGCGGCCGGGCGGGAAGGCCCGGCCACCGGGCCCGGGGCCGCATACCTGCAGCGGCGCCGTGCTCAGCTCACCGCGAGCAAGGATGCCCGCGCCGAAGCGCTGGCCAGCGCCCGGACGGTCTACGCCGAGCTAGGCCGATTCGCCGTCTTGTCGCGGCTCTACCCGCCGCAGGCGCCGGATCTGGCCGGGCAGCAGGCGCCGATGGTCCTCAACGCCGCGTATCTGGTGGCCGACGAGCGAGTCGGCGAGTTCGCCGCGGCGGTCGACGATCTGACCGTCAGGCATCGATTCGTCCAGCTCACGCTGACGGGCCCCTGGCCCGCCTACTCCTTCACCGGCGATGGCGATGGGCCAGGTCCGCGATGACAGAGCCGGAATACGACCCCGCGATCCAGGGGGAACGCATCGCCCTGGTGGACCTGCTCGACCGGGTGCTGGCCGGCGGGGTGGTCATCGTCGGTGACATCACCTTGTCGATCGCCGAGGTGGATCTGGTCAGGGTGTCACTGCGCGCGCTGGTGACGTCGATCAGCGGCCTGATGGAAGCCATGGACGATCCGCGGGAGTACAGCTGATGGCAGACGGCCGGGATGGCGTGGTCGCAATGGATCAGCGCGACGCGGTACGCCGGCTCCGGATCGACGCCGCCCCGGAGGACCCGGAGTCGGTGGAGAAGGGTCTGGTGACCCTGGTTCTCACCCTCGTCGAACTGCTCCGCCAGCTGATGGAGCGTCAAGCGCTGCGCCGGGTGGAACAGGGGTCGCTCACCGACAATCAGATCGAGCGGGTCGGATCGACCCTGATGGCCCTTGAAGCCCGGATGGCCGAGCTGAGGGACCACTTCGGTCTCACCGTCGAAGACCTCAACCTGGACCTGGGGCCGCTTGGCCCGCTCCTGCCACGTACACCGCAGTGATGTTCTCTCGAGGCGTGAGTACGTCTGCCGTGGATTTCTCGCCCGGGCCAGGTCATACGACGTGGATGCCACATCCACATCGTTCCAGCGACGTGGCTGGGACATCCACGCCTTATAAACGAGCAGCAGGCTTGTATCACGCGTCACGATAGTGTCTCGGAAACGCAGCAGCCCCAGGGGTAAAGCCCGAGGCGCGCGCCGTCCCTCCACGATCAACTCGAGCTGGACTGGGGGCCGAACCCGGCGTCCATGACGCGGTGAGCTCCGACCACTGGACTCGCGTGAGGTTCAGGACTCGCTGGCGGCGAAGTGCTTGGCCAGGGGGGTGCCGGCGAGCTTCTCGCCCACCAGGCGGGACAAGAGCAGCAGCGAGCTGCGTGGCCGGTAGTTCGCCACGATGTGCTGGGTCTGCCCGGCGGCGTTGCGGGTGATCAGGACGACGCAGCTGACGGACTGGCCGCGGACCTGAGCGGTGTAGTCCTCGAGGAGGCCGTTGGCGCCGACGGGGCCGACGAAGTTGAATTCCTGGCGGTCATACAGCGTGCGGATGGCGACCAGGATGGTCCGGATGGCCTCCGGGCCCTGCGCGACGCCGTCCATCGCCGAGCCCTCTACGGTGACGTCGCCGGCCAGGTTGTCCAGCCACGACGGGTAGTAGCCTGCGAGGCTGCGAGCAGGATCGCCGCTTTCCAGATACGCCATGCCGTGCCTCCCGATGCTGTGTGCGGTTCCCCTCAGGGTCTCACTTCCGGCGGCGGATCGAACCAGTGGGAATCGCTGGCGGATACCCGGGCTGTGTGCCTGGCCGGCCAGGCTGGCGTTCTGAGTCGGCAGGCCCCGAGCCGGCGCGGGATGGTGATACCCGGTCCGTTCGGGAGTCTCCCACGCCCCGGCACCACGACCTGCCCTGATCAGCGGGACGCGTCTGTCTCGGCCGGGCGAGCCGTGGTGAGCGCGGCCAGGGCATCGGCGTGCGCCTGGACCTCGGCGTCACCGGTCAGCGAGCGCTGGGCGACGAACCCCAGGCAGATCGACAGGATCAGCTGCGCCACCGCGTCCGGCTGGACGTCGGCGGCGATCAGCCCGTCGGCCTGCCACTGCTTGACGAGCGGGACGCAGCGTTCCCGGAAGCCGCGCAGGCTGGCCTGCAGGACGGCCTTGGCTTCCGGGTCGGTCTGGGCGTAGCTCCAGCCGTGCAGCGCGACCGGCATCCGGTCCAGGCCGGCCGCGGCGCCCACCCCGCTGCGGGAGAAGCCGACCCAGGCGGCGAGCAGTTCCTGGAGCAATTGAGACGGCCGAGCCGGCTTCGGGCCGGCCAGGACCGGCGCCGCGGCCGCGCCGATCTCGCTCGTGGCGGCCGTGATGGCGGCCCGGATGAGGTCGTCCTTGCTCTTGAAGTAGCGGTAGACGGCCCCGGTGGACAGGCCGGAGCGGGCGATGATCATCTCCATCGACACCGCCTCGAGGCCATGTTCGAGCACGCAGGCCCGGGCGGCGTCGATGATCTGGCCACGCCGGGCGTCCCGGCGTTCCTCGCTGATCCGTGGCATGCGATCAGGCTACCACAAAAGAGAAGGAATATTCATTCTTGACATACCCGGCGCTGGCGTGGTCTCCTGGAGTCATAAAACGAACGTTCCTTCTCTTTTATTGGAGCCTATCGTGATCACCACATCCCGGACCGGGACCCGCCGGATCAGCACCGCGGCCGTCACGGCGGTGGTCTGCCTCGCCCTCGGGGCGGTCGCCGCGGCGATGGCGTCGCTGAACGTGGCCCTGCCCGACCTGGCGCGCAGCACCGGGGCCACGCAGACCCAGCTCGAGTGGATCATCGACGGGTACTCGCTGGTCTTCGCGGCGCTGCTGCTGCCCGCCGGAGCCCTCGGGGACCGCTACGGCCGGCGCCGGGCGCTGCTGGCCGGCCTGGCCGTCTTCGGCGGGGCCTCCGCGGTCGCGATGACGGCCTCGTCGGCCAGCGAGCTGATCTTCCTGCGCGGCCTGATCGGCCTGGGCGCCGCCCTGGTCATGCCGGCCACCCTGTCCACCATCACCGGAACCTTCCCGCCCGCCGAGCGCACCCGCGCGGTCAGCGTGTGGGCCGCGGTGGCCGGCGGCAGCGCCCTGCTCGGCCTGCTGTGCACCGGCACGCTGCTCGAGTGGTTCTCCTGGCGTTCGGCCTTCGCGGTCAACGTGGTCCTCGCCGCGGTCGCGATCGCCGGCACGTTCGGCTTCGTGCCGGAATCCTCGCACCCGGACACCCCCGCCCTGGACAAGGTCGGCGCCCTGCTGGCCATGGCCGGCCTGACCGCCCTGGTGTTCAGCGTCATCGAGGCGCCCGAGGCCGGCTGGGCCGCGGCCAGCACCCTCGGCGGCATCGGCGCCGGCCTGGCGGTCCTGGTCCTGTTCATCGCGTGGGAGCTGCGGGCCGCCCATCCGATGCTGGACGTCCGGCACTTCCGCAACCGGCGCCTGTCGGCCGGCAGCCTGTCCATCTTCATCCAGTTCTTCGCGTTCTTCGGCTTCACCTTCGTCGCCCTCCAGTACCTGCAAGGCGTCCGCGGCGACAGCCCGCTGGCCGCCGCGCTAGCGGTGCTCCCGCTGGTGGCTGCGATGATGCCCACCGCCAAGATCACGCCGAACCTGACCGCCCGGTTCGGCGCCCGCAACGTCTGCGTCACCGGGCTGGTACTGGTCGCGGCCGGGCTCGCCGTCATCTCCCGGGTCGGGGTCGGCAGCTCCTACTGGCTGCTGGTCGCCGGGCTGATCCCGCTCGGGGTCGGCATGGGCGCCGCGATGACCCCGGCCACGACCGCGATCACCGAAGGGCTGCCCGCCGCCCAGCAAGGCGTCGGCTCGGCGCTCAACGACCTGTCCCGCGAGGTGGGCGGCGCGCTCGGCATCGCGGTCATCGGCAGCATCGTCACCGCCACGTACCGGGCGAACCTGCACCTGGCCGGCGTCCCGGCCGGGGTGGCCGTCAAGGCCCGCGGCTCCTTCGCCCTGGCCATCCACGCCGGCGGCCCGGTCAAGGCCAGCGCCAGCACGGCGTTCGTCGACGGCCTTCACACCGGACTGCTCTACGCCGCAGGCGCCGCCCTGCTCGCCGCGGCCACCGTCGCCGTCCTGCTGTCCGGCAGCAGGCGCCGCCACCCGGCCGTCCGCCCCGGCCAGCCTGAGCTGGTATCCGCCACCCGCTGATCACGGAAGGCCCAGGACATGACCGCAATAAAGAAGGACAAGCAGCTCGAGCGGGATCCCGCCAGCGCGCCGCGGGTGGTGGTCGTCGGCGCCGGGTTCGGCGGCCTCGCCGCGGTGCGCCGGCTGGCCCGGACCGGCTTCCGGACCACGCTGATCGACCGTAACGTCTACGCGACCTTCCAGCCGCTGCTGTACCAGGTGGCAACCGCCGGGCTGGCCAGCAGCGACGTCGCCTACCCGGCCCGCGCCGTCAGCCGCCGCTACGGCGCGGTGTACCGGCATGGCGACCTGGCCGGCATCGACCCCGCGGCGAGGCAGGTCCTGCTGGCCGACGGCACCACTCTCGGCTATGACTATCTCGTCGTGGCCACCGGCGTCGCCGCCGCCTATCATGGCATCCCCGGTGCCGCCGAGCACACCGTGGGCCTGTATACCCGCCGCCACGCGACCGCCCTGCGCGACCGCATCATGGCGGGACTGGACCGGATCAGCCGCACGGACCGACGCGACGACGTCACGGTCACGGTCATCGGCGGCGGCCCGACCGGCGTTGAACTCGCCGGCACCCTCGCCGACCTGCGCGCCGTCACCTTGCCGACGCTCTTCCCCGAGATCGACCCGAACCGCGTGCGCATCTCGCTCATCGACCGGGGTCCCGGGCTGCTGAGCCCTTTCCCCCCGACACTGCGCGACTACGCCCGCCGCCAGCTGGCGAGCCGCGGCGTGGACGTCCGGCTCGGCACCGGCATCGCCGAGATCGCCGCCGATCGCGTCCTGCTCGCGGACGGGACCGCCGTGCCCAGCGACATCACCGTGTGGGCGGCAGGCGTGGCCGCCCCGGACGCGGTCCGCGGCTGGCGCCTGCCGCAGGCGGCGGGAGGCCGCATCCGCGTCGGCCCGGACCTGCGCGTTATCGGGCACGACCGGATCTTCGCCGTCGGTGACATCGCGCTCGCCGAGGACCAGCCTCTGCCGCAGCTGGCCCAGCCGGCCCTGCAGATGGGCAGGCACGCTGCCGACCAGGTCCGCAGGCTGGTTCAGGGGCGGCCCACGGCCGCGTTCCGCTACCACGACAAGGGTTTCATGGCCACCATCGGGTACCGCTCCGCGGTCGTCCAGCTTCCCGGCCGGGTCCGCCTCCGTGGCACGCTGGCCTGGCTCGCCTGGCTCGGACTGCACCTGGCCACCCTGCTCGGCGGCCGCAACCGGATCGCCGCGCTGGTCAACTTGTCCTGGCGCTACCTCACCTGGCGGCGCGGCGGCGGCCTCATCCTCGGCGACGACACGAGGGCGCCAGTCCCCGCCGAGCTCTCCGCCGGGCTCACCGCCGGGCTCTCCGCCGGGCTCACCGCCGGGCTCTCCGCCGGGCTCACCGCCGGGCCCTCCGCCGGGCTCTCCGCCGGGCCCTCCGCCGAGCTCACCGCCGGGCTCTCCGCCGGGCCAGTGGCGGGCCAGCGCGCAGACGCCAGACCGGCTGGCGTCACTTCGGCACCGCCCGTACGGCCTGTACCACGTCCGCCCGGGCCCTAACGGCGTGGATGCCACATCCACGTCGCACCAGCGACATGGCTGGGACATCCACGCCTTATGCCGCCGGGCCGGCCGGGAGGCGGGCACGCACCACCAGTCACGGCAGCCTGCCGGGAGCCCGGCAGCACCGTCGAGTTGGCTACCCGGAGCTTTCACCGGCGAACGCGGCGGCGTAGTCGCGGGCGAACCGCTCGATGCTGCGTGGCGCCGCGCCGGTGATCTCGGCGATGACCGGCGATACCGCCGCTGCTTCGCCGCGCCGGTAGTGCGCGTAGTCCTCGAGGAGGCCGTCGACCTGCCAGGGCGGCAGCAGTCCCCGGATACTGTCGGCGAATGCTTCCGGCGGTACGTCAACGAACCTGACGGTCCGGCCGAGAGCGGCGCTCAGCGCGGCGGCAATCTGCGAGTGCGTGATGGCTTCCGGCCCGGTCAGGGTGTACGTGGCACCCTCGTGGCCGTCCTCGGTGAGCGCGACCGCGGCCACCGCTGCGATGTCCCGCACATCGACCGCGCTGACGGTGGCGTCGCCGATCGGGGCAAAGAACGTGCCCGCAGTGGATATCGACCCGGCGAACATGAGTAGCCCCTGGAAATAGAGGTTCGGCCGCAGGACCGTGTATCCGATGCCGAGGTCGCGGACGTGCTGTTCGACAGCGGCGTGATACCGCAGGAAGCGGACTGGTGAGTGCTCCTCGGAGCCGAGCTGGGAGAGCACGACCAGGTGGCGGACGCCGGCTTTGGCGGCCAGCTCGGCGAAACGCTTCTGCTGCTCTTCCGCCTGCTCAGAGGACGGCGTGACGAGGTATGCCCGTTCGGCACCGTCGAGCGCCGCCGCGACCGCCGCCGCTTCATCGAAGTCGGCGACGACGACTTCGACTCCGGCCCGCAGTTTGCCGCGGTCAGCCTCGGTGCGCACCATGGCCCGCACCGGCGCCCCGCGCTCGGCCAGCGCATCCACGACGGCCCGCCCCGTGTTCCCGGTCGCGCCGGTGACCAGGATCGGTCCCGCTTGCTGTTTCATGATCTTCCTTCCTGATAGTGCGCATCTGGCTGGCGCGTGGCGAGGCGGCTATCGCCGAGCCCGGCGAGCGCGACCCGACGAGGTTACAACATCTAGCGATAGTTATAGTATCTAACATTAGAATGGACCTGTTACAGTCTCCTTGTCAAATCCCCCAGGAGGGTCCGTGTCAGCCATCTCCGAACCTGAGCCCCCGACCATGCGCGAGCGCTACCGGGCGCAAGTACGGCAGGAAGTCAAGGAGGCGGCGCTGCGCCAGCTAGCAGAGGCAGGGCCGGGCGCACTATCGATCTCGGCGATCGGCAAGCAGCTCGGAGTCTCCGGCCCGGCGCTGTACCGCTACTTCGCGAGCCGCGACGACCTGCTGACCGAGCTGGTGATCGACGCTTATCACGACCTGGCGAAGGCCCTCACGGCCGCGACCAGCCACGTTCCTGACGACCGTCCGCGAGGCCGGTTCGAGGCGCTGGCCAGGGCATACCGGCGCTGGGCCCTAGCCGAGCCGCACCGCTACCGGCTGCTGTTCGGGCCGCCGCTGCCCGGCTATGAGGCTCACGCGCAACGGCTCGTTGAGGCGTCCTGGGCCGCTATGAACCTGCTGCTCGAGGTGCTTCGCGGATTCGCGGCCGGCGCCGCAGAGCCTTCCGGGCCGCTCGCATCTGAGCTAACGGCCTGGGCGCAACAAGGCAATCAGCGCGTCGACCCGGGTACCGCACTCCATGCCATCCTGATCTGGAGCCAGCTGCACGGCATCGTGAGCCTCGAGATCGCCGGGAACTTCGCATCCATGAGCATCGACGCGGACCAGCTCTTCGAGATCCAGCTAGCCGCGATAACGGCGACGCTGGGGTAGCACCGGTCTGGGATCCGGTGGCGGGCACCGACCTGGCGGACGGCCACCCGTTCGCATCCAAGGCCAGCGAGGCGTAGCCGCCGCGGAAGAAGACGAGCGGGCGGCCGGGGTGGCGCTGGTCTCGACGTCCCGGACGCGGCCGACCACGATCTCGTGGTCGCCGCCGGGCAGGCGGTGCTCCACCGTGCACTCCAGGACGGCGAGCACGCCTTCCAGGCGGGGACTGCCGGGTCGGCCCGTGCCGGTGCCGGACTCCGTCCCAGGCCGCGTTTTCGGCAGTGCCGGCCGAGCCGACCGCGCGTCGAGGCTGGCTCGCCATGATGGGCTACCCTAGCTGGTCATAGCCCATGTATTGTCGAGCTTCTCCATCGAGAACATGGGAAGTAGGAGAGAGGGATATCAGGAGATGACCACGGTCACCAACGGAGTCAACGTGCAGGCGCTGCTCGAGGCGCGCGAAGTGCTGAAGGGTGCGCCCGAGGCCGCCCAGTTCACCTGGCGCGCGTCCGCCAAGTGGCAGAACGGCGTGCACAGCCAGATAAAGGTGCAGAGCTTCTTCGGCCTCGGAGAGGAGCACAGCCACAAGGCGGAGTCGGTGTTCGAAGCCGACCACCCCGAGGTCTTCGCGGCCACGGATAATGGCATCACGCCGATCGAGTACCTCATCGTCGGCCTGGCCAGCTGCCTGACGGCGGGCGTGGCGTCCGTCGCGGAGAACCGCGGCATCCAGCTGCGCTCGGTCGAGTCGACGGTCGAGGGCGCGCACGACATCCGCGGCATCCTCGGCGCCGACAGCGATGTCCGCAACGGCTACAACGACATCAAGGTGACCTTCCACATCGACGCGGACGCGTCGAGGGAGGACATCGAAGCGCTGGTGGCCCAGTCCCAGAAGCGCTCCGCCGTGTTCGACGCCCTGACGAACCCGACGAACGTCATCGTCGAAGTCGCCTGAGGGCCACGTCATCGAGCGCGTAACCACCGTCGTCATCGGCGCGGGGCACGCGGGCCTCGCCGCGAGCCGCTTCCTCAGCGACCGGTCGATCGACCACGTCGTGCTCGAGCGCGGCGAGGTGGCGAACTCCTGGAGGCGCGAACGCTGGGACTCGCTGCGGCTGCTCACTCCCAGCTGGCAAAGCCGCCTGCCGGGCCTTCGCTACGAAGGCCCAGACCCCGACGGCTACATGACGATGGGGGAGGTCACCGCGTTCATCGAGCGCTTCGCCGCGGTCTCGCGTGCTCCCGTCCGGACCGGCACGACGGTCACGCTGGTGCGGCGCGCCGACGAGGGGTACCACGTGACGACGACGCACGGCCAGTTTCGCTGCCGGGCCGTGGTCATAGCCAGCGGTGCCTGCAATCAGCCGTCGGTGCCGCGGTTCTCCGACGCGGTGCCGGCGTCCGTCGAACAGCTGACGCCGTTCGACTACCGCGACCCCGCCAAGCTCCCCGACGGCGGCGTGCTCGTCGTAGGAGCGTCGGCGACCGGCGTGCAGCTGGCCGCCGAGCTGCAGCGGTCGGGTCGGCCGGTGACCCTGTCGGTGGGCGAGCACGTGCGGCTGCCGCGCACGTATCGCGGACGCGATGTGCTGTGGTGGATGGACGCGTCGGGCCTGTGGGACCAGCGGTACGACGAGGTCGAGGATCTCACGCGGGCCCGGCGGCTGCCCTCGCCCCAGCTCGTCGGGACGCCCGAGCGGACCACGCTCGATCTCAACGCGCTCGCCTCGATCGGCGTCGAGCTGACGGGCCGCTGGGCGGCGGTGCGTGACGGCCGCGCGCTGTTCTCCGGCGGCCTGCGCAACGTGTTCTCGCTCGCGGACCTCAAGATGAGGCGCCTGCTGGACACGTTCGACGAGTGGGCCCGTACGCGCGGGTGCGACGCTGAGGTCGGCCCGCCCGAGCGCTTCCCGCCGACACGCGTGTCCTCCTCGACCCGGTTGCAGCTCGACCTGGGCAACGGCGAGATCCGCGCGGTCGTATGGGCGACGGGTTTCCGGCCTGACTACGGCTGGCTCGATGTGCCCGCCCTCGACGCGAAGGGCCAGCTGCGCCACGAGGGCGGCGTGGTCGACAGCCCGGGACTGTACGCGCTGGGCCTGCCCGTGCTGCGGCAGCGCAAGTCCACGTTCATCTGCGGCATCGAGGACGACGCACGCGAGGTAATCGATCACCTAGCCCGGTTCCTGGCCGTGCGCGGGTGATCCTGAGCGCCGGCTCCTGGTTCATTCTCGCGGAGGCCATGCGTCGCTGGCTTCATGGGCGGCGAGCGCGCCGCGGATGAGGGGATAGCGGTGGCGGACCACCTGGCGACCGCGGCGTCCAGCTCACCGAGCTCGGGTTCGGTGACGTACAGGCCGCGGGCGGGGACCGTCGCTCCCAGCTCGACGAGGACCGGCCGCAGGTGGACCTCGACCGCGAGGGTATGACCGGCCCAGCCGACGGTCATGACCAGCACCGCGATCGTCCCGGCTAGCCGTGGCCAGGGCGGCCCCGCCCTGCGGAACAGCCCATTGAATGATTCCGGTCACCCCGCAGGCTTGGCCTTGATCGGCGCCGGCTGCGCATCCACGGAGTCCGCAGCACGCCGGGCTGGGTCAAGGCGTCTGGAATCACGCAGCCACACCGGCATCACAGCATGTGCTGTAGTTCTGGGCAGCCACAGAACGCGTAAACCGTACCCAATTGGCTGTTTCGGTTGAGCCCGGCTATTTCGCGTGCTCTGCTGTCCAGATAACGGCTGGGCCGTGGGCCGCCGGGGGGGTGGTGAGTGTGGGCCGGGAAGACCGCGATCCGGCGCCATCCTCTGACGTCCTGCTCAGCGCCGGGGCCCGGGCGAGGCGGGCCGGGCCGGTGCGGAGACCGGCCAGGGAAGCGGAGCCGTCGTGGGGCCGGGTGCTGGTCAACACCGTCAAGTTGCCGGTGCTGCGGCAGCTGCGGGCGGCCGGCCTGCTGCGGCGGCGCGGGAGCGGTTCCCGGCGCTGGCGCTTCGCCGTCCTCGTCCTGGCCCTGGCGGGCGCCGCGGTGACCGTCCTGTGGCTGGCCGGCGGCCTCACCAGCGCCCCGTCCCGGGCCGCGCGGGTGCCGGCGGCCGGCGGTGGCCCGCCATCGGAGGCGGCCGGGGCACAGGCCCGGGCGGCTGCCTGGATCGCCGGTCAGGTGAGCGGCAACGCGATCGTCGCGTGCGATCCCGCCATGTGCGTAGCGCTGCAGGAACAGGGCGTCGCCGCGGGCCGGCTGATGCCGCTGCGGTCCGCGGCGGCCAGCCCGCGCGGCGCCGGCGTGCTGGTGACCTCCCCGCTGGCCGGCGGCCAGCTGGCCGGCCGGTACGCGCCCGCGCTGATCGCGAGCTTCGGGTCGGGCGGTAACCGGGTCGAGGTCCGCGCGGTCGAGCCCGGCGGGGCGTCCGCCTACCGCGCCGCGCTGCGGGCCGACCTCGCCGCGCGCCGGGCCGCGGGATCCCAGCTGCTCCGGAACTCGCACATCCGGTTCACCGGGCCGGGCGTCGCGCAGCTGCGGGCGGGTGAGGTGGATACCCGGCTGCTGGCCACGCTGGCGGTGCTGGCGTCGCAGTACTCGTTCGGGGTGACCGGGTTCGGCGATGCCGCCCCCGGTGCCCCAGTGCTGTTCCGCCAGGTATCCATCGCCGGCATCGGCCGCGGCCGGCTGGCGGCCCTGGCCATGGTGCGCGCGCAGAACCCGCCGTACCTGCCCGCGCACGCCGGTGTCGCCGGCCAGACCGGGCTGAGCATCGAGTTCGCCGCGCCGAGCCCGCTGGGGCTGCTCTCGCCGGTCCTTGACGCTGACTCGCCGCACCCGGGCTCGGCCGGCGGCGGATTTCCTCTGGGGTGGGCACAGATCAGATGAGAGGTGAGTAATCATGCGGCTGCTCCGGCGTCTTGCCCGGCTGGCGACGATCACAACCCTGCTCGGGGGCACCGCCGCCCTGGTGGCGGCCACCCCGCCGGCGGCGTCGGCGGCGCCGGCGGCCGCGCCGGACGGATGGGTCCGGATCGCCCACCTGTCTCCCCAGGCGCCGGCCATGGACATGTACGTGTATCCGTTCGGCAACCCCGGGCGCCCCCTCGTGCTGAAGGACGTCAGCTACGGCGCCGTCTCGGCGTACATGGCGGTCCGCCCGGGCCAGTACACGGTCGCGATGCGGGGCTTCGGCGCGCCGGCCTCCAGCAAGCCCGCGCTGACCACGAGCTTCATGGTGAGCGCCGGGACCGCGTACACGCTGGCCGCCCTTGGCCCCGACCCCGGCCTGCGGACCGAGGTCCTGAAGGACCAGATGACCACGCCGGCGGGCGAGGCCGCCGTCCGGGTCCTGCAGGCCTCGCTCAAGCAGCATCTGGTGACGGTCAGCTACGGACCGGACATCCTCGCGCGGCAACTGGCCTTCGGGGCGGCCACGCCGTACACGGCCGTCCCGCCGGGCGCGCAGACCGTGCGGTTCACCGCACCGGGCCAGCACACCGCCACGCCGGTCACGCTGGCCGCCGGCACCGTGCACACCATCGTGGTGCTCGACGACTCCTCCGGCCTGAAGGTCGACGCGGTAACCGACGCGGCCGGCAGTCAGATCATGCCGAAGGGCGCGGTCCCCGCCGGGTTCGGCGGAACCGCCCCACGCCCGCCGGCGAATCCCGCGCCATGGCTGGTGATGATCGCGGCCGGGGCCCTGCTAACCGCGGCGGGGCTTGCCCGGTTGCGCCGCCCGGCGTAACCGCGGCGGGCGTCGCTGGCATGGCGGGACGCCGCCGTCTCCGTCGCGCCCCGGCTCCGCTCGATCGCGAGGAATTTGCTGCGCCATGCCCAGGCAGTTGAGGGCGTAGGCCTGGCCGCGCAGGTCGCCGAGGTCGCGGCACAGCGCCAGGGCCTGCTGCGCGCTGGCGGCGGCGGCTGGGTGGTCCCCGGTCAGCACGTGCACCAGACCCAGTTCGCCGAGGGCGGCCGCCTCCACGAGGCGGTCGCTGACGCTGCGGGCTAGCGCCAGGGCCCGCTGGTGGCTGGCGGCGGCGGCCGGGTAGTCGCCGGTCAGCACGTGCAGGAAGCCCAGCTCCATAAGGGCGTAGGCCTGGCCGGGAGCGTCACCGAGGTCACTGTAGACCGCCAGGGCCTGGGCCAGGCTGGCGGCGGCGGCCGGGTAGTCCCCGGTCTCCCTCTGCAAGGTGCCGAGCCCGGCGAGCGTGTCGGCCTCGCCGAGCCGGTCTCCGGCCTGGCGCGCCGCGGCCAGGGCGCCCAGGTGGAGGGCAGCGGACTGATCCCAGTGACCGCGGACGGCCAGGAAGCCGCTCATCGCGGCGGGCAGGGCGAAGGCATGCGGGAAGCACGCACGCCCGGCGGCGTAGTCCGCCGCGGCGTGCAGGTTCGCCCGCTCGGCTTCCAGCCAGGCGCCCGCCCGGCCAAGGGTGGACACGTCCGGCGCCTGGGCCGGCGGGCGGCCGGGCGGCGGGCGGCGGTAGGCGCTGACCTGGGGCGTGAAGTGCCAGCCGGCGGCCAGGGCGGTGTGCAGGTAATAATCCAGCAGCCGCCGGGCCGCCTGGTCTGATTCGGCCGGGTCGGCGGCGGCGAGGTCGCGGGCGTACTCACGGAGCAGGTCGTGCAGCTGGTAGCGGCCGGGTGCGGGCTCGGCCACCAGATGCTGGTCATACAGCTCATCAAGATGGCGCCGGGCGACGGCCAGGCTAGTGCCGTCGAGCGCGGCGGCGCCATAAGCGTCGATGCCCGGACCCGGGACCAGGCCGAGCCGACGGAACAGCCGCTGCGGTCCGGGGGTGAGGTCGGTGTAGGACAGATCGAACGCGGCGCCGACCGACAGGTTCTCCGCGTGCATCAGGGCCAGCCGGTCCCGG
>Ga0306923_10000220_pt1 | contig 42167 bp, 38 predicted proteins | sample sta12Can44000108_FD_203841 | JGI IMG/M metagenome (GOLD analysis project Ga0306923, IMG submission 203841) | Lab enrichment of tropical soil microbial communities from Luquillo Experimental Forest, Puerto Rico - statanox.12C.anox.44.000.108 (v2)... | ecosystem: Environmental > Terrestrial >... | reverse complement strand
CTGCGGTCGCGGTGGCGCTCGGCGTCCTGCTGCTCGGGGAGGCGTTCACACCGGCGACGGCGGCCGCATTCGTGCTCATCCTGGGCGGCTCGTTCCTCGCCACCCGCGCCGGCCGCGTCCGCGCCATGCCTATTCGACGAGCCCCTGCGCCCTCGCCATCTTCGCAAGCCGCTCCTTGAGGCGCTCGTAGCGCTTCATGAGCGTCGCCGGCTCGACGCGCGTGCCTTCGGCGCCGAGCACCTCGGCGATCTCGCTCCACGACATGTCTTGATCGATCCGGAGCGCGAGGAGTGACTGCTCCTCGACGGTGAGCGCCTCGCGCAGCTTCTCGAGCGCTTGCCGGCGTTGCTCGACCCGCACCGCCGTCCGCGTCCGGACCTCGTCCGCGATGCGCGACGCCTCCCTCGTCGCGAGCCGCCGGCCGCGCCTGCGCCACGCCTCGTCACGCACGTCGAGCGCGGCGTGATGGGCGAGGCGGTAGGCCCAGCCGCGCAGGGAGGCGTCGCCGCGAAACTCCGGCAACCCGCGCCAGAGGTGCTCCGCGAACTCCGAGAAGGCGTCTCCCGCGAGCTGCTCGTCGCGCAGGATGGAGCGGAGATAGCGGAGGACCTGCGGCCCGAGCCCCCGCAGCGCCTCGGTCGCGGCCGCGGCCGGATCGGAAGCGGCGAGCCGCTTCACCCGCTCCTCGAGCTCCGCCAGCATGCTGGAGGGAGGCTAACGGAGGGGCGCCGGCCGACGCCACCCTCCGGCGGGCTCACGGGGGACGTTCGGAATGCTCGGGCCCGAACCTCTCAGCAGGCGTGGGCCTGCAGCGCCGCGTTGCAACGCTCCGCGTGCAGCTCCGCCTCGGTCGGCGCACGCCACACCTGCGAGAGGAAGCCTGCGGTGAGCGCCGTGCACAGCGCCGCCACCCAGAGCCCCCTCACGAGCGCGGGGAGGGTCGCGTGGACGCGGAAGGCGGGGGCGTCGGTCGTCTCGTGCGTCATGGCGGCTCTCCTCGTCCGGCGCGCGCGGCGCCTTCGCAGGAGAGGACGAATGGCCAGGCACGATCTGACGCCGCGACCCATCGGGGCCGCCGGCTCTCAAGGGGAGAGGTTCAGCTTGCGCAGCGCCTGCTCGAAGCGCGGATCCGACCGCAGCGACGCGAAGAGGGGGTCGAGCCGCAGCTCGACGATGCCGGCGTCGCCCCGCGCGATGGCGCGATCGATCCAGGCGAAGGCCTGGTCGCGATCGCCGAGGAAGGCGTACCCGCCAGCGACCATGTGCGGCTTGCGATCGCCGTGGCGTGCGGTGAGCGCGGCGAGGGCTGCGCGCGCCTGCCCATCGTGCCCGAGGGCGTGCTGCGCGAGCGCGATCCCCTCGAGCCGGTCGGCCTCCTCTCGCTCCCGCTCGAAGGCGGCCAACGCCTCCGCGGGCCGGCCCTGGAGGAGCGTGAGGAGCGCCAACCCCCAGCTCACGCCCTCGAACTCAGGGGCGATCTCGAGGGCGCGCCGCCACGCCTCGGCCGCGAGCGCGAGCTGTCCCTGCGCGAGCGCATTGTCGCCGAGCACGCTCCAGTTGGCGGCGTTGAGCGGGTCGATCTCGATCGCTCGCCGCGCGGCGGCGATCGCCTCCTCGGGCCGCCCCACGATCGAGCGGAGGATCCCGTAGCGGCGCTGCGTGGTCGGGTCGCCCGGGTTGATCGCCAGGGCGCGCTCGAGGTCCTCCTCCGCGCCCCGCCAGTCCCGGTGCAACGCGCCGCGGAGATAGCCGCGCGCCGAGTACCCCTCCGCGAGCTCCGGGTCGAGCGCCACCGCGCGTTCCGCCGCGTCGAGCGCGCGGCCGCGCAGCTCGTCCGCGGCGCGCGGGTCGTCAGCGCCCTCGGCAAGGTGCACGAGCTGGATGGCCAGGCCGGCCCAGGCCGGCGCGTATGCCGGGTCGAGTGCCACCGCGCGCTCGTAGGCGTCGCGGGCGGCGGCGTACCCCTGCCGCGAGTAGCGCGCGTAGGCCTGGCGAGCCAGGAGGAACTGCTGGTAGGCCGCGACGCTGGCGGCGCGCCGGACGGTGGGCGCGGCGCGCTGCGGTCGGAGCTTCACCTGGAGCGAGGCGACCACCGCCCGCGCGATCTCGTCCTGCACCGCGAAGATGTCGGTCAGCTCGCGATCGAAGCTCTCCGACCACATGTGGAGTCCATCCTCGGTGCAGACGAGCTGCGCGGTCACCCGCACGCGCGAGCCCGCCTTCCGGACGCTGCCCTCCAGCACCGCCGCGACGTGCAGCTGCTCGCCGAGCGCCTTCAGGTCGCCACCTCGCCCCTTGAACGCGTCGGAGGAGGTCCGCCCCGCCACGTGCAGCCCATCGACGTGCGCGAGCGCGTTCCGGAGCTCTTCCGCCAGCCCGTCCGAGAACCACTCCTGGTCCCGCTCCGGGCTGAGGTCGGCGAAGCCCAGTACCGCGATGGAGGGCGCCACGGCCCGCGGAGCGCCGCCCCGCCGATGCAGCGCGATCGCGATGGCCACGGCGAGAGCGATCGCCGCCACCAGCGCCGCCGCGACCGCGGCCCGGCGCGAGCCTCGGCCGCGCCGCGCCCGAGCACGGACGGGCGCGACGTGGCGCGGCTCCCGAGGCCACGCCTCCTGCACCGCGGTCAGCTCCGCCAGCGCCGCCGCCGCGTCGCGCGGTCGCTCCACCGGATCGCGGGCCAGCATGCGCCCCACGATCGCGCCGAGCGCGGGCTGCTCCGGAACGTCCAGCCGGGGGGCCGGGTCGCCCTTCGACACCCAGCGCCCGCCGTCGGCCGGGAACGGTGCGTCCCCTGTCAGCATGCGGAACGAGAGCGCCCCCAGCGCGAAGACGTCCGTCCGCTCGTCCTCGGGCGCGCCGCGCCACTGCTCCGGCGCCATGCAGGTCGGCGTGCCGCCCTCGAGCCTGCTGCGGCCGAAGGCGTGCGCCATCCCGAGGTCCAGCACCTTCACCTGACCGTCGTCGCAGAGGAAGACGTTCCCCGGCGTGAGGTCGCGATGGACCACACCGTGCGCGTGGGCGTGCGCGAGCCCCTTCGCGACCTCGATGGCGACGCGCAGCGCCTCGCGCGCGCCGAGCGGGCCGCGCTCGAGCCGGCGCGCCAACGTCTCCCCGCGGAGCAGCTCCAGCACGAGGTACGGGCCGTGCTCGCTCCGCCCGAGGTCGTGCAGCGTCACGATGTTCGGGTGCGAGAGGCGCGCCGCCGCCTCCGCCTCACGCAGCAGCCGATCCTCGCGAAGCTCGGGCGAACCGCCGGCGTGGAGCGCCTTGAACGCGACCGTCCGTCCTAGCACGCGGTCGCGCGCCTCCCACACCACCCCGAAGCCACCCCGACCCACCTCGCGCACCAGCTCGAACCGGCCCACCACGGCGCCGGGCCACAGCGCGGCGTCCCAGGCGGGCGCGCCCTCCTCCTCCTCTGGCGAGCGCACGAGCTCTCGCAAGAGCGCCGAGAACGCGCCCGGTGCCGGGCCGTCCGTGAGCGAGTGCTCGCGCTCCTCGAGCCGGGGCATCGATGCGATGGGTAACGCGAGCGCCGCGAGGCGGCTCGCCCGAGCCACCGCCGGGCCCAGCCGGGATCAGTTGAGGAGCGCGCGCCGCGACGGGGCCGGAGCCGGCGCCTCGAGCTGCTCGGCCTCGAGCCCCTCGCGCGTCAACAGGAAGCGCACCTTGCCCGAGCCGCGCTCGGTCTCGAGCTCCGCCTCGAACGCGGGGCCACCGATGGTACCGAGCAGCATGTCCTTCTTCAGGTTCACCACCCGCCCCTGGACGAGGTCCCCGGCCACCGGCGTCATTCCGGCGTTGCGGCGAAGGAGCTGGAGCGCCGCCTGGTGCAGCGTCCCGGCCAGCGCCGGCGTGAGCGGGATCGTGCTGAGGAGGACGGAGATGAGCCGCCAGGAGGGCGTGGAGTTCGCGGTGGGCACCGGCCGCGACCATAGGCCGTCGCCCGGTGGGCCGCAACCGTTTGGTCCGCAAGCGTCGCCGGCGGGCACCTCGTATCGCGATAGGCGGCTACTGCCCGCCACAGAACGCGGCGCCCGCGGGACGGACGAACCGCCACCGCGAGTCCAGGTGGTGGCTGTCGGGATCTCCGGTGGTCACGAACAGCACCGCATGTCCGATCTCGTGCGGGATCGGCGCTGCCTCGACGCACGGCCCGAACGCGGTGGAGACCTCGATTCGCGCCCTTCCGAACATCGTCAAGCCTCCGGCATCGGGTGCTTCGAGCGGCGGATCGGTCACGGCCAGCGTCCAACCGTCGAGGTCCGACAGCGAGGCTCCCCACCACCCAGCTGCCGCGGCGGCCACTGCGCGGGCGCGCTCGTCGAGATCGGCGCGATGCGCCCAGGCTTGCGCCGAATGCACCTCGACGCGGAGCGGTTCCGAGGGACCGCACCCCAGCAGCATCGTCGCCATGAGAGCCAGGTAGCGCACGCGCCTGGCAGCACGGTAGGGTTGCCGCCCGAGGCGGAGCGCCCCCCTCGGCGGGCGCGCCTACGTGAGGGGCTCGGACATCACAGCGCAGCCCCGGCCGGCAGCTGGAGCTCCTTTGGCGACGGCTCAGTGGGTCGCAACCCGGCGCGGCTGACGCGACCGCTGCCCGCGCACCAGGCGGAAGGCCAACGCCGCCGCCCGCGACATCGGCCGCTCCGTCCGCGCGGGCACGACGCCGGTGCATACCGCGCGCTCCAGCCGGTCGAGCAAGGCCTCGACGGCCCAGTCGTGGATGGGCTCGATCGTCATCCAGAGCAAGCGCGCCGAAAGTGTTTTCTGGAGCTCGAGCGTGTGCGTCACGCGGCAGCCGTCCCCATCGGGCGCGAGGTCGAAGCCATGCCAGCCGACCAGGCCGCCGACCACGTCGACCCTCCAGGTGAGACCGTCCCAAGCGCGCAGGCGGAAACGAAACGGCCCGTGTCCGACCAGCGTCACGCCGGGGATGAGCGCCAGAGGGTCTATCCCAGCCGGATTCCGGCGCCAGGTGGCGATGACGTCGCGGGGGAAGCAATCGCGGTCGCCGGCGCTCCAGCAGGCCTCGATCCAGGGACGGACGCGCTCGATGGGCGCGCCGACGCGGCGGACGTGGACGTTACGGATCGACCTCGGAGCATCCATACGCATCAGTATGGTGAGGGGCGGGGCGCTTTTCAATACGGTTCCGTATGGTATGCGATGGGACATGGCCACACGGAAGACCGGTGCCCCTGGAGATCGCCTCTCCGCTGCCGACTGGGAGGCCGCTGCACTGGACGCTCTCGCGGAGAGCGGCCTCGGCGGCGTAGCGGTCGAACCGCTGGCCCGTCGGCTGGGCGTGACCAAAGGAAGCTTCTACTGGCACTTCGCCGATCGCGAGGCGCTCCTGAAGGCGGCGCTCTCCCGCTGGGAGGAGGCCCACACCGAGCGCGTCATCGCCGCCGTCTCGGACGTGCGCGACCCGCGCGAGCGGCTGGTCCGCCTCCTCGGTCTCGGGCTCGCCGGCGGTCGCTCGGACCGCATCCACATCGCTCTCGCCAACGCGAATCACCCGCTGGTGCGCGACGCGCTGGCTCGCGTGACCCACCGCCGGCTCGAGTACCTGGAGTCGTGCTACGTGGGCCTGGGGCGGCCGCGAGGCGAGGCCAGGCGGAGCGCGCTCATGGCGTACACCGTCTACGTCGGGCTGATCCACCTCCGGCTCGAGGCGCCGAAGGAGCTCTCGTCACACCGCGCCGTCGAGCACTTCGTCAGCAAGCTGGTGCCGTGACGACCGCGGCAGTGCGCGCCCGTACGTGTCCTCGGCTCGGTCCGCGAGTCGACGCTCGTCAGCGCGCCTTGGCGTAGTCGCTCGCGCCGGACCAGTCGATGACGACGACCGGCTCGTCGCCGACCACCCAGGCGTCGTGTCCGCTTGGGAGCGCCGTCACGTCCCCGGGGCCGGCGACGAACTCGGTCCCATCGTCCATCTTCACCGCGAGCTTACCCGAGACGTGATACTGAAAGTGCGGGGCCTCGCAGCTCGCTGTCTTCGCGAGCGGCTTCACGTCCTTCGACCAACGCCAGCCGGGCTGCAACACGAGCTTCCCGACGGCGCCGCCCCCCATCTTCAGGACCTCCGCCCTGCCGTTCGGGAACTCGCGTGTCTCGTCCGGCTTGGCAAAGGACTTGTGCTCGCTGGACCTCGCCATGGCAGCCTCCCTTTGACGCTCGTGACGCGGGCCCCACGACCGCGTCGTCAAGACTTCCGGGGTCGTTAAGGGGTAGCTAGCCCGCGTGCTTCTCTCTTTCGAACGCCAGCGATGCCCCTCTCGAGCGGCGCCGCCGTGGGCTACCGCGCTCCCCAAGCGGGCGGACGGGCCATCCACCCGCGCCATCCGCACACTCCAGGTGGGAGCGTCGAGCCATGAGTCACCGCCTGCCGCCCGCCATCGTCCTCGCCCTCGCGGTGGCGTCGGTGCCGGTCGCCTGCGGGTCGGGGTCGGCGTCGGTCAAGCCCTCGCCCTCCGGAGCAAAGGCCGAATCCAGGCCGCCCGACTGCGCGGTCGAGTTCCTCCGCAGCGCGCCTGAGCGCAAGTACGACGAGCTCGGTGAGATCTACGGCTACTATTCTCGGGAGGTCGAGCCGCAGGATGTCATGCGCGAGAAAGCGTGCGCACTCGGCGCCGATGCCGTCATCGTGACCAAAGACTTTGTCGTCTCGAACGTACAAGGACCGGATCGCAAGTTCCTGTCCGGCACCGCCATCAAGTACCCGACTCGATAGGCGCACCTCGCGGGTAGGCCACGGGCGCCACCCTGACCATCTGCGGCCAAGAAAAAAAAGGGCCTGGCGTTGTCCGCCAACCCCTTGGACTCACTGAGTGGCCGCTGCAGGTTTCGAAGCTGCGCAAATTCCCTCCGGGCGCGCTGGCAGGGCATGCGTCTGGGGTGGCCTCGGCCTCGCCTGTGCGCTCCACGCAGCGCGCGACCTCGTGCTAGACGGCGTGCCCGTCGCGGAGGCGGCGCGGCGCAAGGGATTGGCTGCGCTGTTCCTCTCCGACGAGGCCGCGCGGGTGGTGGCCTAAACCCCGCCCCGGCGACGACGGTTCTGGCCATGTGCTCGGTCAAGCCTTCCGGCGCAGTGGGCGAGCCATGCAGGTCGCGGACGCCGGACAGAACGACCGGAACTCGGGGGTCGCAGCTACGGGAGCCGGCACCTTCGACCTCTCGACCCGTCCGTACCCGGCCCTGGCGAAGAACTTCTCCGCGTTCGTCGTGAGCAGGTACAGAGCGCGCGTCCCCCGCTGCTTTGCCTCAGCAAGCGCCCGCGCGTGAAGAGCGGTCCCGATTCCGGCGCCCTGAAGCTTGGGGTCCACCGTCAGTGAGCGGAGTAGAGCGTCCTCGCCGCACTCCTCCAGACCGATGCACCCGACAAGCCTGCCGCCGTCGCGGGCGACGAAGAACATCTGGTGCGGCTTGCCCACGTCGCCGGCCGGCAGGCCGAAGCTCGCGAGAAGCGAGCGGATGCCGTCCAGGTCTTCCTGCGATGCCAGCCCGTACTCGATGGGCTCGTTCCCGCGCTCGCTGCGCTGTACCGGCTGGAAGACCTTCGCCAGCCGCCGGCGCAGTTCATCGCGCACGTCGCGGTACGCCTGAAGGCGCTCCGCCTCAGTTGTTCCTGTCGCAGCCGGGTCCGCAGCCGGGTCCGGTAGCCCCCAGTGGATCCGCAGCGCCTTGCCCAGGAACGCCGGGCACACCTCCTCGGCACACAGGGTGAGGACCACATCCACGTCGCCTGGCGGGATGTCGCTGATGCTCTTCGAGAACTGGCCGCTGATGTCGATGCCGATTTCCGCGAGCGCCTTAACGGCGAGCGGGTTCAGCCGCGACGGCTGGGAGCCCGCCGACGAGAACTTCACCGACGCGGGCGCGAGGGCTCGAGCGATGCCCTCCGCCATCTGGCTGCGCGCGGAGTTGGCGACGCAGAGGAACAGGACGTGGCGAGGGTGCGCGGCGCGGATGGCCTCCGCGTCCTGCCCCCATGCGCCGCTCACAGGTTCCTCCCAGCGGCCGGTCTCTCGACCGTCACCGCGCAGTTCTTCACGCTCACCACCTGCCCCGAGTCCCCGGGGAAGAACCGGTCGCGCAGCGCCAAGGCGACGTTGACGAGCCCGATGAGCACGGGGACCTCAACCAGCGGGCCGATGACGGCGGCGAACGCTGCGCCGTGCGACATCCCGAACGTGGCGACCGCGACGGCGATGGCCAACTCGAAGTTGTTCGATGCGGCCGTGAACGAGAGCGTCGCGGTCTGCCCGTAGGTAGCCCCGACCTCGCGGCTCATGAAGAAGGACACGAAGAACATCAGGATGAAGTAGACGAGCAGCGGGACCGCGATGCGCACCACGTCGAGCGGAAGCTGCACGATGGTCTCGCCCTTCAGCGAGAACATGACGACGATGGTGAACAGCAGCGCAACCAGCGTGATGGGCGAGATGCGCGGGATGAAGACCTTCCGGTACCAGTCCTCACCCTTCAGCGCCCGCAGGCCGAACCGGCTGGCGATGCCCGCCAGGAACGGGACGCCGAGGTAGACGAAGACGCTCTTCGCGATGTCCGCGATGGTGATGTGGACCTCGGCGCCCCTCAGGCCGAACCAGCCGGGCAGCACCGAGATGAAGACCCAGGCGTAGACCGAGAAGAACAGCACCTGGAAGATGGAGTTGAAGGCGACCAGGCCGGCGCAGTACTCGGTGTCGCCCTTCGCGAGGTCGTTCCAGACGATGACCATGGCGATGCACCGCGCCAGGCCGATGAGGATGAGGCCGACCATGTACTCGGGGCGGTCGCGTAGGAACACGACCGCGAGCAGGAACATCAGTGCCGGCCCGACCACCCAGTTCTGGATGAGCGACAGCCCCAGGACGCGCCCGTTTCGGAACACGCGCGGCATCTCCTCGTACCGGACCTTCGCCAGCGGCGGATACATCATCAGGATGAGCCCGATAGCGATGGGCACTGAGGTAGTGCCGACCGAGAGTCGGTTCAGCATGGGGACGACGCCTGGCACCAGGAACCCGAGCGCGATGCCGGCACCCATCGCGATGAAAATCCAGAGCGTCAGGTACCGGTCGAGGAACGAAAGGCGGCGCGCAACTCCACGGTGGGCCGGGGCGGCAAGAACGGGGGTGGTCACGAAGGTCTCCTAGAGGCTGCCGATGAGCGCCTTCAGTCGGCGCAGGGTGCGGGGCTGGACGCAGTAGCAGACGCGCGGGCCGTCGATGTCTCCTCGGATGAGCCCGGCGTCCTTCAGGACCTTCAGGTGCTGTGACACCGTGGACTGGGCGAGCGGCAACTCCTCTACGATGTCACCGCAGATGCAGGCCTCCCGTCGGACGAGGAGGCGCAGAATCTGGACGCGGGCTGGATGCCCCAGTGCCTTCGCTAGGGCGGCAAGCTCCTCGTCGGCGTCAACCCCCTCCACCGGGCGGAGGTCGGGTTCTTCCGAACTTGGGGTGGGGCCACAGGACGAAACCGTCTTCGCGGGAGTACTCACATCGTCGTTTTACGATGATGTCCGCGAAGGCGCAACGGGAGGTAGGCCATCCGGATGGAGCCGGTTCTGGACTTACGATGAACGCGGCGTCGAAGGCGAGGACCTCCTTTCGAACATCCGCGCGCTCGACGCGGCCGGCCTGCGGTTCATCGCCACCTCGCAGGGCATCGACATCCGGGCCGGGGGCGACGCGATGTCCAGAATGACGACACGATGCTCGCGGCGGTCGCGGAGTTCGAGCGCGACCTGATCCGCGACCGGACGCGTCTCGGCCTAGCGGCTGCCCGCCGCCGTGGCGTCCGCCTCGGCCGCCGCGTGGAGCCTGGACCGTCCGCCGCCGAGGTCCGCAAGCGGCGCGCGAAGGGCGAGAGCTGGACCTCCATCGCGGGCGCGCTCGGCTGCACGGTGGCGAAGGCCCGGCGGCTCGCTGCCGCGTGAGCTCAGGCCGGGCCGTGGTCCAGGTACGCCACCAGCGCCTTCAGCGTAACAGTGCCCGCCGAGCCCCTCGCCCAGCACAGCCCGCTGGCATCGGGCCACCGCTATCGTCTTCGACGTCAGCGGGAGGTCGTGCGCCTTCGTAGCACCGCCGCGTCGGAGGTCCGTCCCAGCCGCTCGTAGACCTCGGCGAGCAGGGCGACCGCGTCGCCGTGGTCCGGGTGCGCCGCCAGGAGCGCCTCGAGCGTATTCGCCGCTCCTCGCAGCTCTCCTGTCCTCGCCAGGTAGAACGCGAGGGTCCAAGCGTAGCGTGGCTCGCCTGGCGTCAACTTCGCCGCGGTGCGCGCGAGCGACACAGCCTGGGCGGCGTCGCGCTCACCCACGAGCACGGCCAAGTTGAACGCCGCCGGCGCGAGCCGCGGATCGGCTCGGAGCGCCGCGCGGAGCATCTCCTCGGCGCCGTCCCGGTCGCCGCGCTCGGCGAGCAGCAGGCCGAGGTCGAACGAGATGCCGGCGTCACTCGGCCTCTGGGCATGAGCCTCGCGGAGGAGCCGCTCTGCCTCGTCGCTCCGCCCCGAGGTGGCGAGGAGCATAGCCAGGTTCACCCGGCTCATGAAGAGCTGGTCGTCGATGGCGAGCGCCCGACGGTACTGGCGCTCCGCGTCGGCCGTCCGGCCCACGGCGGCATACAGGTTGCCGAGGTCGAAGGGGCCCGAGGGGAGGTCCGATATGTAGCACTGTGCCTGCTCGTACTCCTGAAGCGCCGCGCCGTGCGCCTTGCGCTGGGCTTCGGTGAGGAAGGCCGCGGGCCGCCCCGCGAGGCGCGCAGCGGCGTGCGATCTCACCGCGCGCACGGGGTCCTGGAGCAGCGGCCCGAGCGCCCGCGCCAGCGCACCCGGATCAGCGGTCTTGAACCGGTCCGCGGCCGTGGCGCGCACGAGCGGCTCCGGGTCGGAGAGCGCTTTCTCGATCGCGGCGCGGGCCGCTGGGCCTGGGTACGCCGCGAGGAGGTCCACCGCCGTGGCGCGGGCGACGAGCGGCCGCAGCGGATCCTGCAAGAGCTGCACGAGATCGCTCTCGGCGGCGGGGTCGCGCCGGCGTCCTGCCGCGAGGACGGTCCCGAAATGCGGCTCGCGCTTCCTCCCATACCAACCGTCGTACTTCGACTGGACCCAGGCCAGCGGCTTGTCGGCGTGGCAGCCCGATGCGCTGCACGCGTTGGGCACGCCGAGGGTCGCGGTCAGGTCCGGGCGCGGGACGCGCATGGAGTGGTCGCGCCGGAAGTGGACCACCATGAAGTTCTTCCCTGGCATGTGGCAGGAGACGCACAGCGCCCCAGGGCTGGGCTTCCCCTTCCACTCGGCCTTGTGGAACTGGTGCCCGGCGCCGTCGTACATGTCGGCACGGTGGCACCGGGTACAGAGGGCGTTTCCTTCCATCAGGTGCCTGCCCGAGTGCGGGTCGTGGCAGTCGGTGCAGCGCACGCCATTCGCGTACATCTTGCTCTGCGTGAAGGCGTGCCACTCGAAGTCCTCGTCCAGGATCTGGCCGTCGCTGTGGAAGACGCCGGGCGAGAGCAACGTCGGCAGGTAGCGGTCGAGGAGCTCGCCACCCGGCGCACCCTGGTCCTCGAACTGCGCGCGGCGCGCGTGGCAGGGCGCGCAGAGCGCGACGAGCTCCGGTCCGGCGAGGTGCGAGGTGCGGGTGGGGAGCGCAGCGTTCTCCACGGCGGGGCGGCCCATCGCCGGCTGATCCGCCCAGGACGCGTGCTGCGAGCCGGGTCCGTGGCACGCCTCGCAGCCCACCATGATCTCCGACCAGCTGGTCTCGTACGCGTCTGCTTCCGGATCGTAGCGCTTGCGCACCGCGGTGGAATGGCAATCCGCGCACATCGCGTTCCAGGTCTGGCCGGCCCGCGTCCAGTGGAGCCAGTCGCCGGGCGGCGCGTCCGGGCCGGGGTTCACGTAGAACCAGCGCTTCGCGCGCGTGTCCCAGGCCGCCGAGAGCGCCTGGAGGCGCCCCCCGCGAAACGCGACGAGGTACTGCTGCAGCGGCGCCACGCCGAACGTGTAGGCGACTGGGTAGTCCTGCATGGTGCCGTCGGGTCCCTCGGCGTGGACCATGAACCGCTCGCCGCTGCGGAAGAACCGCCACTCCTTGCCTCGGTGCACGAACCGCGCGTCGCCGAAGTCGCCGAGGACCGTCCCGTCGCGGGCGGGCTGCATGGCGCGAGCGTGGTTCGAGCCCTTCCAGGCGTCGTACTGCGTCTGGTGGCAGGACCTGCAGCGCTCGCTCCCGACGTACTGCGGCGCCGCTGGCGGGGGATTGCGCGGGCCGCGCGCGCCGTGAACGGCAAGGCAGATCGGCACGGACAGAGCGATGACAGCGGTCGTGGCGATTCCCACCCAGGTCCAGCGTCTCGGCGGGTCGCGCCTTCGCTCGTCGCCGGCGGGACGGGTGTCGGAGGTGCTCGCCATGGTCAGATCTGGAACTGGAGCCGGAAGCCGTAGACGCCGCTGTGCCCCACCGTGCCGAAGCGATGGAGCCAGGCCCTTCCGTAGTTGACGTCAAGGCGGAACATCGCGTCGAGCAGGTACCAGCTGGCCCCAAGCTGAAGACTGTCCATGACGCCGCCCTGGATGGGACCGCTGTCGAGATCGTTCGTGTACCAGCGCACCGCCACCTCCGCCGCTCCCCACTTGCGTTTGGGCACCACGGCCCCGGGCACGCCGCTCTTGCGCGAGAAGGGCAACACCTCGCCGGTAGGGAACCAGCTCGCCTTGATGTATGCCCCCCACAGGTTCGGGTTCGCGCCTTGCGACGAGAGGGTCCACGTCTCCAGGAGCTCGGACTCGAACGTCAGGGGTCCCCAGATGCCGAGCAACTCCGCGTCGAGTCCCCACGCGCGTCCGGCGGTGAACGGGCCGGTGTCGACGAAGTAAGGACCGACGTGCGTCGCCGGACGAGCCTTGTACTGGCTGGGCCCGTCGGGGGGTGACAGGTAGCGCCCCGCGAGACCTAGGTGGACGAGCCGAGCACCGTCGCTCGCGTACACGGGCAGGCCAGTGACCCGCGCCGTGCCTGCGATCTCGTGGCCGCCACTGATCCAGTTGCTGAAGAGCCCCAGCGCCCACGTCAGGCGCATGTCCAGCGCGTGGTTCGCGACCACGACGCCGGTCTTGTCACCCACCTCGAAGGCCGTCAGGGCTCGCTCCATGTAAGTCAGGTTCCCGCCGGTGATCAGCTCCTCGATCGAGAAGGGCGGCTTCTGATTTCCGACCGTGACCGTACCCACCCACCGGTTCACGGGAATCTCGATCCAGAAGTGCGCCAGCCCGAACCGCTGCCCCTTGGGGAGGTCGAAGCCGTTGAAGTCGAACGCCGCGCTGAAGGAGACGGGCTCGTCGAAGCATCGAAGCTCTCCGTCAGCGGAGAAGCGCGCCTCGCGCCACTCGAAGGTCGAGTCAATCTTCCCCAGTTGCCTGATGTTGGCCGAGTCCTGGCTGAAGACGGTGAAGTCGAGCATCTGGCGCGTTCCGAGTCGAGTGCCCAGGCAGCCGCCGTCGTAGACGTTCCAGCTGGTCCATCGGTCCCGCGTCGCTTGACCGCTGCCCGCGGCCGTGCTCGCGGTCGCCGCCTGCAAGCTGGAGCTCCCCAGTGACGGAGCTTCCGCTGAGGCGCATCCTCCACCAGCAAAGGTGTCGGTCCCGGCGCCGCCTGGTGAGCGCGCCGACGCAACTGCGGCGACGAGCAGGAGCCCGATCATGCGCCTCCGTTGCATCTCAATCGGCCCGAGCCGGTTGTTACGAAGACGACGACGAGCAAGTAGTGCAGGAAAACGTGGCCCAATGCGAGCGGACGGGCTTGGCGCTGGTGGTGATATCGAGGAGCTTGGTGAACCGCCCGACGAACGCCCCTATGCCGTGGTAGCCGGCGGGCACCCGGCCCACTGCGAAGCTGACCTGGGAATCCTGGGAGGAGGGACGACCTGCCGCTAGGCGAAGTCGCGTCAGCCCATTTGGATGGGGAGGTACAACATCCCCCGGGAAAGTCCAGATTACCCGGAGAGTGTGTGAGAACCATTTCACCATGGGACACAACACGGACTAGGCCGTAAGGGCGTCGTGGGGGGGGGGGAGCGTGAATACGTCACTGATTGTTAACGCCTTGCGCGTGATGGTCGGAGCGTCACTGCTCGTTGGTTCATCCGATGTCCACGCACAGGCCAAGGGGAAGGCGCCCAACATCTTGGTGATCATGGGCGACGACATCGGCTGGTTCAACATCGGCGCCTATCACCAGGGCATCATGGCGGGTCGAACGCCGAACCTGGACAGGCTCGCCGCCGAGGGCACGCGCTTCACCGACTACTACGCGGAGGCGAGCTGCACGGCCGGTCGCGCCAACTTCATCACCGGCATGCTACCCATCCGCACTGGCCTCACCACCGTAGGGCAGGCCGGGGCGACGCTCGGCATGCCGGACCAAGCGCCGACCATCGCGACCGTGCTCAAGTCGATGGGCTACGCCACCGGGCAGTTCGGAAAGAACCACCTCGGTGACCGCAACCAGTTCCTGCCCACCGTCCACGGCTTCGACGAGTTCTGGGGCTACCTCTATCACCTGGACGCGATGGAGGACCCGTTCCACCGGAACTACCCGCCGGAGCTGAGGGAGAAGGTGGGACCACGCAACCTCCTCCACACCTGGGCCAGCGACAAGGACGACCCAACGGCGGACCCGCGCTGGGGCAAGGTAGGCAAACAGAAGATCGTCGATGAGGGGCCGCTCCCCCCTCACCCGATGCCAGGCATTAAGCACAACATGGAGACCGTCGATGACGTGATCCTCGATCACGCGATGAAGTTCATCGACAAGGCGAAGGCCGACGGCAAGCCGTTCTTCGTGTGGCTGAACCCGACGCGCATGCACGTCATCACACACCTCTCGGACAAGTACGAGAGCCGACGCACGCCCGAGAACGGCTGGAGCGTGTACGAAGCCGGCATGTCGCAGATCGACGACATCGTCGGCTCCGTGATGAAGAAGCTAAAGGACGACGGGCTGGAGGAGAACACCATCGTCGTCTTCACCACCGACAATGGCGCTGAAGTCATCTCCTGGCCCGACGGCGGCATGACCCCGTTCGCGGGGGAGAAGGGGACCGTGCTCGAGGGCGGGTTCCGCGTCCCATGCATCATCCGCTGGCCTGGTCGCGTCCCGGCGGGCAGGGTCGAGAACGGGATCGTCTCCGGCCTCGACTGGTTCCCGACGTTCGTGGCCGCCGCGGGGAACCCCCGCATCGTGGACGAGCTGACGAAGGGCAAGTCGGTGGGCGGCCAGAGCTTCAAGGTCCACCTCGACGGCTTCGACCAGACGGACCTCATCACCGGCAAGGGGCCGTCCAAGCGCGACGAGATCCTCTACTTCGCGGAGACGACCCTCGGCGCCATCCGCATCGGCGACTACAAGTATCGGTTCATCGACCAGCCGAGTGGCTGGTTGGGCGGTACCGTGAAGCCGGACTGGCCGATCCTCGTCAACCTGCGCCTCGATCCCTTCGAGCGGGCCGGCCTCGGGAAGTCGCTGGGCTTCATCAATTGGTACGAGTACGAGTTCTGGCGCTTCGTCTTCGTGCAGCAGGAGGTAGCGAGGATCGCGGAGACCTTCATCGCGTTCCCGCCGATGCAGAAGGGGGCGAGCTTCAACCTGGAGCAGATAAAGGAAGAGCTCCGGAAGAAGGCGGCGAGTAGCGCCAGTCACTGAGTCATGGGGGCATCACTGACCGGACCGCTGCCATCACCACCGGCCCGCGCGGCGAGTGCGCAGCCTCGGCAGGAACGAGGAAAGCGGCTCGGGAGCGGGTGACGGCCAGGGATGTTGCGGACCCGCAGCCACTTCGTGCCGCGCCTCCCGGGGTCGCTCATCTCCCTCGACGAGGCGGGCGGCACCACCCGCGAGCAGATCAAGCTCATCACCCAACCGTCGCCCACGCAGGCTTTCGACTACTACGCCCGGCAGCGCATCGTCTGGCTGGAGCGATGCCGGGTTGTGCTTGCGATCCGACTGCCCATCCGCCGGTCGGGGAGGTCACACCAGAGGTCACAGCTGAAGGTGCGGAAAAGAAAACGCCCAACGTCGATACGTTGCGGGCGTTACAGGGAGTGGGCGTTGCAGGTTTCGAAGCTGCGCAAATTCCCGGATCTTTGCGACCTTTCGCGCACTCCCAGGCGGACACAGGCGGCTCTTCCGCGAACGCGGGGGACAATCGTTGCGCTCGTTCGAGGACGTCGGCGGGCGATGGGCGTGACAGCGCTACCCTGCCCCCGCTCACGGCCGACCTATTCATTAACGGCGGCACAGTCCTCGCCGAATGCGCGGTTCACGGCCGAGCGAGCCAAGCCGACGTCGAGGCAATCCTGTCCCGGGCGGTGGCGCAAGCGGGGCGCCTTCTGGTCGGGGGTGCGGCGTGACCACCTCACCGGAAGTCGTAGCCTACGCGGACCTGCAGCCAGACACCCGCGCGCACGCACCCGAGGTAACGGGAACCGGCGACGAGTTTCGTGACCGGCTTCGCGCGCTTTGCGAACGGGCAAGGGTGGCCGCTACCGTGCACGCCCGCACGACGCGCAAGCCGACCAGCTGGCTGGAGCTGCCGTGCCCGTCGGAGGATGAGGCCAAGGGCGGGACCGAGGCGTCTGAGCCATGACCGCGCTTGCCTACGCTCAGCCGGAGGTCGTGACCCGGCCGGGGCCGGCGCCTCCTGTCCGAGCTCCGCTCGACCTTCAACGGCGACCCAATTTGTCGTGACGCATCGTGACAGGGGCTCCCCTGATTGTCTCCTGCGCGTGCGCTCGGCAGTTTCTAGGATGCGCTGACATCGTGGCGTGATCTCCGGGAGTCGAAAGGAACATGCGAATGAGAATCAGCGCCCTCGTTGCAGCCCGCCTCTCGGTCGCCGGTGCTCTCCTCCTGGCCTGGACCGACGCGCTCTCCATCCCCGCCTTCGCGCGCAAGTACGGCACGAGCTGCCTCACCTGCCACACCGTCTACCCGAAGCTCACGCCGTTCGGCGAGGCGTTCCGCCGCAACGGTTATCGCTTCCCGGGCGTCGACAGCGACTACGTGAAGCAGGAGACGGTCGCGCTCGGGCAGGAGGCGAACAAGAAGACGTTCCCGAACTCGGTGTGGCCTGGGACGCTCCCGATCTCCGTGCCCCTCGCCATCGGCTTCAACGGCCAGGCCTTCCTCTACCCGGACCGCACCTCCAGCGTGGCGCGGGCAAACGGGGGCGCGGGCGTCTCGTTCAATGACCTCGTCAAGGAGGGCCACATCTGGGCAGGCGCGTCGGTCGACGACAGCATCACCCTCTGGGGAGAGCTGACCTTCTCCTCGGGCAGCGCGGACGTCGAGCACGCTCAGATACTGCTCAACGACCTGTTCGGTCCCAAGCACGCCGTCAACCTCACGGTCGGGCGCGGCTTCCCCACCCTGACCAGCTTCGGCCCGCACTCCTCGTACCTCGGCGACGCGTTCATCACGACGGTACCGGTGACCGCGATCTACGGGCTCTCGTCCGACCCATTCACGCTCGTCGACAACTACAACGGGGTCGAGCTGACGAGCGTGATCGGTGGGCGCGTCAACGCCTCGGTCGGCGTCACCGCCGGCAAGAACACGGTCACGACGCAATTCTTCAACAGCGAGAACGTCTACGCGCACCTCGGCGCCAAGCTGGGCGGGATGCGGCTCGACGGGGAGGGCTCGCAGGGACCGGTGGACGCGATGCGGCCCTGGGCCGAGGACGCGGTCACCGTCGATGTCTTCGGCTTCCGCTCCCGCGAGACGTTCCCGACGCCCGGGACGGGCAGCGCGACGCCGCCTCCGGTCGCCAACACCTCGCTCACCATCGGCGCAGACCTCCGGGCTCAGCTCGGCTCGGCCGAGCTGAACGCCGGCTTCTACACCCAGCACAACGACCGAGGCACCGCCTCGCTCGACGTCGTGAACACGAACGTCGAGTGGGGCGAGCTGTCGTACGTCCTGTTCCCGTGGCTCGTGCCAGCGGTCCGGGTGGAGCGCATCGAGCTGCGCCCGGGCGGCGGTCCGAACGTCAGCGACATCCACCTCATGCCGGGCATCGCGTTCCTCGTGCGGGCCAACATCAAGGCGGTGCTGGTGGGGAACATCGAGTTCGCGGACGGCTTCCCCACTGACGCCACGGGCGCGCCGCTCCCCTGGGCCGGCGGCAATGCCGACTGGGGCAACTTCGTGGTGGCGCCGGGCGCTGCGTCGACGCCAACGAGCTCGACGCACGAGATCGAGTCGATCTCGCTGTTCATCGCCTGGGCAATGTGATCGCCGCGTCGAACGGAGGACATGGACCTATGGGATCGAACGCGCTCCGCACCCTCTCTGCCGCCGCCCTCCTCGTTTCCGCGCCAGGCGTGCGCGCCGCCGGCGGGACGGTCTCTGGGAAGGTCGACGTCACGCCCCCCAAGTACGCCGCGGAGACGGTGGTCTACCTAAAGGGCGTGGCGGAATCGCCGCAGCCACGGACGCTCGCGATGGACCAGAAGAACATGACGTTCATCCCGCACGTGCTCGTCGTGGCGAAGGGCGACACGGTCAAGTTCCTGAACCACGACGGCGTGGGCCACAACGTTTACTCGCCCGACGGCGACGCCTACAACCTCGGCACGTTCAAGCAGAACGAGGATCGCACGCACAAGTTCGACCAGGAGGGCCCGTACAGCCAGCTCTGCTCCATCCACCCCGAGATGCTGGGGTACATCTTCGTCGCGCCGAGCCGGTTCGCCGCCGCCGTCGACCCCAAGGGCCGCTTCACCATCGCCGATGTCCCGCCTGGCTCGTACAAGCTCGCAGTGTGGAACTCGCACCTCAAGGCGCCTGACCAGCCGGTGACGGTCACCGCGGGGGGGACGACCGAGGTGAACGTCACGGTGAAGCGCTGAGGGGGCTCCAGGTGCGGTTTGCCCGCGGCTGGGTGCTGGCGGGCGCGCTCGTCACGCGCGCCGTCGCCCTGGCCGGCCCGGCCGGACCCGAGCAGCCCATCCGCTTCAGCCACGTGGTTCACGCGGGGGAGTCGCGCATCGGGTGCACCTCGTGCCACGTCTACGCGGAGCGCGGCCCGGTGGCGGGTATCCCCTCGATGGCGCGTTGCCAGGGCTGCCACAAGTTCGTGAAGGACGACCCGCAGAACCCGAGCCTCGCGGCCGAGCTGAAGCGGCTGCAGCCGCTGCTCCGGGCCGAGGAGCCCATCGCGTGGGTGCGAGTCCATCGCGTGCCGGACCACGTGTACTTCACGCACGCGCCTCACGTGCGCTCCGGCGTGCGTTGCCAGGAGTGCCACGGCGAGGTGGAGAAGATGGACGTGGTGCGGCAGGTGGCGCCGCTCACCATGGGCTGGTGCCTCGATTGCCACCATCGCAAGCAGCGCGAGCGCCCCGCAGAGCGCGCGCGGCTCACGGAGTGTGTCACCTGCCACAAGTGAGGGACGATGGAGGACCCTAGCCAGCGCGCCATCAGTCGCCGTTCGTTCCTCGGCATCGTCGGCGCGGCCGGCGCGGCGGGTGTCGCGGGCTGCTCGCCCCGCCCCACGGTGCAGAAGCTCGTGCCCTATCTCGTGCCGCCCGAGGACGTCATCCCCGGGACGCCCCTCTTCTATCGGACCGCCTGCCACGAGTGCCCAGCTGGCTGCGGCGTCACCGCACGCACGCGCGAGGGGCGGGTCGTGAAGCTGGAGGGGAACCCCGACGATCCCGTGGGGCGCGGCGCACTATGCGCCCGCGGCCAGGCGGCGTTGCAGGCGCTCTACCACCCGGATCGCTTCCAGGGTCCGCTGGCGCGGAGCGGCGGCGCCCTGGCCCCGATAAGCTGGGACGACGCCGAGGCCCGGGTGGTGAGGGCGATGACGGAGGCACGCGGGCGCGGACCCGGCCGCGTTCGGCTCCTCACGTGCCTCGAGCCGGGCATCGACGCGGTGGCCCAGCGCGCCTTCCTGGCCGCGGCCGGTGGCCGCCCCGCCGATCGCGTCGTTCTCGAGCTGCTTGATCCGGCGCCGCTGCGAGCCGCGGCGAGCGCGCTGTTCGGCGTGCGCGAGCTCCCCAGCTACGATGTCTCCGTCGCACGCTCCGTGGTCGCCTTTGGCGCCGAGCTTTTCGAGAGCTGGGGCTCGCCGGTGGAGCTGGCACGCCAGCTCGCAGCGGCGCGGACTGCCGGAGGCGAGGGCCGCACTCGGTTCACGTGGGTCGGTCCGCGGCTGTCGCTCACCGGCGTCTCCGCCGACCGCTGGATCCGGGCGCGAAGTGGGGGTGAGCTGGCGGTGGCGCTGGGTGCGCTGCGCACGATCGTCGATCCGCAGCGCGGCGTGAGCGACCTCCCGCCCGACGTGCGCGCGCTCTGGCCTGACCTCGAGCGGCTCGCGCCGGCCGACCTTGCGGCGCGCGCCGGTGTCCCGTGGGCGGAGATCGAGGGGCTGGGCCGGGAGCTCGCCCGGCGCCGACCGTGCGCCGTCCTCGCCCCGGGTGCGCAGGCGCTGGGTCGCGAGGCGACCCAGCTCGCGGCGGTAGCGCTCCTGCTCGATCACGCGCTGGGGAGTTTCGGGCGCACCATCCGACTCGGCCTCGATCCGGGCGAGGACTCCTCGTCACCGCTCGCCGACGCCCAGGCGCTCCTCGCCGACCTCGGCGCCGGGCGCGTGGACATCCTCCTCGTCCACGGCGTCGACCCGGTCGGTGTCCTGCCGTCCGCGCTCGGCGCCGCGGCGGCACTGGACCGCGTGCCGCTGGTGGTATCCCTCGCGCTCCGGCCGGACGCGACGACCGCCCATGCCCACCTCGTCCTCCCCGTCCGCCACTCGCTGGAGTCGTTCGGAGCAGTGGAACCGCGCAAGGGCGTGCTGAACCTGCTGCAGCCCGTCATGACGCCGCTCGCCGACACGCGGCAAGCCACGCAGGTGCTGCTCGAGATCGCGAAGCAGCTCCCGGGAGGTGCATCGGTCGCATCGACCGACCCGTACGATCTCGTCGCCGCGCGCGCCAGCGAGCGGTTGGCGCAAGGGGGTGCGCCGGCGGATGCTTCCGCCGCGCTCCGTTCCGCGTTCGAGCGCGGCGGCGTCTGGTCCGAGCCGGCTGGAACGCCCGCGCCGCGCCTCGCTCCCGGCTCTGCCCGGCCGTTCCTGACGCTCACGCCGCCCCCGCTCCCGTCGCCGGGGGCCTTCGACCTGGTGGCCTTCCCGACGGCGCTGCGCGGTCCGGGAGCCGACCTGCCCTGGCTTCGCGAGATCCCCGACGCGCTCTCGAGCGTGTCATGGATGCCCTGGCTCGAAATGTCGCCGGCGACCGCCGCCCGCCTGGCCGTGCGCACCGGCGATCGCGTCGCGGTGGCGACGCCGGCCGGGCGCGCGGAGCTGCCGGTCTACGTCTTCCCGGGCATCCGCGACGACGCGGTGGCCTTTCCGCTCGGCGGCCCCGAGGCCGCGGTCCTCCTGCCCGCCGTGGCGGACGCCGGCTCGGGCGCGCTGGCATTCGCAGGGACGCGCGCCACCGTCGCGCGCGTGGGGAGAGCCAGGCTTCCGCTTCTGGAGGGCAGCCCGTATCAGCACGGGCGAGACGTCGTGCCGGTCGTCACCGCCGCCGAGCCGTCGCCGCCGCGTCCCGATCTCAGCGCCCGCATGTACGCCGAGCCGAAGCATCCGGAGCACCGTTGGGCGATGGCGATCGACCTCGACCGCTGCACGGGGTGCCAAGCCTGCGTGGTCGCCTGCTTCGCCGAGAACAACGTGCCGGTAATGGGGCCGGAGGCCGCGTCGGAGGGCCGGTACATGGGGTGGCTCCGCGTCGAGCGTTACCTGGGCGACGAGCCCGGCGGCGCCCTCGATGTGCGGCTCCTCCTCATGCTCTGCCAGCACTGCACGAACGCGCCGTGCGAGCCGGTCTGCCCGGTCTACGCCACCTACCACACGCCCGAGGGGCTGAACGCGCAGATCTACAACCGCTGCGTCGGCACCCGCTACTGCTCGAACAACTGCCCGTACAAGGTCCGCACCTTCAACTGGCGCGACGCGCAGTTCGCGCGGCCGCTCGACATGCAGCTCAACCCCGACGTCACGGTGCGCTCGCGCGGCATCATGGAGAAGTGCACCTTCTGCGTGCAGCGCATCCGGTCCGCCGAGCTGAAGGCGCGCGACGAGGAGCGGCCCATCGCCGACGGCGAGGTGGTGCCGGCCTGCGCGCAGACATGCCCCAGCCGCGCCATCGTCTTCGGCGACGCGAACGATCCCTCCTCGCGCGTCACCGCGCTGGCGCGCGACCGCCGCGCCTTCCGGGCCCTCGAGGAGCTCGGGACGAGCCCCGCCATCACCTACCTCGCGCGCGTCCGGGAGGAGGGGACGTCGTGAAGCCGGGCGAGGACGTCCTGACCATCGAGGAGATGGTGATCGCGGCGCACCGGTCTCCGGGTCGGGGCTACTGGATCGCCCTCGCCATCGCCGCCGCGGCGGCCATCTTCGGAGGCTGGTCCTACTCGCTCATCGTGCGGACGGGCCTGCACTGGACCGGCCTTCAGCGCCCCGGCATGTGGGGCAACCTCATCACGGACTTCGTCTTCTGGGTCGGCATCGCTCACTCAGGCACGCTCATCAGCGCCATCCTCTTCCTGTTCCGGGCACGCTTCCGCACCGCGGTGTACCGGGTGGCAGAGATGATGACGGTCTTCGCCGTCCTGACCGCCGGGCTCTACCCGATCCTCCACCTCGGCCGGCCCTGGCTCGCCTACTGGCTGATGCCGTACCCGAACCAGCGCGAGCTCTGGATCAACTTCCGCTCGCCGCTCGTCTGGGACGTCTTCGCCATCTCCACGTACCTCATCGTCTCGACCGTGTTCCTGCTCGTCGGCGTCGCGCCGGACGCCGCGGTGTTGCGCGACCGGGCCAGCGGCTGGCGCCGCCACCTGTACCGGCTGCTCGCCTTCGGCTGGCGCGGCACCGACGAGCAATGGCGCCACTACACGCGCGCCTACCTGTTCTTCGCCGCCTTCGCGACGCCGCTCGTCGTCTCGGTGCACAGCGTGGTCTCGTGGGACTTCGCGGTCTCCGTGCTCCCCGGCTGGCACTCGACGCTCTTCCCGCCGTACTTCGTCGCCGGCGCCATCCTCTCGGGGGTGGCGATGGTGATCACGATCCTCGTCCCGCTCCGGCGGGCGCTCCGGCTCGAGGCGATCATCACGTCCCGGCACCTCGACATGCTGGCGCGGCTGCTCATCCTGACGTCCCTCATCGTCACCTACTCCTACGCGACCGAGATCGTGCTCGCGTGGCAGGCGCCGGAGGCGGACCCGGAGCGGAGCACCTTCCTCTACCGGATGACCGGACCGTACGCGCCGGTCTTCTGGCTCATGGTGATCTGCAACTGCCTCGGGCCGGCGCTGCTGCTCGTGCGGCGCGTGCGGACCACCGCCTGGAGCCTGCTCGTCATCTGCGTGCTGGTGAACGTGGGGATGTGGCTCGAGCGCTTCAACATCGTCGTGACGTCGCTCTCGCACGACCGCCTGCCGTTCAACTGGCGCGTCTACGTCCCGAGCTGGGTGGAGTGGGCGGTCACCTTCGGCGCGTTCGGTTGGTTCTTCTTCCTCTTCCTCCTGGGCGTGAAGTTCCTTCCACCGATCTCCATCGCGGAGCTGAAGGAGGAGGCGGCGCACGCGGGTCACGGGGGCGGGGCCCTGGCCCCGGGGGAGCCAGGCCATGCCGGCTGAGGGCGGGGTGATCGCGACCTTCGTGGAGCCGAGCACGGCCGCTGCCGCCATGCTGTCGCTGCGGGAGCGCGGCTTCAAGGTGCGCGCCCTCATGCCGGCTGCCTATCCCGACGTCATCGCCGCCGTGGGCAAGCCACGCAGCAGGCTCGATCTCGTCACCCTGCCCGGCGCGCTCCTCGGGGTCGGCCTCGGGATACTCCTCACGGCCGGCACCTCCCTCGCCTGGCCGCTCGTGACCGGCGGGAAGCCGATCGTCTCCTGGCCGCCGTTCCTCATCGTGACCTTCGAGGTAGCGGTGCTGGTCGGTTCGCTCGTGAACCTCGTCGCGGTCGCGGTCGGGACGTGGCGCGGCGGGCGCCGCAGCGCCTTCCCGGCGGCCGGACCGTTCCCCTCCGATCGGATCGCGGTCCACGCCGCCGGCGACGAGCTCGCCGTGGCGGAGCGCCTCCTGCGTTCGGCGGGGGCCGTGGAGGTGAGCCGTGTCGCGTAGCTGGACCCTGCTCCTCACCGGGCTGACCGCGCTCGCCGCCTGCTCGAACGACTGGCGGACCGACATGTGGTACCAGCCCTCGATCCGGCCCCAGCAGGCGCCCCGGCCCGAGCCCGAACGATCGGTGCCGCTCGGGGCCGCGCCCCGCTACGAGAGTCGAGACGATACCGAGGACCTCCCCGACCCCGTGCCGCCCTCGCCCTCCTCGCTGGCGCGCGGCCGTGACCTGTTCGCGGTGCGCTGCGCGCCGTGTCACGGCGCTGACGGGCACGGTGGGGGCCCGGTGTCGCGCTTCTTTCCGCCCGCGCCGGACCTCGCCTACGTGAAGGTGCGCGAGCGCAGCGACGGCTTCCTCTGGGGCACCATCAGCTACGGCGGGAAGGCGATGCCGGCGGCGCGCGAGGGGCTCACCGCGGTCGACCGGTGGAACCTCGTGAATTGGGTCCGGGAGATCCAGCGCACGAGCCCGGTCGTGACCGTGCCGCCGCCGCCACCTCCGGAACCGGCTGGAGGAGGCACGCCATGAGCGTGCTCGAGCGCGCCGCGTCGGGGCTCGGTCGGGGTGGCGCGCGCGCCTGCGCGGCAGCGAGCGTGGTCGGCGCGGCCGCGCTCGTGTCGGGCGTGGCCGCTGGTGGCACGCGGGCCGCCTTGGCGGCGCTTGCCGCGAGCTGGCTCTTCTTCGCCGGGGTCGCGGCCGGGAGCGTGGCGCTGTCCGCGGCGGTGCGGCTCGCGTCGGGCGGCTGGGCGCGCTCGATCCTCCCCGTCGCCGAGGCGGGCGCCGCGTTCTTCCTGCCCGCATGGGCATGGCTCGTCGTCGTCGCCGCCGGGCTACCGGCCTTACTCCCCCCCGGCGCTCCCGCCGCGCTCGGGGCGTCGCGCCTCCTCGTCTCGGCGGCCGTCGTCTTCTGGGCCGGGCGGCGCTTCGTCTCGCTGGCGCATCGCGAGCAGGCGGACTCGACGCGCGTGCGGTCCGCGGCGCTCGGGTACGTGCTCGTCTACGTCCTCGGGCTCTCGGTCTGGGCCTTCGATCTCGTCCTTCGGCCATCGGCGGGGCCGATGTTCACGGTCGTGCCCGCCTACTACTTCCTGGGCGCGTTTGTCTCCGGCCTGGCGTGGGTGGCGCTGGTGGCGGCTTGGCGCGACGTCTCCGGTCCCGACCTGCGACACGACCTCGGGAAGCTCCTCTTCGCGTTCATCGTGGTGTGGACCTACCTTCTCTGGGCGCTCTACCTGCCCACCTGGTACGGCAACGTGCCGGAGGAGGTCGCGGTCTTGCTGCGGCGCTGGTCAGGTGGTTACCGGCCGGTCACGGTGACGGTGCTGGTGGCGGTCTTCGCCTGGCCGTTCTGGCTGCTCTTCTCCGAGCGGCTCAAACGCAGGCGCAGCACGCTCGCGGCCGGCGCAGGGGCGATCCTGCTCGGCCTGTGGGGCGAACGGTTCCTGCTCGTCTTCCCCTCGCTCCGGCTAAATGCTGGTGCGGCGACGCTCCTCGTGTGCGCCGGCATCAGCCTCGGCGTCGCCGCGACGTTCCTGCTCGCCATCGGCGGGCGCCTTCCACCTGCGCCCGGCCGGACGCGAGCGTGATCGGCGGTGGGTTCGCCGCGGCGACCGCCGAGCGGCCAGTGCCCGCCAACTTCTTCCCGCGCGCCTTACTCGATGTTGCGCTCGAGCGCGCTTCGCATTGCTGCTCCCGCCCTCTGCCTTGGCGGCCATGCGGCGGGGTCCCATGACGGTGTAGCCTCGGGGACAACGCTCATCGGACATGCGCGGCGCGCTTGAGTTACGAACCACACAGACGGGCGAGGCTGAGGAGTTTGCCTATCATTGCGCGGTCGAGTCTTACTGGGGCGAATGCGACGAATCCTTTTGCTGACAGCGGCGGTGATGGGCTGTGGAACGACCAGCCTCTCGGCCAAAGGCCACGAGGTGGGACTGCTCGATGCGAATCCCGGCGCGGGGTGCACGTCGGTGGGAACCGTCGTTGGCTCGGCAGACCCGTTTTTCGGCGGACTCAAGTCCACCGAGCAACTCGTAGAATCAGCCCGGAACGAAGCCCTCAATGAGGCTGCACGCCGCGGGGCGACGCATGTGAGATTCATCGGAACACCCGACCAATGGCCTTCGGGGACCTTTGGCGGGGGCCAAGGCGTGTCGGTCTCGGGCGTCGCGTACAATTGCGAGAACGCGCCCGCGGCCTCGACACCCCCGGCATCAGCCGTGGGCGGTTGTACTAAAGACACCGACTGTAAGGGGGACCGCATCTGTGAGTCGCGGACCTGTGTCGACCCGCACCGCGCCCGTCTGCCTTGAGCAGAGTATCTGAAACGCCTTCACCAGCCGGTTGCCGCCAGGAGCGGTACGTGAAGAGTGCGCTCGCGACCACGTAGCCGACCGCGATGGTGCTCAGCGAGGCTCACGTGGGCCGGCGCGACCTCCTGCCAGCAGGGCCCGGAGGCGGCGGCGGCGAGGAAAGGCGTGAGCTCGCCCCGTTGAGCCTGGGCCGTCCGCCGCTGAGGTCCGCAAGCGGCGCGCGAAGGGCGAGAGCTGGACCTCGATCGCGGGCGCGCTGGGCTGCACCGTGGCGAAAGCCCGGCGGCTCGCCGCGGCATAACCGCAGAACAGTGCCGGCCCGACGCTCACGGAGGTGGGCCAGCGCCGCGCACCGCTGTGCGGGCAGCCTCCTCCCACCCCCGGAAACGAGGCGGCCCGCCGACGCCGCCTTCTCCTCGCACCGCGCGTACTCGTTTGGCGCGGCCCATCGGTCCGCCGCGAGCGAGCTCATCCAGGCGGGCGTGCCGGTCGCCGAGCCGGCGCAGCGCCGTGAACGTCGTCAGCCCCCGCGTCTACATCCGTCCGCGTGACGGCAAGCTTGAGGCGGTGATCGTCTTCCCCGACGGGAGCAAGCACACCCGCCGCACCGGCCGACACGTTCCGGGCGGCGCTCCAGCTCGAGCTGGGCGCCCCGGCCGCCGCGGCCGCCGCCGAGTCCTCCGGCGGCCTCACGGTCCGCGCGTGGGGCGAGCAGTGGGCCGCGGAGCGGATCGCGTGCAAGCTCGCCAGCGCCGATACCGAGCGGTCCATGCTTCGCTACCACTTGTTCCCGCAGCTCGGGGACCGGGCCCTCACGGCCCTGACGAAGGCGGTGATGCTGGACTGGGTGCGCACGCTGCCCTCGCGCACGCGCGCGGACTCGCCAGAGCCCCTGGCCTCGCGCACGGTCCACCACATCGCCAGCACGGCGAAGCGGCTGCTGTCCGAGGCCGTGGACCGCGAACTCCTCGCCGTGAACCCCTGCGCGTGGCGCCCGAAGCGGGACCTGCCGCCGAAGCGCGACAAGGTGGCCGGGAAGCGGAACCATTCCGGCTTCGCGGGCAGGGAGGTCTGGCAGCTCCTGCACGACGATCGGGTGCCACAGGACCGGCAGGTGATGTACGCGCTCGACTTCCTCACCGGGATGCGCCCGGGCGAGATGGCCGCGCGGCGCTGGCGCGACCTCGACACCACCACCACCCCGCTGATGCGTCTCGACGTGGCGTCGGCCTTCAACAGCCGCCACTACCGCGAGAAGGCGACGAAGACGAACGTCGAGAAGATCATCCCTGTCCACCCGATGCTCGCCGAGATGTTGCGCGCGTGGTTCACGTCCGGGTGGAAGGCCTTCATCGGCCGCAAGCCCACGCCCGACGACCTCATCGTGCCCCGCGAGCAGGGCGGCCAGCGCACGAACACGCACAGCAACAAGCGGTTCCAGGCCGACCTCGCGCGTCTGGGGCTGCGCGGGGGCGCACGCACTACGAGACTCGGGCGACGTTCCGGTCCCTCGCCATCGCGGGCGGCGCGCCGCGCGGCGAGCTGGACCTGATCACGCTCCCGAGCCCGCGGGAGGCGTCCGACCTCTACACGCGGCTCGAGGTGGTCTGGCCGGCGATGTGCCGGGCGGTGATCGCGGTGAAGGTCGAGCCGGGCGCCGAGCAGCCCGGCCTCCCGTCCGCAGGGGTTGCAGAGGGGTTGCAGGGGTTCGACGCCGAAAAGGAAAAGGCCCGTCGCCTTGCGGGCTTCGGGCCTTCCTTGAGAATGGGCGCTGCAGGTTTCGAACCTGCGACCCCAGCCGTGTGAAGGCTGTGCTCTACCGCTGAGCTAAGCGCCCTGACTGCGAAAACGGGGGCGGAGTATGCCGATGGAGCCCCTGGGTGTCAACGTGAACCGTGGCCGCCGCCGGAGATGGGGCCGTCGCCGCCCTTCCCGGCCTCGAGCCTCTCGCCGAGCTCGCGCGCCTTGCGCTTGAGCCGGGCGACCTGCTTCCGGAGCTCCTGGTAATCGGGGCGCGCCGCGAGCCCGGCCGCGTGGAGCGCGCGCTCCTGCACGGCCTCGAACGTGCGCAGGCCGCGCTGCGCGAGGCCGACCGCGCGCGCCATCGCCTCCTGGCCACGGGGATCCGAAAGCACGGCGCCGGCCACGCGGCTCACCGCCCGCACGCCCTGCTCGAGGAACATCCCGGTGATGCCCTTTTTCAAGGCCCCTCCCCTTCGTCGGCGAACTCGGTCGCGACGCTGGCCAGCGCAGCGTCCAGGATCGGACGATAACCTGCCCGCCGCAAGAGCGCCTGCAGGTCGCCCTCGACGCGCACGCGGCCGGAGAGCGCCGCCCGGACGGGGTCCTCGCCGCGGACGAGCGCCTTCCAGACGCCGTAGCTCGCTCGCACCACGTAGGCGGGCTCGAGCTCCCACAGGTCGTCCTCGTCGGCGAGGACGCGCACCGCGGCGATCCGGCCGCCCTCCTGCCGGCCGTACACCGCGAACGCGCGTCGAAGGCCCGGCGGCTCCGGCTCGACCACGGCGCCCAGATCTGGCCCCAGGCCGGCGAGGGCACGCGGCAGCTCGGGGTGGCGGTTCACCGCCTCCACCACCGCCCGCAGCCAGGCTTCCGACGGGAAGATCACGATTTCAGGACCCGCGCCTGAGCCAGCCGAACAGGCCGCCGCCTCGGCGCACCTCGCGCTCGCTCGCCTCGGCGCCGTGTCGCGCGGCCTGCTCGGCCAGCGCGCGCCTCAGCGCCTCGGGCGTGTCGCGGGTGGCGAAGTCGACCTGGCGCATGCCCTGCTGCGGATCGTCGAAGACCACCTTCAGCAGGCACTCCTCGTCGAGCTTGAAGTCGACCCGGCGGCCGGTGGCGGCCGCGGGCAGCCGGATGGAGCCGAGGAACTCGTCGTCCACGATGTCGTCCGAATCGCCCTGGTAGATGTCGAGCTCGATGGGCTGCCCCGGCTCGCGCGGCGGGGGCAGCCGGAACGAGCGCGAGCACGGGATGGCGTTGTTCTTCTCCAGGATGCGCCGGAAACGGTTCTGCGGCGTCGCCACGCCGATGGGCATCGAGAGCACGTCGACCAGGGTCACCGAGTCGATCTGATCGAGCGAGTCGCCGAGGAGCGCCGCACCGAGCGCGACGCACTCGTCGGGGTGGACCCCCTTGCGCGCGGGCCTTCCGAAGTGCTCCCGGATCTTGTCCTGGACGAGCGGCATGCGCGACTGCCCACCCACCAGGATGATCTCGTCGATCTGCGACGGCTGCAGCCCCTTCTCGGCCAGCACCTGGTCACAGATCTGGAAGGTCCTATCGACGAGGTCGACGGTGAGCTCGTCGAGCTGCGCGCGCGAGAGCGGCAGGCGCAGGTCGAGTGGCCGGCCCTTCTTCTCCTCGATGAACGGGAGCTCGATCGCGACGTGTGGGATGAGCGTGAGATCGATCTTGGCCGCCTCCGCCGCGCCCTTGATGCGCTGCATGGCCATCGGCGAGCCGGCGAGGTCGATCTTGTGCTCGCGCCAGAACGCCTCCAGCGCGAAGTCGATGATGCGGTTGTCGAAGTCGCCCCCGCCGAGGAAGGTGTCGCCGCCGGTCGCGAGCACCTCGAAGACGTTGCCCGAGAGCTGCAACACCGAGACGTCGAAGGTGCCGCCGCCGAGGTCGTACACGAGGATCTTCTGGTCGAGCCCCCGGTTGAAGCCGTAAGCGAGCGCGGCGGCCGTCGGCTCGTTCACGATCCGCTTCACCTCGAAGCCGGCCAGCCGCCCCGCCTCCTTCACCGCCTGCCGCTGGTTGTCGTTGTAGTGGGCCGGGACCGAGATGACCGCCTCGCCCATGGCCCGGCCGAGGAAGGCCTCCGCGATCTTCTTCACGTGCCCGAGCACGAGCGCGGAGACCTGCGGGAGCGTCCGGATCTCGCTCCCGACCGAGACCGCCGCCTCGCCGCTCGGCCCCTCGACGATCTCGTACGAGTAGTAGTTGCGCAGCTCCTGCACCACCACCGAGTTGAACTTGCGCCCGATGAGCCGCTTCGCCCCGTAGATGGTGTTCCTGGGGTTCGTGACCATCTGGTCCTTCGCCACGCCGCCGACCAGGAACTCGCCCTTGGCCGACAGCGCCACGACGCTGGGGAGCACGAGGCTCCCCTTGTCGGTGGGCACGACGCGCGGGATGCGGTTCCGCACGTGCGCCACGCACGTGTTCGTGGTGCCGAGGTCGATGCCGAGGATGGGCTTCTCGCGAGGCGGCGCGGCGGCCATCCGCCGGTTCTACCACGGCGATCAGAACGGCACGTCGTCGCCGCCCTGACCACCGTCCCCCACCTCGCTGTCCGCGGGGCCATCGGGGCCCCGCCCCTCTCCCCGCAGGCGCGGGAATGGAGACGAGGGGCCGGCGTCCGGTTCCGGCTCTGCGGCCCTGCCGAACAGGAGCGGGATCACGCGCGCGCCCTCCGGCGCGGGCGCGCCCAGCAGCGCGGCCGCATCGTTCGCCGCCGGCAGCGCCGGCGCGGCGCCAGGCTCGTCGAGCTGCCAGCGCTCGTAGAGCGGCGGTTCTCCCGGCAGCTCCTCGACGAAGCGGGACGCCTTGAGCACCACCCGCTCCCGGTCACGCGGCGCGGCCATGATGGGGAAGCACAGGTAGAGCTCGTCGCGCGCGCGTGTGCAGGCGACGTAGAAGAGGCGCCGCTCCTCCTCCTCACCGTCGCGATCGCGGAGCGCCTGCGCGCTCGGGAAGCGGCCGTCGGCGAGCCAGACCAGGAACACCGCCCGCCACTCGAGGCCCTTCGCCTGGTGGACGCTGGACAGCACGAGCTTCTCGTCGGGCTCGCCGCCCTCGGACACGGTCTCGGCGGAGAGCTCGCTGAGCAGCGCGATCTCGGAGAGGAACGCCTCCGTCCCCTCGTAGCCGCGCGCGTACTCGGCGAGCTGGCGCAGGTCCTCGAGGCGCGAGTCGGCGTTCACGAACTCGGCCTCGAGCCGCTCCTGGTACCCCTCCGCCAGCACGAGCTCGATCGCCTCCCCGGGGAGGTCGGAGGTGGGGGCGCGCGAGAGCTTGCGCAGGAGGTCGACCAGGCGCCGGTAGCCGGCGCGGCCCTTGGGCGGCACGTGGCCGGCGACGTCGGGCGCCAGCAGCTCGTCGACTCCGCCCGCCCCGCCGCGGCGGCGCGCGGCGAGGGCGTTCCACACCGCGTCGGCGGTGGCGCTGCCGATGCCCGGCGCGAGCCTGAGCGCGCGCTTCAGCGCCAGCTCGTCGCCAGGGTTCTGCGCGAAGCGCAGGTGGGCGAGGACGTCCTTGATGTGCGCTGCCTCGAAGAAGCGAACGCCGGAGCGGACGACGAACGGGATGCCCCGCCTCGCCAGCTCGAACTGGATCTCCATCGCGTGGTGGTGGGCGCGGTAGAGGACGCACATCTCAGGGAGCGGGACGCCCTCGTCGCGCAGCTCGAGGATGCGCTGCGCCACGAACTCGGCCTGCTGCTGCACGTCGCGGCAGGGCACGAGCGCGGGCAGCGCCCCCTCGGGCCGGACGCTCGAGAGCGCCTTCTCGAACTGCTTCACGTTGTACGAGATGGAGGCGTTGGCGAGCTCCAGGATCTGCGGCGTGGAGCGGTAGTTCACGGTGAGGTCGAAGCGGCGCGCGTCGGGGTACCGCCCCTCGAACCCCAGGATGTTCTGGAAGTGGGCGCCTCGGAAGCCGTAGATGCACTGCGCGTCATCGCCCACGACGCACAGGTTGCGGTGCGCCCCGGCGACGAGGTCCACCACGTCCCCCTGCAGCTTGTTCGTGTCCTGGTACTCGTCGACGAGGACGTGGCGGAACCGCTCCGCGAGCAGCCGCCGCACCGGCTCGTGATCGACGAGCAGCACCTTCCAGTTCATGAGGAGGTCGTCGAAGTCCATCGCGTTGATGGCGTGCTTGCGCTCGGCGTAGCGGCGCGCCACCCGCAGGATGTCGTCGGTGAGCGGCAGGAACTGCGCTCGCCGGTCGGCCACCACGTCCGCCAGCGGGGTCTGCGTGTTGACCGCCATCGAGACGAGATCCACGAGCACGTCGGCCTTCGGGAACCGCCTCGCGCCGACGGCGAGGCCGCAGTCGGCGATGGCGGCGCTCATGACGTCCTTCGCGTCCTCGCGGTCGAGGATGGAGTAGCCCTTCGCGTAGCCGAGCGCTGGCGCGTGCTCGCGCAGGACCCGGTGCGCGACGTGGTGGAAGGTACCGCCCCACAGCTGGCGGGTGTCGGCGCGCGCCACCTCCTCCACCCGGCGCAGCATCTCGCGGGCCGCCTTGTTGGTGAAGGTGAGCAGGAGGATCGACTCGGGCGAGGCGCCGTCGTGGAGCAACCGCGCCACGCGCCACGTGAGCGTGCGGGTCTTCCCGGAGCCGGCCCCGGCGATGACGAGGATGGGTCCGTCCCCCGCCTCCACGACGGCCTGCTGCTCCTCGTTGAGGAGCCCGGCGTAGTTGAGGGCCACCTTGGAGCGGGCGGCGGGCTTGAGCTCGTAGCGGCGGGACATGGTGGATCAGCGTCACCCTAACCTGCCGGGCTGACAGCCTGATCGGGGCCTCGCTGAGCCTCGGCCACCCTGCTCCGCCGCTCGAGCACCCGCTCGCAGCGCGCTCGCGACAGGAAAGTGGACGGGACGCGATCGCTGGATAGCATCGGCCTCATGACGGCCCCTCGCGCCGGTCTCGCCGTCGCCCTCGCGCTCGTCGCGCAGGGGTGCGCCACGACGCCGGGGTGGACCCGCCACCACGCCCTGCCCCCGCCCGCCCAGGAGAACCGGGCCGGTGCTCTCGCAAGGAGCACCGGCCCGGACTCCGGTTCCGTCCAGGTAGCGGGGCCCGTCTCCCCGGCCGCGCCCTCCGGCAGGGAGGCGAAGGCCGCGACCTCGACCGCGACCGCGACCCCGGCGACTCGGGCCGCGACCTCGATTCCCTCCTCCACCGCGCCGGAGGTCGCCGCGGCCGTGAAGGCGGTCTCGTCGCTCGTGGGGCAGCGGCAGATCGTGCTGGACGGAGTCGACTACGGTCCCGATTGCGCTGCGCTCGCGCGCGCCGCCTTCGCCCGCGCCGGGCGGCCGCTCCCGGCCAGCGCGCGCGACGCGACGGCGCTCCACGCGCTCGCGGCGTCGCGCGGCGCGCTCCTTCCCACCCGCACACCCTCGCCGGGCGACCTCGTCTTCATCTCCGACCGCCCGGGCGGTCCGCCGGTCCATGTCGGGCTCGTCTCGCGCTCGGAGCCGGACGGAACCGCGGTCGTCCTGCACCGCGTCGCGCGCGGCGTCCGGCCGGTCCGGGTGAACCTCGCCTATCCCTCGCGCAGCGACGACCCCGCCACCGGCAAGCACATCAATGATGCGCTGCGCGTCGGAACCCGCGCGCTCCCCGCCGGGAGCCTGGTGGTGAGCGTCTCCGATCTGCTTCGGCGACGTTGAGAGCCGTCAGCGGGCGTCCTCCTCCGGGTGGTGCCGGAAGTAGGCCTCGATCGCCAGCTCCAAGAACGCGAGCGTGCCCACCGCGCCGACGATGCTGCCGGCCGTGGCGAGGCCGGACGAGAGCGAGGCGAGCTTCCCTTGGACGAAGGCCCCGGCTGCGATGGCGCCATTCCAGGCTCCGAGCATGCCGATCACCAGCGCAGAGGCGGCCCCGAGCCGATGCTGGCCGGGAATGCAGATGTACGCCAACCCTGCCGCGATGCCGATGAACGTGAAGAGCGCGAAGTCCATGTCGGCCTCCCACCGCACGGTGGAGATGGGATCTCCGATGCGCCCGGCAGGGCGTCCCTAGGACAGGCGGCTGTACTCCACGCGCCCGCCCACCACGGTGGCGACGATCGGCAGCTCGGCGAGGCGCTGCGCGGGGACGCCGAGGACGTCGCCGCCGAACGCGGTGAGGTCGGCGTCGGCCCCGGGGCGGAGGACCCCGCGCCGATCTTCCGCGAAGGACGCGTACGCGGCGCCCCTGGTGAAGCCGCGCAGGGCCTCCTCGCGCGTGAGCCGCTCCTCCGGGCGCCAGGGCGACGGCGCGCCAGCGGGATGGCGCAGCTCGGCCGCCGCGAGCCCGAGCCGCGGATCCGGACTCTCAACCGGGAAGTCCGATCCGAGGGCGAGGGGGATGCCGCGCGCGACCACCTGGCGCCAGGCGTAAGCGCCGGCCAGCGCCGGTGAGCCCTCCCCCACCCGCGACGCGACCCAGGGTGCGTCGCTCACCGCGTGAACGGGCTGCATCGAGGCGACGGCTCCCGTCCCCCGCATCCGGTCGAGGTCCTCGCCGCGCACGAGCTGCAGGTGCTCCACCCGCGGCCGCAGCCGGGAGAGGTCGCGCACGCCACCGAGCTCGTCGAACGCTGCGATCACCTCGCGGCACGCGGCGTCGCCGATGGCGTGGACGGCGGGCTGGAACCCGGCCTTCGCCACGAGCGCGAGGCGCGCCCGCAGCGCCTCGGGAGGCGTGAGGAACAGGCCTCGGTTCCCCGGCTCGTCGGCGTAGCCGTCGAGGAGCGCGGCGCCCCGGCTCCCCAGCGCTCCATCCGCGAAGAGCTTCACGCCGCGGACGTCGAGCCGTCCGATGGCCGGAGTCGCCGACCAGCGCGCCAGCTCCGCCCGCAGCGCACCCTCGGGCTGCCCGCCGTCGATCATGGCGTAGACGCGGAGCGGGAGCGCGTCGGCGTCGGCGAGGCGCGCGTAGCTGCGCAGCACCGAGGAGGTGCAGCCCGCGTCGTGGACCGCGGTGAGGCCGAGCCGGGCGAGGTCGCGCAGCCCGGCGGCGAGGAGCCGCTCCACCTCGTGCGCGGACGGGTGCGGGATGCGCGCGTGGACGAGGTTCTGCGCCGCATCCACGAGGAGCCCGGTGGGCCGGCCGCGCTCGTCGCGCACGATGCGGCCGCCGGGAGGATCGGCCGTGTCGGGCCCGATGCCGGCCAGCTCGAGCGCCCGCGCGTTCACCCAGGCCATGTGGCCGTCGACGCGCTCGAGCAGCACCGGGTGGTCGGGGACTGCGGCGTCGAGCGCCGCGGGGGTCGGGTAGGCGCCGCCCGGCCACCGGTTCTGATCCCACCCGCGACCGCGCACCCAGCTGCCGGCCGGCAGCGCTCGCGCCCGCTCGGCAGCGCGCGCGACGCACTCCGCCTCGTCGCGCGCGTCGCCCAGCCGGACCTCCTCCAACGCCTGGGCGTGGAGCAGGACGTGGCCGTGCGCGTCCGCGAGCCCGGGGACCGCCGAGCCGCCGGCGAGGTCGAGGACGCGCGCCCCCGGCGCGGCGGCGGCGCGGCAGGCCGCTGCCGCGCCCACCTCGACCACGCGCCCGTGCCGGGCGAGGAGCGCCTCGCCGCGCGGGCGAGCCGGGTCGAGCGTGTGGATCGTCCCGAGGACTAGGAGATCAGAAGTCATCCGCGCAGCGTACCGCGCCTCGAGGCGCCAGCGTCACATCGCCGGCAGGTCCGGCGCAGTGCGCGAGGTCCGCTCCCACGCCGCGTCCTGCGTCCCGCGGATGAACCGCCACAGGCCGACCGCCAGCGCCGCGTTCATCGACAGGAAGTACCAGGCGAGGGCGGCGGGGCGCCGCAGCCGGCCCCGCACGCGCCAGCGGCCCGCCAGGCCGAGCGCGTAGAAGGCGGCCTGGCCCACGAGGAGCAGCTTCGCCGCGAGGCCACCCGACCAGGCGAACGGGATGGAGGCGGCGAGCGCGGCCGCGAGGAAGAACGGCACGAGCCAGCGCAGCAGCTTGTGCGAGACGAAGGCGAAGGCCAGGAATCCGCGGCGCGGGTCGAGCGCCTCGGGGACGAGCGCCAGCGACTGCCAGTTGCCGGCGCCGATGCGGGCGCGGCGGCCGAACTCCTCGCTCACGTCCTCGGTCGTCTCCTCGTACGCGACCGCCTCCGGCTCGTACGGGACGCACCATCCGCGCGCCGCGATCCGGACCGCCACCACGAAGTCGTCGATGATCGTCGTGCCGCGCAGCGGCTGGAACAGGAGCCGGCGCACCGCGTACAGCCCGCCGTTCGCGCCGAGGACACAACCCAGCTTGCCCTCGTAAAACTTGAGGACCGTTTCGTACTTCCAGTACAGGCTCTCCTCGTAGTCGCGCTTCACGCGGTTGTAGAGGCGAAGCCGGCCGACGACGGCGCCGACCGAGGGCTCCTGGAAATGGCGCGCCAGCGCCTTCGCCGCGCCACGGTCGAGCAGCGTGTTCGCGTCGGTGAGGAGCACGACGTCGCCCCTCGCGCGCGGCACGAGCTGCGAGAGGACGGTCGCCTTGCCGGAGCGCGGCCCCTCGACCACCGTGACGCGCGCGTCGCCGGTCGCGCGCGCTAGCTCGGCGGTGCGATCGGTGCAGCCATCGCACCCGACCAGCACCTCCAGCTTCTCGGGTGGATAGTCGAGCGCGAGGCAGTTCTCGACCTTCTGCCGGATGCACGTCTGCTCGTCGTGAGCCGCCAGTGCGACCGTCAACGTAGGCCAGCGATCGTCGCGCCGGCGAACGCGCCGGTCGGGCCCGCCCGCGACGAACCGGATGCCGCTCGCCGCCTCGCGCAGTCCCGTCCACGCGATGATCACGATCGGATAACCCAGATAGGCGTAAGCGACGAAGCCCAGGCACAGCGCGACGAGCACACCCATGCCCCCGCCACGGAGCAAGGTTCGCGCCATGGGCGGCACCGGAAGGTGCGCGCGGCGCGAACGGGTCTCTCTCGATCAGCCTCTCACGGGGGCCGATGGCGGCGGAGAGGTGTTCTTGACGACCCTCTCAAGGCTCGGGCGCTGCCTGGGCCTGTGAACTTTGATTCCTCGGATGAGGCGCCGTGGTTCCTGCCGGCGGAGCACGCGTGCCTGGTACGGGCGCCGCGGCGCCGCCGTGGATCTCACCCGCGGTAAGTTCGGCCCGCAACGCTCGGGCGTCGTCGTGGTCCCGGTTCGCGGCGAGCAGCGCATCGAGCGAGGCCACCGCCGCGTCGGCCCGTCCAGCGCGCGCCAGCGCCTCGGACAGCGCCAGTCGCCCCCGCAGCAGCTCCGGGTGTGCCTTCACCAGCGCCTCCAGCCGCGCCACGCCCTCGGCGCGCAGCTCGGGGCTCATGGCGCGTGTCTCGCCGACGCCGACCGCGAGGTCGAGCCACGGATCCTTGCCGCGGGCGGGTCGGTCGCGGAGGACCGCCTCCGCCGCGCGCGCCGGGTCGGTGGCGTACGCCTCGAGCACCGCCCGCGCGCGCTGCACCGAAGGTCGATCGGCGTCGCGCTGCAGCGGCGCCAGCTCGCTCGAGGCCACGCCCTCGAGCTCGCGGAGGCGCGCGCGTACCGCCTCGCGCTGCGCCTTGAGCGCGTCGATCTCCTCCCTCAGCTCCGGGACCGGCGGCCCCACCGGCGCGTCGGTCCGGGTGCGCTCCGCCTCCCGCGCGGCGAGGCGGGCGTCGATGCGCGCCGCCTCCCCCTGCACCAGCCCGAGCAGGAGCGCTCGCGCCAGCACCCGGTCCGCGCGCGCGTCGACGAACCCCTCGTCGACGCGGGCGGCATCGTCGAAGGCGACGATGGCGCGGGTGAGGCTGGCGCGATCGTCGCGCAGCACGAGCTGCTGACCTTCCGCGCGACGCTGCGCGGCGCTCGGGTCGACTCGCCGGCCGAAGACGCGCCAGGCGACGAACAGGAGCGCGACCACGATCAGCCCCACCACGATCGGAACGACGGGCAGCTCGGTGCGCCGCACCCGGCCGCCGGTGCCGACGCTCCCGGGCGCCCGGGCGATGACGGGGCGCGGCCCGCTCGGCTTGAGGTCCTCCTCCGGGAAAGACACCTTGCGGATCGGGCGTCCATCCGCGGTGAAGCGTGGCTCTTCCACCTCGAATGCCGAGGGAGGGGGTGGCGTCGGCGCCGGAATCGGGCTGGCGGGCTGCGATGGCGGGTTCACCTGCGCGGTCGTGCTGGAGGGCGCGGGCGGGGTCACCGTCGCTGCCGCAGTCCGGGTCGGAGTCGGAGCCGGGCCTGCGGTCGGGGCCGGCGTCGGAGCGGCGGGCGGGGCCGGGGCCCTGGTCGAGGTCGCGGTCGAGGTCGGAGTCGGGGTGGCGGTCGAGGTCGGCGCCGGAGCCGTCGTCGCGGTCGGGGTCGCCGCCGGGGCGGCCGTCGCGCTCGAGATCGCCGCCCCCTCGTTCTTCTCGGCTTGGCTCGCCGGAGCGGGGGCGACTGGCGCAGGCTCGGCGGCCGGGCGCTCGGGGCGGACGGTGAAGACGTACTGACACCGCCCACACTGGACCGGCGCGCCCTGCGGCGGCACGAGCTTGTCGTCCAGCTCGTAGAGCGTCGAGCACTTCTCACAGCGGATGAGCACGAGTCCTCTCCCGGGGGCCCGGAGGATAGCTCGACTGGCGGACTGCGCCTATGGCCCTCCGACGGCGAGATAGGGCCGAGCCTGAGCCAGGCGGCTGGGCCCTATCCCCCTTACCCTGGTGAGGTCCTCCACGCTCGAGAAGGGCCCCCGCTCCAGGCGGTCGGCGACCGCCGCAACGGCGAGCCGGGCGGTGAACCCCGGCACCGGAGCCAGATCCTCCGGCGAGGCCTGGTTGAGGAGCACCGGCAATCCGGACAGGAGCCGCTCCCGCCCGGTCAGGTCCCGGGCCGGACCCGGGTCCGCGGCGCAGCCGATCCAGTGCCGTGGCGCGACCCCTCGCCCCTCCGGCGCACACGCCGGGGCGGGCGTGCGGCGCGCCTCGAGCTCCCGCCAGGACGCGGGTACGAGCGTGAGCAGGCAGAGGATGGCGAGCGCGAGGCGACGAGCCATGCCGCCGCCCCGATGCAAGGGGCGCTCCCGAGCGCGGTCAGCGGGAACGCCGGCGGCGCGCGTGGCGCGGGCGAGGCGCCACGTCGTCCTTGGCGAGCTTGTACTCGATCGCATCTACCAGCGCCTGGCAGCAGGCGTCGAGCAGGTTGTCGGAGACGCCGGCCGTGCCCCAGCGGTCGCGGCCATCGGCGCTGTCCACCAGCACGCGCACCGCGCCCGCCGTCCCGACGTCGGTGGCGAGGCTCTTCGAGCGCGACTGGACGAGCTTCATGTCCGCCAGCTCCGGGTAATGGTGCTCGAGCGCTCGCCGCAACGCTCGATCGAGCGCGTTGACGGGTCCGACGCCGAGCGCCACCGCGTGGAGGTGCTCGCCCCCGACAGCCACCTCCACGGTCGCCTCCGTGAACCCTCGCTTGTCCCGATGCACGTCCAGCACGCGGTAAGCGAGCACGCGGAAGTAGTCCCGGCGGCGGCCGCCCAGCGAACGGAGGACGAGGTCGAAGCTCGCCTCGGCGCCCTCGTAACGGAAGCCTCGCCGCTCCCAGGCGGCGAGGCGCGCCAGCACCTGCGACGCCTCGCGCTCGCCGCGCGCCGGCAGCCCCAGCGCGCGCGCGACCCGCAGCGCGCCCGGATGGCCGCGCTCGTCGGCCATGGCCGGCTCGACCCGGTTGCCCACCTGCTCCGGGTCGACGTGCGGCGCGAGGCGGTCGGGGCCGGCGCAGAACGCGTCCTGCCCGACGTAGGGCTGGTCGCGCGACGGCTCCCGATCGACCAGCTCCGCGACGAAGTGCGCGAGCGACGCGAGGCGCCGCAGCTGGCCCGGAGCGAGCGCCCGGTGCCCCATCTTCAGCTCGAGCGCGGCCGCGATCGGGACGAGATCGGCCGCGCCGCAGCGCTCGCCGTACCCGTTCACCGTGGCGGCCACCACCGAGGCGCCCTTCGCCACCGCGACGAGGCTGTTCGCCACCGCCACCCCGGCGTCGTCGCGGGCGCGGATGCCGAGCGCGCTCGCGCCCGCCACGCGGCGCGCCGCCGCCACGCCGGCCTCGACCTCCGAAGGAAGCGCTCCCCCCGAGGCGTCGCCGAGCAGGATCACCTCGGCCCCCGAGCGCGCCGCGGCCTCCACCTCGCCCATCGCGGCGGAGCCGCCCGGGCGCTGGAGGTCGAAGAAGCCGTCGAGCTCCACCAGCGCCGCACGCCCCTCGCGCCGCACCGCCTTCACGGCCGACGCGATGGTGGTCCGCCACGCCTTGCCGCGCCGCCCACGCCCCAGCGGGACGCGCAGCGTCACCGCGGGAGCGCCCGACCGCAGCGCCGCCCGGAGCTCCCCGCCGCCGCGCTCGCCGGGGTGAAGGGTGGCGCAGGCGCACAGTCGCGCGCCTCCCAGCTCGAGCCGTCGAGCCTCGCGGAAGATCTCGGCGTCGCCGCCCGCGCCGGGCCAGCCGCCCTCGACGAAGGCGACCCCCATCTCGGCCAGCCGGAGCGCGACCCGCAGCTTGTCGCGGACCGAGAGCTGCACGCCCGCCTGCCGTGACCCCTCGGTGATGGTGGCGTCGTAGATCGCGATCCGCACGAGAAGGAACGCTAGCCGACCGAAGGCGGAGCGTCGAGGGCTCTCAACAGCGCACGGCGAGGTTCACCGCGCGCCTCAGGCCGGCGTAGCGCAGCTTCTCGGCCGCTTCGACCCGCGTGAACCAACCGTGCTCGGCGTGCTCGTCGGAGAGGCGGCAGGCGAAACCAGGAGGGAGCTTCGCGGCGAAGGCGGTCTCCTCCGCCACGGCCACGCCGGGGGACGCCCCGCGCCAGAGGTCGGGCTCGATCCCGAAGCCGTGCCGGTAGCGAAGCGGCTCGACCGGCACGTCGGCGCCGGTCTCCTCGAGCAGCTCGCGCCGGGCGGCCGCCTCGGGCGACTCACCGGGCTCCAGCCGGCCCGTGACGGGCTGCCAGAAGCCGCCGCGCGCCTCCGACCGGCGGAGGAGCAGCACGCGGCCGTCGCTCCCGACCGGGACCACCGAAACCGTTCGCAGGTCCGGGCCGCGGTCCTCGCGCCGGCGCCCGAGTAGCTCGACGAGGTGGCTCGCCAGCTGCTCCTCCACCTCCGCGAGGGGCGGCGCCGCGCGCCCGCGCGCGGAGAGCTCGCCGACGAGGCTCGTCACCCCGAGCCGCGGGTCGGAGATGCCGCACGGCACGATGACCTGGAAGTGCGTCATGTCCGGCGCGACGTTGAAAGCCAGGCCGTGTGAGGTGATCCACCGCGCGAGGTGGACGCCGACGGCGCCGATCTTCTTCCGCCCGACCCAGGCGCCCCGGTGTTCGTCGTGCAGCCCCGCCTCGACGCCGTGATCGGCGCAGGTCCGGATCATGGCCTCCTCGAGCGCGTGCACGTAGCGGCGCACGTCGGGGCGGTCGGCCAGGTCGACCACCGGGTACGCCACGATCTGACCGGGCCCGTGGTAGGTCACGTCTCCGCCGCGGTCGGTCGGGTGGATCTCGAACCCCTGCTTCGCGAGCCACTCGGGCGAGGCGATGACGTTGTCCCGCTCGGCGCCGCGGCCGAGCGTGATGACGGGCGGGTGCTCGAGCAGGAAGAGGAAGTCGGTCGCGGGCGGCTGCGCGGCGCGGACGGCCTCGCCGGCGAGCGACATGAGGCGCAGGCCATCGTCGTACTCGACCCGGCCGAGCTTGTGGACGCGGAGGGTCCTCATGCGGCGATCGCTCGGGGAGCCAGCGGCGGGGGACAAGCCCCCGCCCTACGACTCGCCTCTCGCAGCAAGCACGCGACCATCACGCCTGCGCCGCCGCCCCGGCCCGCTCCTTGCGCGGCCGCTCGGGCCGGTTGAGCGCGTGGATGGCCTCGCCCAGCGCCGCCTTGCACGCCTCACTGAACGCCTC
>Ga0306923_10000219_pt1 | contig 42169 bp, 40 predicted proteins | sample sta12Can44000108_FD_203841 | JGI IMG/M metagenome (GOLD analysis project Ga0306923, IMG submission 203841) | Lab enrichment of tropical soil microbial communities from Luquillo Experimental Forest, Puerto Rico - statanox.12C.anox.44.000.108 (v2)... | ecosystem: Environmental > Terrestrial >... | reverse complement strand
GCTGAACTGGAGCTTTCGAGAGACCAGTCGATACCCTAACGTAACCGGGCGATTTTACCGAGAAGCGCGCGATGCCCGATGCCAATGGCCGTTCCGGTCTCCCTCCGGACAATTTTGTCGCGACCCCGCGGTCGCGCCTGCGCCGGCACCCGGAGCGGGCACATTACGACCGCCTCACCGTTTATACGATCCTCGACGCGGCGCTACTCTGTCACATCGGCTATGTGATGGATGGCAAGCCGTATGTGACCCCAACCCTGTTCTGGCGCGATGGCGACCGGTTATTCTGGCATGGGTCCTCGGCTAGCCGGATGCTGCGGACGCAACGCACCGGCATCCCGGTCTGCCTGACCGTCAGCCATCTCGACGGGCTCGTGGTGGGGCGCAGCGCCTTCCGCCATTCGCTGAACTATCGTTCCGTGATGGTCTTCGGAACCGCCATGGCCGTCGACGACGATGCGGAAAAGGAAGCCGGCCTCAACGCTTTTATCGAACGGCTCTATCCAGGCCGCACAGAGCTGATGCGGGCGATTCTGCCGCAGGAATTAAAGGCGACAAATCTGATTGGCATGACGATCGAGGAGGCCTCAGCGAAAATCCGCAATGACGGGCCGCTCGACCTCGAGACCGATTACGACGCCGACTGTTGGGCCGGCACGATCCCCATCGTGCAATGCATTGGCTCGCCGGTGCCGGATGCGCGGGTGCTGCCGCGAGGCTCTGCTGAGCGAGAAATCGGTCAGTTCGCCGAGAACGCCAGGTTCGACCGGATCCTTCTATCGCTCGCTTAAAGGAACCAGGGCCATGGGGCTTACTGATGGGCCGCACATTCGGCCGAGATCGCTTCCAGAACTGAGCGAAGAGCGCAATCGACTCGGCCAGCCTATCGGCTGGGCGGTCCCTGGCTGGAGCAAACGACGGGAGCCGCCTCGGACGCCGATGACAGGCCGGTTCTGCCGCCTCGAACTCCTCGATGTGGAGCAGCACGCCGCCGATCTGTGGGCGGCCAACAGCGTCGACCGCGAGGGACGGATGTGGACCTACCTGCCGTGGGGACCATTCGGCGATTTCGACGAATATCTCGCCTACATGCGGACCGTCGCCCCAAAGGAAGATCCGCTGATCTACGCCATCATCGAAACTGACACCGGCAAGGCGGTTGGCGTCGCGAGTTATCTGCGCATCAACGCCGGCGCCGGGACGATCGAGGTCGGCGGCCTCGCCTATTCGCCATCGTTGCAACGGCGGCCCGCTGCGACCGAGGCCATGTATCTGATGATGCGGCGCGCATTCGACGAGCTCGGTTATCGCCGCTATGAGTGGAAATGCAACGCGTTGAACGCACCGTCGCGGGCTGCTGCGACCCGGCTTGGGTTTCAGTTCGAAGGGATCTTTCGCCAGGCCGATGTGGTCAAGGGCCGCAACCGCGACACAGCGTGGTTTGCGATCATCGACCGAGAATGGCCGGCATTGCGCGCCGCGTTCGAGCGCTGGCTCGATCCCAGCAATTTCGACGAGACCGGCCGGCAGCGCGTCAGCTTGTCGTCATTGACCGCGGGATTGGGTAAGAGCGGGCAGTTCCCAAGCCTTTGCTGAGTAATTGGCACCTCAACCGCATGGGGATCGCCGTGCCCCGGCTTGGTCTGAAGATCGCGTTCTGATGGCCCGATCCTGCGGTTGGACGGAACGGCTGTAAATGTCGTCGATCTGGAGGACATGGGCTGATGGACGAAACATCAAACCTACAACACCAAGCGACCCTCGATTCTCGGTTGTTAGAAATATTGGTCTGCCCGCTTACCAAGGGGCCGCTGGAATATGATCGCGAGGCAAGCGAGCTGATCAGCCGCGAGGCGGGGCTTGCCTACCCGATCCGCGATGGAATCCCAATCATGTTGCCCGAGGAGGCGCGCAAGTTGGAATGATTGTAGTCGTCTCGAGAAGCCGGCTACCGTTATTGGTGTAACACTGAGGACTGTGGTTGGATATGAGCACAGACTACGCGCCAGGCCTCCACGTGGTGACTGGGAAAGCCGTCAGTGCATCAGCGTACGACCGCTGGGTGGGCCGGTGGTCTCGTCTTTTCGTTCCCTCTTTGCTTGCAGCCGCTCAGGTCTCACCAGGCTGCACGGCGCTCGATGTCGCCACTGGAACCGGCGAGGCTGCCGCGATGGCGCTTTCGATCGTCGGGTCTTCGGGGATCGTGGTTGGCGCTGATATCGCGCCAGAAATGCTTGAAGCTGCACGAGTCCGACTGGCCTCGCAGACGTTTCGGCCCGCGGCCGCTGATGGTCAGGCCTTGCCTTTTGGGGATGACAGCTTCGACGCGGTCATTTGTCAGCTCGGTCTGCAGTTCTTTCCCGATCCGGCCCTAGGGCTGCTGGAGTTCCGCCGCGTCCTTCGTCCAGGAAGCAGGGCGGCCGTATGCGTCCACTCCACGCCAGACCGGACGCCGATGTGGAGCGTTCTCGCCGAAACGCTCAGCCGGTTCCTTCCCTAGCGACGGAACGTCCTCTACCTGTCGTGGGCACTGGCCGACCAGGGGCGGCTCGAAAAGTTGTTCGCCGATGCGGGCTTCCGGGACATCCGTGTAGATCGGGAAACTCGTGCGGACATCATGGAGAGTTTCGATGAATATTGGGAACCGATTGAAACGGGGACGGGACAACAACCGCAGTCTTATCTCGCGCTGGCCGAGGCAGACCGTCGCAGCGTGCGCGAGATTGTAAAATCGAAGCTTGCACGGTTCGAATCCGGCGGGAAGCTGTCGATGAGTCTTGAGATGCTGGTTGGAAGCGGCCGCGCATAGACAAAGCTAGGTGGCAGTCATGAGCGCGAATTTCGGGGCAGGCTTCCACGTGTTGCCCGGCCGAGCGGTCGACCCTGCTGCCTATGACCGCTTCACTGGCCGGTGGTCGCGACTCTTTATCCCCGCGCTTCTCGGCGCCGCTGAGGTGGCTCCGGGACGCCGAGTGCTCGATGTCGCGACTGGAACGGGCGAGGCTGCGCTGATGGCGCTCCCCATCGTCGGCGCGTCGGGCTTCGTGGTCGGTGCAGACATTTCGCCCGCGATGCTCAAAGCTGCGCGTGCCCGGTTGAACGAACCATTGTTTTGGCCGGTGGCCGCTGACGGCCAGGCGTTGCCGTTCAGGGACGCCAACTTCGATTGCGTGATATGCCAGCTCGGCTTGCAGTTCTTTCCAGATCCGAGTCTCGGGCTGGCGGAGTTCCGACGCGTTCTTCGCAACAGCGGCCGCGTGGCAGTCTGTGTCATCTCTTCCCCAGACAGGGCGCCGATGTGGAGCATTCTCGCTGATGCGATCAGCCGATTCCGTCCGACGCTTCGAAACATACTCTATCTGTCGTTCTCGTTGGGTGACCATACACGGCTTGAAGCTTTGCTTGGCGGCGCGGGGCTCCGCGAGGTTCGTGTTGAGCGGGAGACACGGGAGGCCATCACGGAGAGTTTTGACAAGTATTGGGAGCCGATTGAAGCTGGGATTGGGTCTATACCGCAGTCATACCTGACGCTTTCCGATGAGGAGCGCCGCGCCGTGCGCGAGGAAGTAAGGGATCGACTTTCGCGGTTCGAATCGGACGGGAAATTACTCATGAGCGTCGAGATGTTGATCGGCCGGGGACGCGCGTAAAGTCTTGGTCGATGACAGGTACAGTGTCGGCCGCGAGAGATGCGCGGGCCTGTGCCGATGAATCCACTCAGGCAAAAAGTAAATGTGCGCCGGAGACGGACTGTTTTTGGCGAACCAGTTCAGTAGAATCGCCGGTTGCGGCGCGAAGCCGCCATCTAACGCTTAGTTTAGTCTAATGCCGGACCCGGCGCCGATCGATATCCTCCTCGACATTCTCGAACTCATCGAGCGGATCGAACGGCAGACCGCCGGGCTGACGCGCGAGGCTTCCTACAGGACCCAGACGCCAGGATGCAACGGCATACCGCTTTCTGGCGATCGGCGAGGCGGCCAAGGGTCTCGATAACGATTCTAGCCGCCGGAGCCCCTCACCCCGACCCTCTCCCCGCAAAGCGGGGGGAGGGGGAGGTATCGAGCGCGCTATTCCATGAACCAGCCGTGGCTGACGACGAGCGACTGGCCGGTCAGCGCGTTGGTCTCGAAGCCGGCCAGAAAGAGCACCGCTTCGGCGACATCGCCGGTGGTCGTGAATTCGCCGTCCACGGTGTCTTTCAGCATGACGTGCTTGATCACGTCCTCCTCGCTGATGCCGAGTTCCTTGGCTTGCTCGGGGATCTGCTTGTCGACCAATGGCGTGCGCACAAACCCGGGACAAACGACATTGGCGCGTACATTGTATTGGGCTCCTTCCTTGGCAACCACGCGGCACAGGCCCAACAGCCCGTGCTTGGCGGTGACATAGGGCGCCTTCAGTACCGAGGCCTCCTTGGAGTGCACCGAGCCCATGTAGATGATGCTGCCAAGTTTCGCCTTGTACATGTGCTTCAGGCACGCCTTTGTCGCCAGGAAAGCGCCGTCGAGGTGGATCGCCAATAGCCGCTTCCAGTCCGCGAACGGCAAATCGACAACGGGTTTGACGATCTGAATTCCAGCATTGCTGACCAGCACGTCGATGCGACCGTATTTGGCGATCGTATCGGCGACGCCTTTTTCGACTTGCGCTTCGTCGGCGACATTCATGCCGACGGCGAAGGCGTCCGAGCTTTTGGCTTTGATCTCGCGCGCCGTCGCATCCGCAGCGTCGAGATTGAGATCGGCGATGACCGGCGTGCAGCCATTCGCGGCAAAGCGCAATGCAATCTCCTTGCCGATGCCGCTCGCCGCGCCGGTGACGAGGGCGATCTTTCCATCGAAACGGGGCATCCAGAGTTCCTCTCAAGTGTCCTGCAGATAGTCGAAGACGACCTCGCCGAGGCCGAGCGTCAGGTCGGTCACATAATGGGTAGCCGAGACCACCTCGCGCACCGGCAGCCTGGCGACGTCGCACAATGCGTGGTCAAAAAGCTGGATCGCGGCCGGACCGGCCCAGGCTCCCTTTACAGCGACGTCCTCCATGTAATAGCGCACCAGCTCACAGACCCGCGGGGTGCAGTCGACGTGAGGGATGATCTTGATCATGAAGTTCGGCCGCGCCAGCGCTTTGAGCAAGGGAGCTCGGTCGATTTCGCGATGCTTGAAGCCCATTGTCGCGCAGACGCACAGCACCGAGCCGTAGTGCAGGGTGCAGACGACGACGTCGCCCTCGTGCGATATTTTCGGGCTCGCCAGCTTTTTTGGAAAACCCCAGATCTCGCGCCCGCCGGCGATCGGCGCATTGTCGTCGAGGTACATCGCGTGCACATAGCCGCCGTCCTGCACCCTGCCGTCCCTGGTCTTGAAGCGCACCGGGATCACCTGGCCGGTCTCGGTGTAGTCGCCAAAGCCGGTCGAGTCGGGCATGCGGATGAATTCATAGGCGACGGTGTCGCCCGCGACCTCCAATGGCTCCGGGACCACCTCGCGCAGTCTGTCGGGGTCGGTGCGATAGGTGACCACGACGAATTCGCGGTTGTAGAATTTATAGGGACCGGGCGGATAGGCCGGGTCGTTGAGCGGCATTGCAAACGCATTGCGCCGCACCTCGGCTAGCTTCATTGGTCGTCTCTCCTCAGTGGAAATTCTATTCGCGGCCGTCGACCGCGAGGTCGAAAGTGAAGACGCCATCCATCCCCTGTGGCCGTTGCAGCACTTCCGGGTGCCGCAAAGTGCGCACCGCGTCGTTGTATCCGGACCGCCAGTGCTCCTCCATTGTGCGCCGGGAGAATTCGTAGTCCTTGCAGGGACCCTCGTAGTTCTTGGCTCGGTAGATCAGGTGAATAATATTGTAAACCTTCTCGTCGGCTTCGAGCGCCAGCATCTCGGCCTCCGGCGTCTGCTTTAATTCGCCCGAGAGCTTGGCGAGAAGATGGGCGGCGGCGCGCCGCAGAATTTGCTTCTTCTTGAACTCATTGGTTGCCATGCGGGTGCGGCTGGAGTAGCGAATTTCCTTCTGCCGCGTCTCGGCCTCGAGCAGATTGCGCGGAAGCTCGCCGCGCGCGCTCCACAGATCGATCTGAAAGGCGAGTGTATCTTGTCCCGGCCGGCTGTCGAGCACCCATTGTAACGGCGTATTGGAGACGAGGCCGCCATCCCAATAATACTCGCCTTCGATTTCGGTCGGCGGAAAGCCCGGAGGCAGCGAGCCGCTGGCGATGACGTGTTCCGGGCGGATATGGTGAGTGGCGTTGTCGAAATAGACGAAATTGCCGCTGCGGACGTTGACGGCGCCAACGCTGAAGCGCATCGCGCCGTCATTGATCAGGTCAAAGTCGACGAGTGCTTCGAGCGTCGCTTTCAACGGCGCCACATCGTAATAGCTGAGAGCTTCGAGCGCGCCGTTTGGATGCAGGAAGGGCGGCGGCACGCGCGGCTTGAAGAAGGACGGCGCGCCGCCCAAGAGCGCCCCGAACGAGTGGAATTTATTGATCAAGCTGTGCGCGAGCTCGCCCTGGAATTCGAACCACTTGAAATCACGGAATCCGAAGGGAGGAGCAGTTATCGCTTCCCAGAATTCCCGCAATTTCTCGATGCGTTTTTGCGGCGGGTTGCCGGCGATCAGCGCCGAGTTGAGCGCACCGATTGAAATGCCGGCGACCCAGTCCGGATGCAGATTGGCCTCCGCCAGCGCCTGATAGACACCGGCTTGATAGGAACCGAGCGCGCCGCCGCCTTGCAGGAGCAAGGCAATGCGCTCGAAAGGCGGTCGCTCGGCGGCAACATGCGTTTTCCGGTGCGAACGTCGGTTAGCGGACATTGGAAGCGCCTCCCGCGGCATCGCGTGCGCAACGCGGCGCCAGCCGGCTGTCAAACGTGCGCTTCCTCCCGTGCACTCGAGTGGCGGTAACCGAGTGGGCTCGCCACCCGGACCATATAGTCTGCCCTTCGACCAACGTCACCGCAGGTAGGTTTTATCCCGGTTGCTGCGGTTTCGGCGGGAACAATGAGCGCGAGCTCGCGAGCTCGCGCAGATAGGCCAGGCAGGTGGCGCCGTCGGCTGTGAAGTCGCCCTTTACCCACCAGTCGTGAACGGCGTCGAGGAGCTGTCCGATTTGAGGTCCGGGCGGAATCCCGAGAGCCGTGACATCGCGGCCGGTGACGGGGAAGACCGGCGGCGTCCACTCGCGGACAAGGGTGAAGAGCTCGTCGAGGCGGTCTCGGCTCGTTGCCCCTTCGGCTGCCGACAGCAGCGCCAGATCGCGGTAACGCGCCGCGCCGAGGCGATAGAGTGCGCGGCGCTGCCCACGCATATCTGCTTGCGGGTCGAGAGGCCATGGCGTTGCCAGATCCCGAAGCCGATCGCGCCACGCATTCGAGAACCGCAGCCGTTCGGCGAGCGCGCCGGCTCCCCCGCTGTCGGCATCGATCAGCGCGGCGAGGCGGTGCAGCGGGTCGGCATCCGGCTCGATCACGATCATTTGGCGCAGCCGGTCGAGCCGGCGCGCCTCCGGCAGGATCACGGTGAGCACACCGTCTTGCTGCATCATCTGCAGTGCCGGCACCGGGTCTAGGGTCTCGAGCAACCTGACGAGCTCCTGCGCCACGCGCTCGGCCGACAGGTTCGGCAACAGAGGCGCGGCGGCGCGGCAGGCGGCGCGTGCGCCCGGATCTCCCTCGCCGGTCCCGAAGCGCGCCTCGAAGCGGTAATAGCGCAAGATCCGCAGCACGTCCTCGGCGATGCGGGTGGCTGGGTCGCCGACAAATCGCACCCGGTGCGCGCGCAGATCGGCAAGGCCGCCGACCGGATCGTGAAGCGTGCCGTCGGGATCGAGAAAGATCGCATTGATCGTGAAGTCACGGCGCCCGGCGTCGGCCGCCCAATCGGCGTCAAAGGCAACGCGGGCATGCCGCCCGTAAGTCTCGACGTCGCGCCGCAATGTCGTGATCTCGAAATGCCGCGGCGGCGTTCCGGTGACCGCAGTCACCGTGCCGTGGGCGAGACCGGTCGGCACGACCTTGATGCTGCGCTTCTCCAACAGTTCGATGACACGCTCGGGCGGAGCCGGGGTGGCGATGTCGATATCGCCGATCGGCCGCCCGAGCAGCGCGTCGCGCACCGAACCGCCGACAAACCGTGCCTCTGCGCCGCCAGCCGCGAGCGCTCCGAGCACAGCTAGCGTCGCGGGCTCGATCATCCATGGTTGACGCGGGATGCGCTGCATATGACCGGGCTCGGTCATCGGCCGGGCGCCGGTTCGAGATGTCCGGGGATGATCCGATCGCCGTCCCAGTGCGGCGGTACATAGACTCCCTGCTGCGGCGAGCCGAAATGGACGGTTACGACGATGAGCACGATCGTCAACAGCGCCGCGCCAGCGCCGGCCAGCCAGAGCCACGGTACTCTTCTCCATGGAATCGTGCCGCGTCCGGCTGAGGCGCCCGACGCCCTCACCCACAACAGATACAGCGCGGTCGGCAGAAGCAGCGGCAAAACGACCGTCAGGAAAACCCGGAGCATGTTCTCCTCAACCGGCGAGCACCTCCGCCAGATTGACCAGCATGCCGGCCGTTGCCCCCCAGATGTTTCGATTTTCGAACGGCAGCACAAAAAAAACCCGGGCCCGCCGTTCGACCTCGCGCGTCATCCGCCGGTGATTGCACGGGTCGACAATGAAGGAAAGCGGCACTTCGAACGCCTCCGACACCTCGAACGGGTCGATCGCGAGCGGAAACGGCGCTTTGACGATGCCGACGATCGGAGTGATCTCGAAGCCGGTACCTGTCACATAGGTATCAAGACGTCCGATCACCCGGACATGCTCGCGCGTCAGCCCGATCTCTTCCTCGGTCTCGCGCAACGCCGCTTCCGTCGCGTCCGTATCGCGTTCCTCGATGCGGCCGCCGGGAAACGAGATCTGCCCGGCATGCGCGCTGAGGTGAGGCGTGCGCTGCGTCAGCAACACCGACATGCCAGCCGGGCGGTCGATGAGCGGCACCAGCACCGCCGCCGGGCGCAGCGCAGCGCTCGGCGGCGTCATCCCGGGATTGAGGTCATGATCTCCGCGGGTTGCTTCCCTCAGAGCAGCGGCCTCGGCAGCGTCGGACGCACCCCCGAAGCCCCTTCTTCCCGGTTTCCCGAGCTGCAAAAACCGCTCAATGACCTGATCGGAGGTCAACTTTTCGTGTGGCCTCAACGGCTCGATCCCGATGCCGACCGAGGGGACCGGCAGGTCATTCCCAATCCGCCCCAGGCTCGCCCAGCCGAAAGAACATCCCTTCGCTCCAAACCCCGAATGCCGCCGCGTCCTCAAACCGTTCCTCGGTGCCGAGATCAACGAGATCGTAGAACACAGGCCGCGCGAGCCTCGCCTCGAGACCGTCGCGCACCAGAATATAGGGTACCGGCCCGCCGCTCGCAGCGGTCTCCACGCGCAACGGATTGTCGGGTCCCGCCGTCACAAATTCGTCGAGATTGGTGCGGAAGATCAGTCGCTGGGCCCGGCCTTCGCCCTCCGCCGTCAGCGCCACCGCGAGGAAGGGGACGTCCTCCACCTCGATGCGCCCGCGCTCCGCGGGGGTGACGAGCCAATAACTGCCGTCCGGCTCGCGGTGGAGGACGGAACCGAAAAGCTTGACGAGCGGCTGACGGCCAATGGGAGATCCACGATAAAACCAGGTGCCGTCGCGGGCGATGCGCATCTCAAGATCGCCACGATCGATCAGCGGCCCCCATCCCCCGGTCGGCGGGCCCGCCGGAGGGGAATTGCCGGGCCCACCGTTTTCAGTCAGGTTTACGCTTCGCGAAGACTTTGAAGAAGGATCGCTCCGCTTGGCTTCTCCTGCATCCATCAATGCCTCCTCCCCCGATCTCGTTCAAGAGGTCGAAGCGCTGGGACGCAGCCTCGGCCTCGTCCGTGAACGGATCGGCGAAATCATCTTTGGTCAGCGCGACGTGGTCGAGCAAGCCTTGATCACGCTGCTGTGCGGCGGGCACGCCCTCCTCATCGGCGTCCCTGGTCTCGCCAAGACCCGCCTCGTCGAGACCTTGGGAACGATCCTCGCGCTCGACGACAAGCGAATCCAGTGTACCCCCGACCTGATGCCGGCAGATATTCTCGGCTCCGAGGTCCTCGAGGAAAGCGAGACCGGGCGGCGCTCCTTCCGTTTCATTCCCGGCCCGGTCTTCTGCCAATTGTTGATGGCGGACGAGATCAACCGCGCCAGCCCGCGTACCCAATCGGCGCTGTTGCAGGCGATGCAGGAGGGCCGCGTCTCGATCGCCGGCCAATACCATCTGCTGCCGCGCCCGTTCCACGTGCTGGCAACCCAGAACCCGCTCGAGCAGGAGGGGACCTATCCGCTGCCCGAGGCGCAGCTCGACCGCTTCCTGCTGCAAATCGACGTCGACTATCCCGACCTCGAAGCGGAACGGCAGATGCTGATCGCGACGACCGGCGTCATCGAGGATCGCCCGCGGCCGGCCATGAATGTTGCCGAGCTGATGGCGGCGCAACGCCTGGTTCGGCGCATCCCGGTCGGTGAGAGCGTCGTCGAGACGATTCTGTCGCTGGTGCGCTCCGGAAGGCCGGATACCAGCGCCGTCGACGCGGTCAAGCGGTTCGTGTCATGGGGGCCGGGGCCGCGCGCGAGTCAGGCCTTGATGCTCGCCTGCCGGGCGCGGGCGCTGATCGATGGCCGGTTCAGCCCCTCGGTCGACGATGTTCTCGCTCTGGCACCGCCGGTGCTACGGCACCGGATGGCGGTGAGTTTCGCCGGCCGTGCAGAGGGTCTCGGCGTGACCCGAGTGATCGAGCAGATTTCGGCGCCGTTCCGTTGAGCCTCTCTCAATGGCGCGCCGGTGCGGGGCTGTTGACGGGCGGCGTCCCGGCGCCCGCCGCGTTGCGCGGCCGCGCCGAGCAGGCCGCTTCTGTCCTCCCGCCGCTGCTCGTCGCAGCCGAGCGCGTTGCGGTGACCGTGGCTCAAGGGGTGCACGGCCGCCGCCGGGTTGGCCAGGGCGAGACGTTCTGGCAGTTCCGCCAATACGCGCCGGGCGATGCGGCGGCGCGGATCGACTGGCGGGAGAGCGCCAAATCGCAGCGGCTCTACGTCCGCGAAACGGAATGGGAGGCCGCGCAGAGCGTCTGGCTGTGGCGCGACGCCTCGGCGTCGATGGGTTACACCTCTGCAGGGTACCTGCCGGGGGCGGCATGGCCGACAAAGCTTGATCGTGCCGAGCTGCTGTTGCTCGCGCTGGCGAGTCTTCTGGTCCGCGGCGGGGAGCGCCTGACGCTGCTCGGCACTGGCATGGGGCCGATGAGCGGACGGATTGCGCTGTCGCGGGTTGCCGAGATGATCGGCCGCGAGGGACCCGAGGGGGAAAGTCTTCCCGACTTCGAGCCGTTGCCGCGATTTGCCCAACTGGTTTTCATCGGCGACTTTCTGTCGCCGCTCGAGGCGATCAGCACCGCAATGGCGAGATTTGCCGGAGCCGGTCTCAAGGGCCATCTGCTGCAGGTCGTCGACCCGGCAGAAGAAGACCTCCCCTTTGACGGACGTGTACGCTTCGAGGGCGTCGAGGAGCGCGACCAGGTGGTGATCGGCCGCGTCGAGAGCATCCGCGGGGATTATGCGGCGCGGTTCAAGCATCATCGCGACGGTCTCGCCGCGATCGCCTCGGCTGTCGGGTGGAGCTTCGGCTTTCATCGCACCGATCATCCGCCCCACCTCGCCTTGCTGGCGCTCTACGCCGCATTGTCGCCCGACCGGCGGCGGTGAAGATGGTTAGCCGAAATGACGCACCGGTCTGACCGCCTATCTCGCTCGCTGCCCCTCACCCTCCCGCTGCGCGGGTCCCCCCCGCTTCCCGCTTGCGCGGAGAGGGTCAGGCTAAGCGGCAAAACAATCGAGACCGGCTGATGCTGGCGCTCGGTTCGCTCGCGTTTGTCTCGCCGTGGCTGCTCGTGGCGTTGGCGGGGCTGCCGATCATCTGGTGGCTGTTGCGGGTCACGCCGCCCGCACCACGCCACCTCGCGTTTCCGGCCATCCGGCTGTTGCTCGGCCTAATGCCGCGCGAGGAGACGCCGGCCCGAACTCCAATCTGGCTGATCCTTTTGCGCATGGCCCTGGCCGCGCTCGTAATCGTGGCGGTCGCGCACCCACTGCTCAATCCGCAGGCGCGTCTCGCCTCGACAGGACCGATCCTGCTCGTCGTCGATGACGGCTGGGCGGCGGCACGCGACTGGCCCGTCCGTCAGTCGGCGCTCAACGATCTGTTGGCTGAGGCCGAACGCGAAGACCGGCAGGTTGTTCTCGTCACCACTGCTCTGAACGCCGGGGACGAGCCGGCGCCGGCATTACGGCCGGTGCGCGCCGCTGACGCTCGGGCGGCGGTGCAGGCCCTGCTGCCCAAACCGTGGCCGACCGACCGCCGGGCTGCGTTGACCCGCCTGGAAGCTCTTTCTCTGCCAGAGGCGAATTCAGCGATCTGGGTCAGCGATGGGATCGCGGACGGGCGCGGCGATGCCGAGCTGGCCGCTTATCTCGCCAATCGAGGAACCTTGCGTTATCTGGCCGCGCAATCGGGGAAGGCGCCCGTCTTGCTGGCCGCCGGCGATGCCAAGGCGCAGGATCTCACCGTCACGCTGCGTTCGTTGCCGGCATCGGCGCCACGGCTGTTTCAGGTCCGTGCGAGCGGCGAGGACGGACGCCTGCTCGCTCGCCAGGACGCGACGATCGAGCCGGGAGCGAAGGCGGCCGAGGTACAGGTGGCGATGCCGAGCGAACTCCGAAACCGGATGGCCCGCATCGAAGTCGAGGGTGACCAGTCTGCCGGCTCGGTACTGCTGATCGACGAGCGGTGGCGGCGGCGCCCCGTCGGGATTGTCGCGGCATCCAATCCCCGCGGACAGCCGTTGCTGGGGGAGAACTACTATTTGGAGCGGGCACTCGCGCCATTCACCGAGATCCGCCGCGGCAGCGCGTCGGACCTCATAAAGCGCGAGCTCGCCGTCCTGGTCTTTGCCGACACCGGACCGGATTCGCCGGGCGAGGAAGCGGCCGTCGTCAAGTGGATCGAGGCAGGCGGGCTGCTGTTGCGTTTCGCCGGGCCGCAACTGGCGGCGCAGGGTGACCATTTGCTGCCGGTGCGGCTGCGGCATGGCGGCGGCCGCACGATCGGCGGGGCGTTGTCCTGGGAACAGCCGGCAAAGCTCGCTCCGTTCGAGCCGGACAGCCCGTTTGCGGGACTTGCCGTCCCTTCTGAGGTGACGGTGTCGCGGCAGGTTCTGGCCGAACCCGATCTCGACCTCGCGGGCAAGACCTGGGCGCGTCTGGTCGACGGTACGCCCCTCGTCACCGCCGAAAGGCGGGGAAAGGGCTGGATTGTCCTCGTCCACACGACAGCAAACGCCGACTGGTCGAACCTCGCCCTTTCCGGGCTCTTTGTCGAAATGTTGCGGCGGATCGAGGTGATGAGCCAGGGCGTGACGGAAGCAGGCGAAGAGGCGTTACCGCCGATCGAGACTCTCGACGGGTTCGGCCGGTTGCAGCGGGCTCCGCCGACGGCGCGCCCGATCCCGGCGAAAGAGCTGACAAGCGCGATAGTCTCGCCACAGCACCCGCCGGGTTTCTACGGCACTGCCGATGCCCGGCGCGCGCTCAATTTGTCAGCGGGAATTGGTGAGCTGCGGCCCATTGAAGGTCTGCCGCCGGAGACCCTGCGCGACGACTTTGCGACCGGCCGCGAGTTGGATCTGCGGCCGCCGCTGCTGACTGCCGCACTGCTCCTCGCGCTCGGCGATTTGCTGATCGCCTACGCGTTACGCGGCCTATTACGATGGCGCCGGGCGCGGGTTGCCGCAGTGCTTTTGCTCGCTGCGCTAGGCATCCCGTCGTTGGCGCATGCCGATGATGCTTTTGTCGTGGAGGCGACATCGGAGTTGCGCTTGGCCTATGTGCGCACGGGCAGCCAGGAGGTCGATGCCGTGAGCCGGGCTGGTCTTCTCGGTCTGACCGCGACGTTGAACCGTCGGACAGCGGTTGAAACCGCAGACCCGCTCTCCGTCGATATCGAGAAGGACGACCTGATCTTCTTTCCGCTGCTCTATTGGCCGGTCGTGTCGGCACAGCCGCCGCCCTCGCCGAAGGCCGTGGAGCGGATTAACCGGTATCTCGACACCGGCGGCACGATCCTGTTCGACACGCGCGACGGCAACGACCAGTCGCCAGGCCCCATCGGCGGAGCGGAATCTTCGGCGCAGCGCCTTCGCCACCTCGTGGCCGGGGTCAAGATGCCGCCGCTGATGCCGATCCCGCCCGATCACGTGCTGACCAAATCCTTCTATCTGATGCACGAGTTTCCGGGGCGCTGGAACGTCGGGACGTTGTGGGTCGAGCCGGTCGAGGACCGGGTCAACGACGGGGTGTCCAGCGTGATTGTCGGCGGCAACGACTGGGCGGGGGCTTGGGCGATCGACGGACAGGGCCGCCCTGCCTTTGCCGTGGTTCCCGGCGGCGAGCCGCAGCGTGAGATGGCGATGCGCTTTGGCGTCAACCTCGTCATGTATACGTTGACCGGCAATTACAAGTCGGACCAGGTCCACGTCCCGGCCATTCTGGAGCGCCTCGGCCAATGACCGGCAGCGCCTACACCATCGCGGCAGCGCCGCTGTTGCCGTGGACGGCGATCGCGGCGCTCGGCGGCGCCTGCATGCTCGTTCTCGCTTTTGGAGTGCTACGCCGCGCGCGAGGTCTTCTGTGGCGGGCGATCGCAATGGCCATACTCCTCACCGCTCTCGTCAATCCTTCGATAATCGAGGAACAGCGCTCGCCGCAGCGCGATACTGCGATCATCGTCGTCGACGAGTCTCCCAGCCAGCGCATCGGTCAGCGCCAGCAAGCCACCGATGAGGCGCTGGCGGCGCTCAGCGATCGGCTCGGGCACGAGCGCGATCTCGATGTGCGTGTGATCCGTGCGGGCAAGCCGCAGCCTGGCGCCGGCGATGACGGAACCCGGCTGTTCACGGCGCTTACCCGGGCGATGTCCGATGTCCCGCGGGAACGTCTCGCCGGCGTGGTGATGATCACCGATGGGCAGGTGCACGATGTGCCCGCCGACGCGAAGGCAGCGTCGGAAACGATCGGCGCGCCTCTCCACATTTTGCTCTCGGGCCAGCCGGATGAAGCAGACCGCCGGCTTGTTGTCGGCCAGGCGCCGAGCTTTGGCCTGGTCGGCAAGGAACTGCAGCTGAAGATCCGGGTCGAGGACCTGCCGGAAAAGAAGGACACCGCCATAGGCCAGGCGGTCGTGACGTGGCGCAAGGACGGCGGCCCGCCACAACGAGTTACTGTGCCGGTCGGCCGAGATGTTCAGTTGACGCTGCCGATCGATCACGGCGGACCCAATATTCTCGAACTCGAGGCCGAGCCCGGACCGCGCGAGTTGACCCTCGACAACAATCGCGCCGTCGTCGTCGTCAATGGTGTTCGCGATCGGTTGCGCGTTCTGCTGGTGTCGGGCGAGCCGCATGCCGGCGAGCGTGTCTGGCGCAATATCCTCAAATCCGATGCGTCGGTCGATCTCGTTCATTTCACGATCCTGCGGCCTCCCGAGAAGCAGGACGGCACGCCGATCCGCGAATTGTCACTGATCGCCTTTCCGATCCGCGAACTTTTCGACGTCAAGCTGGACGAATTCGATTTGATCATTTTCGACCGGTACAGCCGTCGCGGGGTCATCCCGCAGGCTTATCTGGAAAACGTCGCGCGTTATGTGCGTAAAGGCGGGGCTTTTCTCGAAGCGGCCGGCCCTAGCTTTGGCACGCCGCTCAGCCTTTCCCGCACCCCGCTCGGAACGGTCCTGCCGACCGAACCGACCGGCGACGTGTATGGGGAGGGGTTCAAACCGCAGCTGACGGATCTCGGGCGCCGCCACCCGGTCACCGAGGACCTCCCGGGGGCGGGCCCGACAGGCGGTCAACCCACCTGGGGGCGCTGGTTCCGGCAGGTCGATTCACGCGTGCAGCGCGGCACCACCGTGATGAGCGGGGACCGCGGCGAGCCGCTTCTCGTCCTCGACCGCGTCGGGCAGGGACGCGTAGCACAGCTGCTGTCTGATCAGATGTGGTTCTGGGCGCGCGGCTTTGAGGGTGGCGGCCCGCAGGCAGAATTGCTGCGTCGCTTGGCGTACTGGCTGATGAAAGAGCCCGATCTCGAAGAGAATGACCTGCGCGCGACGGTCGAAGGCGACCGGATCGTCGTCACCCGGCAGTCGCTCGAACCGAACGATCGGCCAGTCACCGTGACCGCGCCCGACGGCTCCAGCCGGAGCCTGACCTTGACGCCGGAGAGCGGCGGGCGCAGCTCCGGCAGTCTGCCGATCACTGAGATGGGGCTGTACCACGTCACCGATGGGACCCGCGCGGCGCTGGCCGCTGCCGGGCCGCTCAACCCGGTCGAATTCGCCGATGTCCGCACGACGCCCAACAAATTGGCGCCGGTGGTTACGGCGACCGGCGGCGGCATCTTCTGGGCGGGCGCGGGCAATATCCCGGAGGTCCGCCGCGTCTCGCCCGACCGGACCGCGGCGGGACGCAACTGGATGGGCTTGCGCGCCAATGGCGACTATACGATAACCGGCTTCAGCGAGATGCCGCTACTGCCGGGGATCGCGGCGCTGCTGCTGATCGTCGGCGGATTGCTCGCGGCGTGGCGCCGCGAGGGAACCTGATCGGCTTCGGTGCTGCGTCGCTTCCTCGCGCCGCTCCATCCGGATGGACTCAAATTCGTTTTCGGCGGCGCGCTCGCGACGATCGCGTTGTTCCTTGTGTGGCGTCCCCTTGGCTGGATCGCCGCGGTAGCGACGCTGTGGATCGCCTATTTCTTCCGCGACCCCTGGCGGGTGACGCCGATGCGCGCCGGTTTGCTGGTCAGCCCGGCGGATGGGGTTGTCGTATCCGTCGCCTCAGCGGCGCCGCCTTCCGAGGTGGCGGCAGGAGAGACCGAATTCTGCCGGATCGGGATCTTTCTCAATGTCCTCGACGTGCATGTCGTGCGCGCCCCGGCCGGCGGCAGGGTAGCGGCGCTGCGCTACACGAGGGGCCGCTTCTTCAATGCGAGCCTCGACAAGGCGAGCGCGGACAACGAGCGCCTGGCGATTCGGATCACGCCGCCGGACGGGCCCGCAATCGTCTTCGTGCTGATCGCCGGGCTCATTGCCCGGCGTATCGTTTGCGACCTCTATGAAGGCCAGGAGATTGCCGCCGGTCAGCGGATCGGCATCATCCGCTTCGGCTCGCGAGTCGACATTTATTGCCCGCCGGCATATGTCCCGATGGTGACAGCGGGGCAGCGGATGATCGGCGGCGAAAGCGTGCTCGCCGATCAGCTTGCGCAGGAGCCGCCGCGCCAGGGTGTGGCGCAATGAAGGGAACAGAACCTTGAGGATGCGTTCGGCAAGAGGCCGGCGGTCGCGGATGCGGGTGCGGCGGCTCTCCGGCATATCCGTCAACCGCATGGTGCCGAATGTCCTGACGTTGCTCGCGCTCTGCGCCGGAATGACGGCGATGCGCTTTGCGATGGGCGGGAATTTCGTCGCCGCGGTGTTTTCGATCATCGCCGCCGGCATCTTCGACGGGCTCGACGGACGCATGGCGCGCCTGCTGAAAGCGACGTCGAGTTTCGGGGCCGAGCTCGACAGCCTGTCCGATTTCGTCAGCTTCGGCGTGGCTCCGGCGGCAGTGCTTTACCTGTGGACGTTGTCTGAGCTGCATGGGTTCGGCTGGGCGATCGCCTTGCTGTTTGCGGTGTGCTGCGCGCTTCGCCTCGCCCGCTTCAATACCGAGGCGCCGGGAGAGGTGCCGTCATACGCCGCGCCGTTCTTCACCGGGGCGCCGGCGCCGGCCGGCGCGGGGCTCGTCATGGTGCCGATGTTCCTGAGCTTCGAGTGGGGCGACTGGCTGTTCCGCTCGCCCTACTTGAACGCGGTCACGGTCACCGGCATCGCGCTGTTGATGATCAGCAAGGTGCCCACCGTATCGCTGAAGCGGATCCGCATTCCGCACGACATGGTGATCCCGACACTGCTCGGTTTTGGCGTCGCGACCGGGTTCCTGACCACCGAGCCGTGGTTGACCCTGACCGCGGTCGGCATCGTTTATGTCAGCTCGGTCCCGCTAACGATCCGCGCCTATTATCGGCTGAAGCGCGCCGCCGAAGCCCGCAAAGCCGAAATGGCCGAGCAGGCCGACACGGTCGTCCCGTTGCCCGCGCCCGCCCCATTTCCACGCGGCGAGGCGAGCGCGCCCTCGACGGAATGGCGGCGCTAGGCTTGTCGTGAGTTTAGCCCGTCGGCTGCGCCTGCTGCTGTGCCGCCAGCGCGTCGTCGATCTCCTTGGCGCGCAGCGCTGCCGGCCGCGCGCTGATCCGCTGCCAATATTGCTCGAAGGCGGGGCGCTTCTCGATCGCACCGAACTGCATGCCAAAGCCGATCCCGGACCCGAGATAGACATCGGCGGCGGTGAAACTGTCGCCGACCACATACTCGGCTTGCGACACCGCCCCCTCGAGCGCGTCGACGACGTGTTCGAAGCGTCCGTAACCCGCCATCCTTTCGCGCTCCGGCGGCACGACAAAGCCCATCGCCCTGTTCGTCCACGCCGCCTCAAGCGGGCCGGCGCCGAAGAAGAGCCAGCGATAATAGGAGCCGCGCAGGCGATCGCCCGGCGGCGGCGCCAGGCGAGCCTCGGGAAACGCATCGGCGAGATAAGCGCAGATCGCGGCCGCTTCGGTCACCACGGTGTCGCCATGGCGGATCGCCGGTACCTTCCCCATCGGGTTGATCGCGAGATAGGCGGGCGCCTTCATCGTCGTGCCGTACTCGAGCAGCTCGGTGCGATAGGGCTGGCCGATTTCCTCCAGCATCCATCGCACGATCCGGCCGCGTGACTGCGGATTAGTGTAAAAGACGAGCTCGTCAGCCATTTGCGAATCCCTTTATCGCCGGTTCTGGTGACTGCGCTTTTTAACTCTGTTCGCGGGTTTCGTTGAAGCGTATCGCGGGCCACTCCTCGATCGTCGTGCGCAGATCCCAGGCGTTGCGGGCGAGGAAGACGGGCACGCCGTCATGGTCCTCGGCGCTTGCCGACGGATTCTTCCCCGGAAGAGCTCGATCTCGGCCGTGTTGTTGACGCGCGGGTTCTTGGATCTCAGGCTGTACGTGACCCGATTGGACTGAACGAGAATTGAATCCCGTAACGCACCAGACGAATATTTGGCGCAGCTCTCGACGCCGCAATAGCCCGGGGTGCGAATTCAGCGGCAACTAAAATTCCCCGTACCGACTCGGCTTCGTCCAACAGGTCTCCAATGTACGCAAGAAGCTGTCCGATAGCATCTCGATCAGCACGCCCTGCCTTGAGCTCGATCACAACCGTCCCGCCGGCGTAGTCCTTCGCTAGGATATCGATCCGGCCGCCAGATTTGACCCTGCGCTCTTTGTCGCCATCTATGATGGTCAAGCCAGGTTCGAGCTGTGCAACATTCCTTCGCAACGCCTCCTGCAGGTCCTGCTCCAAGCCGAAGGTGGTTTCGACGGCCTCTACTATTTCATCGCCCTCGGCTCCGGCAGGCTCAGGAAGCTCGCGCCGCATCGTAACCCAAGCCCTAACTGCGCTAACCTGACCAGGCGTTACACCTACTTGGTCGGCAATCTGGTAACGGCTCAGCCCTCGTTGCAGCAATTCCCGGATCTCGCCCTTTTGCTCATCCGACATGCGCTTCACGGGCGCCAGCTCCCTTGATTGCGAACCTTTTCGAAGAAACTTTCCCCGAACGGCATCCGTCCAATCGCCGCGTTCCGGAATGTCGCTCGTATCGATATCTGAATCCGACAAATCGGCCAACGCGGTCAGCTCCGCGGCTATTTTGTCAAATCCCTTCATGGTATCGCCGCCTTTCCCTCGGTGTCGCCTTGCGGGCCGAAATAATGCGAATGATTTCTTCTCCGTCATCATCACTAAATGTATGGGCCACGATCAGGACGGCGATACCGTTCACAAGCCCAATCGTCTGCCAACGTTCCTCGCCTCCCTCGTAGCGATCTTGGATTGATAGCTGATTCGGGTCGTCGAACACCAGCGCTGCGCTCTCGAAACTGACACCATGCTTTCGCTGATTGGACCGGCTCTTATTTGGGTCCCAGTCGATGCGCATGCGAATCGCAGTCTGAAAATATATTGATGCTTGCGGAAAGCTACCGAAGGGGTTTCTTCAATTCTGCTCACGGGTCTCATTGAAGCGGATCTGGGGCCATTCCTCGATCGTGGTGCGCAAATCCCAGGCGTTGCGCGCGAGGAAGACCGGGACGCCGTCATGGTCCTCGGCGCTGGCAGACGGATTCTTGATGCGGAAGCGCTCGAGTTCGGCGCGGTCGTCGGCGTCGAGCCAGCGCGCCGCCTGATAGGGGGCGCCGTCGAAGCGGGTCGGGAGGTCGTATTCGGCGGCAAGGCGCGCGGTCAGCACATCGAGCTGCAGCGGCCCGACGACGCCGACGATCCAATCGCCTCCCGAGAGCGGCTTGAAGACGCGGGTCACGCCCTCCTCGGCCAGTTGCCCGAGCGCATGCTTCAGATGCTTCGACTTCATCGGGTCCTCGACCTTGACCCGCCGCAGGATCTCCGGCGCGAAATTCGGGATGCCGGTGATGCGGATGGCCTCACCCTCGGTCAAGGTGTCGCCGATCCGCAGGCTCCCATGATTGGGGATGCCGATGATGTCGCCGGGCCAAGCCTCCTCGGCGAGGTTGCGCTCGCGCGCCAGGAAAAATACCGGGGCCTGCACAGACATGACCCGCCCGGTGCGGATGTTCTTCAATTTCATGCCGCGCTGAAAACGGCCCGACGCGATGCGAACAAAGGCGATGCGGTCGCGGTGCTGCGGGTCGATATTGGCCTGCACCTTGAAGACGAAACCGGCGACATCGGGCTCGTCGGGCGAGATCGGCCGCGGCCCATTGGTCCCCTGGGCGGGCTGCGGGCGCGGCGGCGGGGCCAGCTCGCCGACCCCGCGCAACAGTTCGCGCACCCCGAAATTGTTGAGCGCGCTGCCGAAATAAACCGGCGTTAGATGACCTTCGCGATAGGCCTCGAGGTCGAACCGCGGGCAGAGCCCCTTCGCCATCTCGACCTCGTCGCGCAATTTGGCGAGTGCCGCTTTCGGCAGGCGGCGAGCAAGCTCGGGATCGACGAGGCCATTGCAGCGCACCGGCTCGGTGACTCGGTCGTGGACGGCGCGCTCGAACAGCAGCAGCGCATCGGCAAACAGGTCGTAGGTGCCGAGAAAGTCTCTCCCCATGCCGATCGGCCACGAGGCCGGCGTCACGTCGACCGCGAGCGACTGCTCGATCTCGTCCAACAGGTCGAACGGGTCGCGGGCCTCGCGGTCGAGCTTGTTGACAAACGTAATGATCGGCACATCGCGCAGCCGGCAGACCTCGAAGAGCTTTCTGGTCTGCTCCTCGATGCCCTTGGCCGCGTCGAGCACCATCACCGCACTGTCGACCGCGGTCAGCGTGCGGTAGGTGTCCTCGCTGAAATCCTGATGGCCCGGCGTGTCGAGCAGGTTGAAGGCGAGCCCCTCGTGCTCGAAGCTCATCACCGCCGAGGACACCGAGATGCCGCGCTCGCGCTCGACCGCCATCCAGTCCGAGCGCACCCGCCGCCGCTCGCCGCGCGCCTTGACTTCGCCCGCCAGCTGGATCGCCCCGCCGAACAGCAGCAATTTCTCGGTCAGTGTCGTCTTGCCGGCGTCCGGGTGCGAAATGATCGCAAAGGTGCGCCGGCGCAAAATCTCGTCGGTCAGGGTACTCATCAACTGCGTTGGTTGTTGTAGGATGCCGTCTCGCCCGGCACGGCACTAAATATGATGGCGGCCGGCCGCTTTGCCAACCGCCGCTGGCGAGAGGCACAACCCACGGATGTCTACAAATTCACCGGCTGTGCAATCTGCAGCGAATCAGCAGCAAAATCCCGCTTTGGTTGTAGTAGCCCTCCAGTGTCCGGCGGATCCACACGCAATCTCAGCCGCTCCAATATAACGCCATACCCGTCCGCGCCTCGTCCGTGTCAGCGACGTTCAGCGCAAGCCCCTCATGCTCGAAGCTCATCACCGCCGAGGACACCGAGATGCCGCGCTCGCGCTCGACCGCCATCCAGTCCGAGCGCACCCGCCGGCGCTCACCGCGCACCTTCACTTCGCCCGCCAGCTGGATCGCCCCGCCGAACAGCAGCAATTCTCGGTCAGTGTGGTCTTGCCGGCGTCCGGATGCTCATCAATCGGCTTTAGCTGGAGCCCGGGATAGGGGCCGTCGCTGGTAAGAAATCCCGCTGCGCCCGCATTACCGGTGGATATGATGGTCGCTCGGCTGTTTGCCAACTGGTGTCGAGTGGCCAGAGACGGGTCCTCTTTGCCACCATCCGCAACGATAAATTGTAAGTACGATTCCTCGTTACTGCATTCTTACCAAGTCAAAACCAAAAATTTCTGTCTTTAGTTGCAATCACTCGCCTGTATCCGGTGGGGTCCACCGTCCATCACCCATTTCGTTGCCATAGATGTCGGGTGAAATCTCCATGTCTGACAAACGGGCGTGAAGTCGGCCAGAGTTTTATGATTCAGTAATACTAGTAGTCCTGATTGATTTCGCCGATGCGCGTATGCTTCGTCGCGTCGTAGAGTTTTTGCGCACCAAGCAACGCGTACAGAAAGCGCTCGTGATCGTCGAACTTGCGGCTACTGCCCGTATAGTAGGATGCCAGCCACTCCTGCCCGTCGTCGTCCATATCGCTTCCGATGTGGATGGCACCATTGGGCTCCCGCGTGAACCGCACATCAGCGAGGCCGAGATCGCCCTCCCAGATCCGATAGAAGGGATTAGCCACTCGGTAGCGGAAGCCCATCGACACGGGGATGTTCCCTACCTTGCCGTTGAGTAATGTCTCCAAGGTCTTCGTATTCACGCCGATTCCGGTGGCGTTGTACTCGGAGAAACCGAGATCCGGTTTGCTCCACTTGCCGAGTGAGTGACCCCTGGGCCACGGGAACACCATGAGGTTTCCGAGCCGCAAATCGGCCCAGTGCAGCTCGTCCTCTTCGGCCCACGTCCGCTCTCGTTTCCCTTCGTGCTCCTTGTCCTTCTCGGCCAGCGTAACCTCGTCCAGCAGTCGGATGAATCCGGTGGTCAGCTCTCGAAGGAACGCCGACGGATCGGCCATCAACTTGTCGTAGGTGAGCTTCAGCGCCGCATACCGCGCCGCCAGGTCCTGGTCTGTCATGTTCGCGGCGGAGTCGTTGAACTCGCCGGACTGCGCCACGAATTCTTGGACGGACTGCAGCTTGAGCGCTTCAGCGTACGCACTGATGATGTCGCCCTTGGTCGCCAGCGCGGTCGCGCTCGACTGCTTGCTCGATTGCAGCGCCCTCCTGGTGCCTTTCTCAAGGTCCTCCTGATTCTCGTGCAGGGCCTTGTGGAATATGGCCTCAGCGGCGAGATCGCCGGCCTCGAGCCCCGCCAAGGCCAAGAACTCCGTCAGAAGATGCTTGGTGCTGCCCTTCATCATCTCGTCGATCAGCCCGTAGACCACTCCACCCAGACCCTCCGACGCGATCGCGATAATGATCTCCAACACCTGCTGCCCCGGCTTGGGCTCTTTCGCGGCGGCTGTCTCTTTCCACGTATCGATCCGAAGGGCCTTGAGCGTCTGGATTGCCGTGAGCAACCCGTTGATCTTGCCCCCCTGGCCCGTCCTCGCCCGCTCCTGTTGCGTGATCGGTTGCCTTGCCAGGAGCCCAACCACCGCCTGGTTCCCGATCTGGCGCTGGAGCTCCAACACCTTCGTCGACGTCGGACGATGAAGAAATAGGGCCTGCTCGACGGAGCCGTTACGAAGTCTGTGCGGCAGAACCGCCGCGCGCCTGCGCACCGAGCTGCAGTTTGACTTTTTGGCTTTCCTGTTCGCGACTCTAACGACCTTCGAAGCAAACATGGCCGCACCCCGGACCGAAGCCTGTAACACGATTATGTCAACCCCTGCGAATAGCAGCCTGACCTCGCCAGCGACAACAAGATATGTGCCTCCCGGCATCCCACCACTGCGATTTGCGTTCCTGCCGACGCGGGCAGATAAGATCAAAACGTTGATCTCGCCAACGTAGAGGTCATTCAGGGATGATATCGGGGCCTGCACGGGTGTCGAGCTGATGTCGCGATCACTGCTGCGGCGTATCGTGTCCAGGTAGCCCCGCGAACGGATCCACCCCGAGCCCCTCCAATACGAATCGATAAAGGTCAACGGCGTGCCCCACGGCGCGCTGTGCGGCTTCTTCCTCAGCCTCCTCAGCTTCACTAATCGGACCACCCCCGCCCGGCGCCCGGCTTCGTGGAATTGGTAAGGTCTGCAGCATTCCCACCGCCAGGATGGCGGCGATTAGTTCACGATCGGCCATTTCGATTTCCCGCTGTCGCGCCAAAGGGATCAACACCGCCGATGCCCGCCGGTTGTCCGGCGGACGAGACACCCGCGGCCACTGGTTTGCCCGTCTTATGCTCGGGCTATAACCCGCGACGTATTCGATGAAGAAAATGCGCTCTCACGCGGTTAACACCATAGAATAGCGACCGCCTCCCTGCTGAAGGCATTAGTTCCGCTTAAAAGGGCTTGGTCCGGAGGCGCCAAAGTGCCGCCGTCGGCGCCCACTACGAGGGCAGCGATTTTAAGATCATCGCCATTGGGACAGCTCAAGGGGGTGATGGTTTGAACGTGCAATGAACGCCACCGCCGGAACCCGCCAAGAACTCAGAAGGCGACACGGTGCAGTTGAGGGGCGAAAGGCCGACTGTACAGGTGCCGGCAGATGCGCCCGCCGACACGCCGACTTCGGTGATTGTCGAGACCAGCTCGTAAGTGGAGGGAGCGGATAGAGAAACCGCCTTCGAGCCATACATGATGGTGCACGATCGCGAGGCTACGTTTACGTCGCTGGCGCGGCACTCGATGCTGTCAGCCGACACCGCAAAGTCCTTGTCTCCTCAGTTTTGGTGTCTGTGTCAGCTTTGCTAAGGCCCTCGCGGGGAGCCGAGACAATTCTTGGTACATAGCCGTTCCCACTTGAGGCGAATATTCGGCGACTATGGTTGCGAGGATCAGCTGAGTGCTGGGTCCAAGGTCGGCCGCCAATATCGGCCCGGCCAGCAAGAGCGCGAAACGCCGAGACAAGGACCATCGTCATTGCATTTACCATAACCCTCGATTGATGTTATATAGCTCCCAAGGAGATCTCGATGACGCTTAAAATGGAGTAGCAAAGAACCAGACAGGGAGGAAGCAATGCTTAGATACCTTGCATGTTTGATCGGCTTTTTTGCGATCATCGCGGTACTGCCCGCGCGTGGGCAGGCTCCCGTCCAGCAGGCACCGATCCAGACGCACGCTCCAGTGCAAGAAGGTTTGTCCACAGTCGGGCTGGTAGGTGGTGGGCTGCTCCTTCTTGTCCTCGTCGTCGGTCTTATAGCATGGCAGTCGCGCCAGACACCGCAAGCAAAAGACGATGACAAAGCCTTGGAGGCGCTCCGGATTATTTACGGCTTCTGGCTCATCGTCGCTGCGTTGCTCATCGCGCTCCTCGTTTTGGTCATCACCTTGATTGCAATCCCTCTAAACGAGACCACGAAGGCGACGGACATTGTGGCGATAGCTGGCACGGTTACCGGCTTGATCACAACGCTTACGGCGGCGTTCTTCGGTATCCAACAGGCAGGAGCGGGACGTTCGCAGGCACTGACCGCATTGGCTCGAAGCACCGCGGCCGACGGCGCTGTGGTCGGCAAGCTTGACCCTTCGTATGGACCCCACTCCGGCGGGACAAAGGTATCGGTCACCGGAAACGGATTCACGGGAGTAAGCGCAGTGAATTTCGGGGCGACCCCGGGAACGAACTTCAAGCTTGAGAACGACGGGCTGGTCACCGTGAACAGTCCGCCCGCGCAGCCAAAAAACAATGAGGCAAAAGTCTTCGTCGTCTTTTCCAGCATAACTCCCCCGAATCACGAAGTTGGGACATTTTATTATTACACGATCGAGCCCTCCCACGGTCCCGCGGTGGGCGGAAAAGACGTGACGATCATCGGCTCGGGATTGAAAGACGTATCCGCGGTCAAGTTCGGAGAGAAGGATGGGACTAATCTCCAGCCACTAAAACCAGATCCGAGTGGTCGCGAGTCTCGTGCGGTCACAGTACCCGCCGGCGTCAAAGGGAGCGACGTACCAGTAAAGTTAGTGTTCCCGGTCGACACGGAGCACAAAATCTCCGTAGTCGGAACATATCACTACGACACGCCGGTTGACGGCTCGACGGGTGCGACCGGCGATACCGGCGCCACGGGCGCGACTGGCGATACCGATGCCACGGGTGCAACTGGAGCCACCGGCGATACCGGCGCGACCCATCACGCCTAACCCGCTTACGCGGGCGGCGACACCGCAGCGGATCAGGATCCAAGGACAGAATCTGGGCGCTGCATGATGGCATGGGCTTCCTTGCCAATGCTTCGCGCCCGTGGGAATTAGTGCAGAACACTTCGTCGGGGAGATTGGGTGATGCTTTCCCGCCGTACCGTCATAATAATGGGGGCGCTTGCGGCATCGGCTGGCCTTCGCACGACCGCGCGGGCGCAGAACCCGCCTGGCGGCGGGCCCGACAGCAATGCGCCCCGGGCGATCCTTCAGCTGCAGCGCCGCAATATCCAGGTCAACGGGAAGCCGGCTTCGGTCTATGGCATCCGCCAGCCCGACGGCACCTCCGGCATCACGACCGATGTCGGCAAGCCGTTTCGCGTCCGTGTCGAAAACAAAATCGACGCGCCGAGCCTGATCCACTGGCACGGGCTGACGCCGCCTTGGCAGCAGGACGGAGTGCCCGGCATTTCCGGACCGCCGATCCCGCCCGGCGGCGGCGGCGACTACAACTTTCCGCTGCGCTTCGGCGGCACCTTTTGGATGCATTCGCACCAGGGGCTGCAGGAGCAGCTGCTGATGGCAGCGCCGCTGATCATTCACGATCAGCGCGACCGGCCCGACCAGCAGGAAATCGTCGTCGAGCTGGCCGATTTCAGCTTCACCCCGCCCGATCAGATATTTGCCGAGCTGAAGGAGAGCGGCAGCAAGGCTCAACCGGCAGGACAGGCTGGGGCGCCACCGGTCGCAACAAAGGCGTCGATGGCAGGCATGGCGAAGCCGGGAGCCGCCGCCAAGCCGGACCTGAACGACGTCAAATACGACGCTTTCCTCGCCAATGACCGCACGCTCGTCGATGCCGAGGTGATCAAGGTCGAGCCGGGCGGACGTGTGCTGCTGCGCATCATCAACAGCTCGTCGATGAGTGCCTATCACATCGATCTCGGCCCGCTCGACGGCGAGCTGGTGGCGGTCGACGGTTTTGCAGTCGCACCGGTGAAAGGACGAAATTTCCCGATCGCGGTCGCGCAGCGGCTCGACATCCGCCTGGTTATCCCGCGAGCGCCAGCAGCCTATCCGGTGCTCGCGGTCCTGGAGGGCGACCGCAAACAGACCGGCATCATACTGGCCGCCGGAAATGCGCCGGTCGCGCAGATCCCGGATCTGGCCAAGGCGCCTTCGAGCGCGCTGACACTCGATCTGGAGCGCCGCCTGCGCGCGCTACGGCCGCTGACCCCGCGCAAGGCCGACCGCGTTCACACGATCAACCTGACCGGCGACATGGCGAAATACATCTGGTCGCTCAACAACGTCGCCTGGACCCCGAGCGTCCCGCCATTGCCGATTGCCAATGGCGAACGGGTCGAGCTGGTGATGGTCAATCAGACCGGGATGCCGCACCCGATGCATCTGCACGGTCACGAATTCCAGGTCGTCGAGATCGATGGCAAGCGCTTTGCGGGTGCAGTGCGGGACACTGTCCTGGTGCCACCTGGCCGGCGCGTAGTGGTGGCCTTCGACGCCAACAACCCGGGATTATGGGCGTTTCACTGCCATCTGCTCTACCATCTCGACGCCGGCATGTTCACAACGTTGCGGTATGTATAGCCAGTCTTTCCGCCGAGGGTTGCCACATCAATATTTGATTGCGACAAACAGCTCGGCCAAGGTCATCGTGCGCCCGACACGGCTGCCAACTGGCCTGTTGTCGATAACAAACGCTTGGGCCGCCTGTCTAAGCCCGGCGCCCGGGCACCGCAAACCCCAGTACTCCCGACACAGTCAGCCACTCCGCCGCCGACCAGACGCAATAGAAGTCGACCTCCTGTGCCGCATTCCTCGAGGTGATGATCGGGTTATTGAATTGGGCCGTCTGGTCGAAGTGAAAATCATAGTAGATGAGGCCAGCCTCGACGGGGTCGAGCGGCGAGAATTTGAGATGCGCCATCGCCACGTTCAGATTGCTGTTCGGGCTGATGTACTGACCAAAGATCTCACCGAGAAACCAGCTGCCAAAGCCGCGGTCGCCCCCGGTCGTGAACAGCGGATCATAGGTTTGCTTGAGCCGATCCTGCGGGTTGGGGTCGCCGGAGAAATGCGCGTAGCGCAGGTTGAGCTGCGGCGTCAACGGCAGGGCTGAAAATTTGTACCCCGGCTCGACATACCACGCGGCGGCTTTGACCTGCCGGTCGACCGCGTCGTTTCGCTGCAACGCGAATTGGCTGTGAAACCGGATATCCGGGTCGAATTTGAAGAATGAGCCGGCGAGATAGCCGGAATAGACATTCACGCCGTTGCGGTTGCCGAAGATGCTGAGCGTCGAGGACGGCTCTCCGGATGGGAAGCTGAAGGTCCCCGGGGTGCTGTCCGCGTTATAGACATGGAGAAAGTCGAAACCGGCCGACCATAGATCGGGGATCTCTTTTTTGACGCGCGTCGGAGGGCGAAGCCCCTCGCCATCTCTGCATCCTCGCACAACCCTTTGAGAGCACATCAGGGAGCTTTATCTCGCCTGAGGGATGACCCGATCACGTGCATATTTGATCGCGGCGCTCTGCGGCATCTTCCTTTGTGCCGCGCTGGGCACAACTGCATCCGCAGCTGAAGCCGCGCCGCCGCAGGAATGGCGGGGTACCTGGGCACTCGAGCGAGACCTGGGTGCCGCCGCCGTCAGCGCGCTGAGCAGTGCGCAAGTAAAGGCTTTATTGGGGACGAGCCTGTTGCTGACCGACCGAACGAGCATCCCTGGCGGTGCTACCTGCACATCTCCGCAGTTTCAGATTTCGCAGGAATCGCCTGAAGCCATTGCCAGCGACTTCCGTGTACAGTTGCCCGAACTCCGAACGACGGGTGCACTCAGTGTTCTTGACGTGGGCTGCGAGAGCGACGGGTACAGTCTCGTGCGGCTCGGCGATCAGAGCGCGCTTCTGATTTATCAAGGTCATGTCTTTTTAGCGGCGAAAGTGCCGGGGGGTTAAAACTCGACGTACAGAGAAACAAGGTACAATCGCTGGAGAGCCGTATCGCTCGCTGAAATCCTGGCGGCCCGGCGTGTCGAGCGGGTTGAAGGCGAACCCCTCGCGCTCGGAGCGTGTCGCCGCCGAGGAAGCCGCGCTCGCACCCGACCGCCATCCAATCCGGCCGCACGCGCACCGCTCGCCGCGCGCCTTGACCTCGCCTGCCAGCTGGATAGCCCCGCCGAACAGGAGCAGTTTCTCGTCCACGGCGGTCTCGCCGCCGTTTACCTTTTTGCCCAAGTGTGAACTACGTCACACCTCTCGAACGCTGCCTTACATTAGGGTTAATGAGGATGGAGCGTCCAGCTGGGACCAGCTGGGACGGCCATCTCGGCAATGCCGGTCGACGGCGGTGTCGTGGAAACGAGATTGGCCGGCCGGCATCGTTGCCCGTCTCGCCACAGGAGAGGTCAATGGCCACTGAAATCGTAATCATCAACCAGTGCTCGGTGCTGTCGGACGCCAATGTCCAGGCAGTCATTCCGGCGGTGCAGGCCCAGGTCTCCGAAGACTTTGCGCCGATCTGGAACACCGACGCCACCCTGCAGTTTCTTGGCCGGGGTCACAGAGTTCCAAGGGGAATCTGGCCGCTTTACCTGCTCGATCACTCGGACCAGCCCGGTGCGCTCGGGTACCATCTAGACGAGCATGGACGGATCGAGGGTAAGGTCTTTGCAGCGGACGATCAGCGATATGGCGTATCCTGGACCGTCGATCTGACCCACGAGCTGCTGGAAATGCTCGGCGATCCGACCACCAATAACCTGATCAACCTGCCGGACGGCCGCCAATGCATCCGTGAAGTATGCGATGCGGTGGAGGATGACAGCATCGGATATATGAAAAACGGGGTGCTGGTCAGCGATTTTGTGACCCCGGCATACTTCTTCGAATCCAATGATACCAAATACGATTTCTGCGGAAGACTTACGGGTCCGGCGCCGGCGCTGACCCCCGGCGGATATCTGGGGATCTATGACCCAACGACCGGACAATGGACGCAGGTCACCGCGCGCCTGCAGAACGGCCAACAGAGCTACCGCTCCCGACGCCACGGGCGCACGGCGTGGCACGCCGTGCACGGAGCCCAACACGGCGCAGAAAAGCGTCGATAACCTCGACAAGACCGGCGCCGCGCGAACTCGTCCGGCAGGGTTGGTCCGGCGCTGCCGGCTGAGGACGCGGCGCCGAGCCCTCTGCGGGCGAGGTCAGCCTCGACCGGCGTAAGGGCGTACGGCACCGAGCAGAACGCCGGTCGGCGCCAGGCGCGGCCCCTCGCCGTCGTCGACCGGCGGGACGATCGTCGCGCCCCAGCTCAGCAGGGTTTTCAGCGAGGCCTGCGCCGCGGGATGATCGAGAAGGGGTGCGTTCATCGAGGGGCCGATGATCACCGGCGTGCCGCGTCCGATCGCCTCCGCGACCACCGATAGCGCCAGGTTGTCGGCGATGCCCTGCGCGAGCTTGTTGAGCGAATTGAAGCTGCACGGCGCGAACAGCACCATCCCGCGCGGCGGCCGCGGGCGGATGGCCAGATCGAAATACGATTGGACGACCTGCACGCCCTCGATCTCCGCGAGCTCGCGCGGCGCGATCACCCGCGACGCGTTCGGCGTCGGGATCGCGATGACGGTCGAGAAGCCGAGCCCGGCCAGGCCGCGCAGAAGCTCCGGACCTCGCGCCGCCGTGCTCGCGCCGCTGACCACGAGGTAGGCGACCTCAAAGCTTTCCTGTTCGGGTGCGACTGCCAAGGCCGATCTCGTTTTTCATCATGAGCGCCAGCGAAAATAGTGGCGGGTACCTGTCTTGCTCCAAATCAACGGCGAGTCCTGTCCGAAAGCCAAAAACCGGCCGTTATGTGATCATCAGCGGCAGGCGCAACGCCGCTCACCGAGTCTGGAGCCGGTTCCAGATCACGGCGCCGACATGTCCGATAAAATACCCTATAGCCGCAGTTACGAGGATCAAGACGATCGCTCGAGCAATTGCGAACGGTTCAACCACGAATACCGGCTTTAAGAAAATGCATCCAGAAGATGAAATCGATCAATGGCTGACCCCCAGCCGGCGGCAACGATGATGACCCAGACAAGGTGCCAACCGCCGACCAAGAAACCGAGCACCAACCCGCTCTTATATGGGCCGAGATAAGTCATAACACGGCATAAGCGATCAATTGGGCGCGGGACGTTTTCTCCCGGTGATCATCGCGAGAACGAGATTTTCGCGATGCCGAAGCTGGCGAGGGCCACCCCGAATATGTGAGCAACCACGAGCGCTACCGAGATATTCGCGAGCAGACCGTGCAGTTCGCTAATCGCGCTTTCCTCCGGCTTTTCTCCGGTTTCCGCCGCAACACGGTGCGCAGCTCCATTGCCGGACGGGTTGCCCTCGGTCATAAGAGCTGCCACCGGCCCCTTCCCCTCCTCTCCGTAGGCCATCAGTCCGTCACCACCGTTGCAGCCAGACAGGCCAGGAGAGCAACGACCATTGCCCCGCCCGCGGGACTGTGTCCGAGATAACGGCGGCCACGGCCATATAGCAAGTCTATCAGATACGTGATGACCGTGAGCGGGCCATACACAAAGTCGCTGAAGCGCGCGTGACGCGCGCCGACGAACCCCCAGAGGACGCGCAGCGCGACAAGGGCGCCAACGACATAGCCGCCCCACACATGCAAGAGATCCGGGCCGCCGGCCTCCTCTTCGGCACTCAAATACGCCACAGCGAAAGCGGCGACGAGCGCCCAATGCCCGAAACGCACCAGCGGGTCCCAGACAAGGGTGGTCGCCGGCCGGCTCGTTCTCTGGATCATTTCGCTGCTGCTCATCGCTCATCTTCCGTACCGTCAGCAAAAATGTATCGCTACTGACCGTGGCTACTATTGATCTGAATCAAGCCTCCAACTTCCGCCGCGAGATATTTTCTGCTCGACACGAGGCTTGGCCTAGGTCAATGGACCTTGTCGAGGACGGATGCGTACACTCTTTGCAGCTTCTCTGACTGCGGCAATCCTCGCCGCGCCAATCTGCACTGCCGCGGGGCACGATGGCTGGTTTGCGCGCGTTTGTCCGGCAAAGACCGAGGCCGGCACCATTCATCTGACCTTTGCCGGCGGCCGCCAGGGATACAGCTGGTCCTGGTCCCGAGGGCGAACTCCCGACGAAACCGACCTTCCTCGCCGGTTCCGCTCGGTGACGCGGCTGAGGATGCGCGGCAGCACGGTATCAACGCCAAGCAACGTCCAACCACACGCTTATGTCTGCATCGGGTTCCGCGATCATATCGTTCAGCGCATGGAATTCGACGATCACGAAGATCACGAAAAGAATTGGAATGGTACCGATGATTGCGCTTGCTGAGAGCAGACACCAATGCTCATGTAACGGCGTATTGTTTACCTGGGTCGATTAAAAGAATCGCGGATGAACGCATTCTGATTAAGCCAAAATCGTGGAGAGAGGCGCAAATGTACAAAAACATCCTGTTAGCGATTGACCTTGACGACGAGGCGTCCTGCCGCAAGCCGCTGCTCTCGGCGGTCGAGCTCGCGCGCAAATTCGGCGCGCGGCTTCACGTCCTCACGGTGGTGCGCGAAGTCGAGGCCATGCTGCAGGCAAGAGCGGCGACGCTCGCCTATGAGGTCATCGCCTCGGATCTGGAAAACCGGATGGCCGCGCTGATCCGGCGAGCCAGCGCCTCCGACCTCGAGCCGAATATTCTCATCACTCACGGTGCGAGCATCTATGCCGAGATTTTGGGGGTCGCCGAGGAGGCCGGAGCTGACCTCATCGTGGTCGGATCGCACCGGCCGGCGATGAGGGATTACCTGCTCGGCACCAACGCGTCGCGCGTCGTGCGCCACGCCAGCTGCTCGGTTCTCGTGGCTCGCGACTGAGCGTGGGAAGCGATCCCTCCGCCGGCTTTTCCAGCGGCCTTTCCGAGCAGGAAGCGGCTGCGCGCCTGAAGGCCGAGGGCCCCAATACGCTCCCCGCGGCCGACCGGCGCAGCTTCGGCCGCATCATTCTCGAGGTCCTGCGCGAGCCGATGTTCGCGCTGCTGCTCGCAGCTGCGGTCATCTACCTGATACTTGGCGATCTCACGGAGGCAGTCGTTCTGGCAATCTTTGCGAGCACCTCGGTTCTGATCGCGGTCGTGCAGGAAACCCGCACCGAGCGGGTGCTCGAGAGCCTGCGCGATCTCACCAGTCCGCGAGCACTGGTGATCCGCGACGGTACCGAGAAACGGATTGCCGGCGCCGAGGTGGTCCGCGGCGACCTCGTCATCCTCGCCGAGGGCGACCGCGTACCGGCTGACGCGACCGTTGTGTCGGCGCACGAGCTCCAGTCCGACGAGTCGTTGCTGACCGGCGAGGCGGTGCCGGCGCGCAAGATTGCCGCGTCCGGAGCGCCCGCGTCCGGAGCGCCCGCGCCGGGGCGCCCCGGCGGCGACGACCTGCCGTATGTCTATTCCGGCAGCCTGGTCGTGCGCGGCCATGGCCGCGCGGAAGTGACGGCGACCGGCGTGCGCAGCGAGATTGGCAAGATCGGCCTCGCAATAACACGAATAGAAACCGAACCGCCGCGGTTGCGCATCCAAACCCGCCGGCTGGTCCGTAATTTTGCCGTGGTGAGCCTCAGCCTAAGCGCGCTCGCAGTGCTGCTCTACGGGCTCTGGCGCGGCGGCTGGCTCGACGCGTTACTGAGCGGCATCGCCCTCGGCATGTCGATGCTGCCCGAGGAATTTCCGCTTGTACTGACCGTGTTCATGGTGATGGGCGCCTGGCGGATCTCGCGCGCTCGCGTGCTGACCCGGCGCGTTGCCGCGATCGAGGCGCTCGGCGCCGCGACGGTGCTCTGCACCGACAAGACTGGCACGTTGACCCAGAACCGGATGACAATCGTCGCGGTGTGGGCTGGCGCCGAGCTTTGGCGGCGCGAACAAGCCGGCCGGCTGGCGGACCATTACGCGGCGGTTCTGGCGCATGGCGTTCTCGCGAGCGCGCCGGAGCCGTTCGACCCGATGGAGAAAGCGTTCCATGCGCTGGCCCGGGAGCGATTGGCGGCCGATCAGCAGCCGCGCAGTGACCGCGTGCTGAAATGGGAATATGGCCTGCGTCCCGAACTGCTGGCAGTCACGAATGTGTGGCAACAGGCGGATCGCCGCGATTTGATCGCCGCTGCAAAAGGCGCGCCAGAAGCCGTCGCCGAGCTCTGCAATATCCCCGAGCGCGAGCACATCCGGTTGCGCGACGCAGTCGACGAAATGGCGCGGGAGGGCATGCGCGTGCTCGGCATAGCGCGCGCACTCGTTCCGGCGTGCTCCGCGAGGCCTGACAACCCGCGAAGCCTTCCGTTCGAGTTTCTGGGGCTTGTCGGCATCGCGGACCCGTTGCGCCCGACGGTGCCCGCAGCAGTAGAGGAGTGTCGCGCCGCCGGCATCAGAGTCGTGATGATTACCGGCGATTATCCGCAAACGGCGCGCGCCGTGGCTGTCCAGGCGAAGCTCGAAGCCGGCGACGTCGTGACCGGCAGCGATCTCGAGCGAATGAGCGATGCCGAGCTCCGGCAGCGGGTGACCTCGGCCACGATCTTCGCCCGCACAATGCCCGAGCAGAAGCTGCGAATCGTCAATGCCCTCAAAGCCAATGGCGAGATAGTGGCGATGACCGGTGACGGCGTCAACGACGCGCCATCGCTGAAATCGGCTCACATCGGCATCGCGATGGGCGGCCGCGGAACCGATGTCGCGCGCGAAGCCGCATCTCTGATCCTGCTCGACGATGATTTCACCTCGATCGTAACCGCGGTTCGCCTGGGACGGCGGATCTACGACAACATGCGAAAGGCAATGGCGTACATTCTGGCCGTGCATGTGCCGATCGCCGGCCTCGCGCTGATCCCACTGCTGTTCGGGTTGCCGCTGGTGTTCTGGCCGCTCCACATCGCCTTTCTCGAAATGGTCATCGACCCCGTCTGCTCGGTCGTCTTCGAAGCCGAGCACGAAGAGGCCGACACGATGCGGCGGCCGCCGCGCAACCCCACCGAGCCGCTGTTCAACGCGAGATTTGCCGCCTGGAGTATCGTGCAGGGAGCGCTCGTATTGGCGCTCGTTGCCGGTCTCTTTGTCATGGCATTGCGCCAAGGATTGCCGGAAGCGGATGCACGCGCCCTGGCTTTCACCGCGCTGGTCGCGGCAAATCTCGGCCTCGTGCTGGTTAATCGTTCACTGGGCGCTTCGATTTTTGCGGCATTCGCTCGGCCGAACCCGGCGCTGTGGTGGGTCGTCGGGGCTACGGCCATTATTCTCGCTGCCGTCATTCTCTTTCCGCCGGCCCGCGACCTGTTCCGTTTTGGGCCGTTGCATGCCGACGACCTGGCCGTGGCATTGGGCAGCGGCTTCCTTATGCTCCTTGTTCTCGAAGCAGCAAAGAAGCTGACCTACCCATTTGTTTTCGGCCCGGCCAGGAGAGCGATACCTTAGTCCATTGCCGGTAGCCCATCCCGCTCTGCCGGTTACATCATCCCCATGCCCATCGGCCCGCTCATCAACTGATCGGCCGCCTTTTTCTGCTCGTCGCTCAAGGCTGCGTAGAGCGGTTCGACAGCTGCCTTCAACTTGTGGAGAGCTTCGAGATGCGCCGTCATCATCTTTTCGCGGACGGCGAGCTTCTCGGGCAGCGTGGCCGATGGCTGCATCATCCCGTGCATCGGCATCATGCCGGCCATGTCGTGCTGCGACGCCCGCATCGCATCGGCGACGGCATTCCAGAGCGGCATCTGGGCGTCGGTGATTTTGAGTTCGGCTTTGAGGAATGCGATCCGACCCTCGACATGACCGGCCATTCCGTGCTGGCCCATCATCATCTGCATCCCGCCTATCATCGGCGTGCAACCCGGGGCCACCGGGGCTGATCCCATCGTCATTCCGTGCGCCGCCGAGGCGGGCGACTGGCTTGCGGCGGGTGGCGAGGCGGTGCCCTGAGCAAACGCGCCGGTTGCCGCGGAAACGAGGATCGTCGTCAGCACGATGAGGGGCTTGCATAGAGTCATCTGGCACTCCGTTCTGATGTGAACGAGGGTATCGGGAACGGGTTTGCGGCTGCTTGATCCAGATCAAATCCGTGGTCGATTGCTCCTCGATGTACTTCGCAGATTCCGGCCAGATGCCGTCGGTGTGCGGGTAGCCCGAGCCCCACATCATCGTCTCGACGCCGATGTCGTCGATGAGCTCGACGCTGATCCCGTTGCCGAGAGTGGTCTCGTCGATCGAAGCGGGGTTTCCTCGCTCTACGGGCTGCCGGAAGATGGCGCCGGATCATTAGCCTCGCCCTGCTCGCGGCCGGCGGGGCTCCGCTGTTCACATTCGATTGACCGTCAAAGGGGTTGAGGCAAGCCGCCGTCCCGCGCCTGCTGTGGACGATTGTAGTGTCCGATGGTGATCTGTTATACACATATATAATCCAGGAGGCACTGATTGCACACGACCAATCTGCGGAAGGTCGGGGGTTCGGTTATGCTCGCCGTTCCCCCAGCGGTTCTTGACATGCTGCATCTGCAAGCCGGGGATACCGTCGGCTTGGTCGTCGACGGCGGCCGTTTGATTGTGCAGCCACAACCGCGCTGCCGCTACACGCTCGATGAGCTGCTCGCCCAATGCGATCCCGCCGCTGAGCCGACACAGGAGAACCGCGAGTGGCTCGACGTCCGGCCAGCCGGCAAGGAACTGCTGTAGCGCAGCGCGGTGAGATCTATCTGGTCTCGCTCGACCCGACCCAGTGTCATGAACAACAGGGCCGCCGGCCTGTGCTTGTGGTATCGCCGGGCGCGTTTAATCGGCTGACAAAGGTGCCGATCGTGCTGCCGATCACGACCGGCGGCGATTTCGCTCGTACGCGCGGTTTCGCTGTCTCGCTCGCTGGCGCGGGCACGCGCACCACCGGCGTCGTTCGTTGTGATCAGCCGCGTGCTCTCGACCTCGACGCACGCGGCGGGCGGAAGCTCGAGAGCGTGCCTGTCACAATCATTGACGAAGCCCTGGCCAGGCGCGCACCTCTGTTCGACTGACGCAAGCAAATCGCCATCACGTCAACCGCGGCGCACTATGCCGGGCGCCGGCCCGGTTAAGGATCCCAGGACGGCCTCCGGGTGAGAGCCCAGGGGGTCCCGGGATGGCGGTCCGCGTCAATTAACCAGGCCGTAGAACTTGGCGGCGTTCCCGCAGGTGATCTTGTGCACGATTTCGGGCGACAGGCCGGCGAACTGCTCCTCGATGCATTTGGGGTCCATGTCCCACGAGCACGACAGTTCGAGGCCTTTGAGCCCCATCTTCGCGACGCGGTGGACCTCCTTCACCGCGAGTTTGACGCTGCCGTAGGGTAGGCAGGCAGGGCAGCCTCGCATTGCGTGGGGCGAATTGGCGGCTCAATCCCCGGTCCGAATCTTTACTGAGGACCGCAGCGTCACATCGGCGGGCGCCGAGATGCCGGCGCTCCTCTCGGCGGTCGAACCATTTGCTCTGTAAAGCAGCGCCGCCACCATTGGCTCCGGAATACCAGCCGATCGCAGAGCCTCGATGACCGGCTCCAGGCGGGGCGCCAATGCAGTGCCCGCCCGCAGATAAATCGCGGCCGACAATTTGTTCGGGTTGGTGAGAATCTCAGGACTGCGGGCCCGCAGCTCTGCAAGCGTATCGACCGCCTCTTGTTGCCGCCCGGACAACGCATATGCCGCCGCGAGCAGCACGCGAGCCCCGTCTACCACGGGCCCAGGTACGGTGTCGCCAGCCTGGCGGAGCCAGTCGATCGCTTCCTGGTAGTGACCGGCAAGCAGATAGGCTGCGCCGCCGCCGCGCAGCCATTGCCAGTTGCGGCCGTGAATCATGTGGGGGACACCGCCTCCGTGCAACAACCCCGAGTTGTACACATGACCGCGTGATAGGCGGTCGGCAGTCTCGAAGGCGGTGACGGCTTGCTCCAGTTGCCCGAGGAACAGGTAGTCGAGGCCAATCTCCTTGTAAACAAAGGCGCGGGTGGTCAGATTGCCGATTACCTCACCGCAAATCGATATAGCCTCGTCGAAACGCGCCTGCAGCCGTAACAGCATGCATCGGGCATAGCGGGTCATGTCGTTCCGACCGATCGACGCCGCCGCGTCCAACAGCTGCTCGGCGTGCGCAAGCTTCGCTTCGTCCTCAGGGCCCGGATCGTTCATGACATCGGTAATGTCGACGTGGGCCAACCTCGACAAGGCCCAGACGTTACGGGGATCCAGCGCCAGCGCCTTCTCGAACAACTCACGGGCTTCGCCGCGGCTCGTTTGCGAAAGCGGCCGATCGAAGGCGGCTGCGCCACGCCAGACCAGATCGTCCGCGGTTTGCTCGGCCGGTTCCTTGGCTGCTGCGCGGTTCGCCTCCTCCTGCTCAAGCACGAGGACCAGCGGCCTGATGATCATGGTTACGATCTCGTCCGCCAGCTGCGGCGACGCGCCACCGGCAAAGTCGAAATGGTCCGACCAGCGAACGGCGTCGGCAGTGGCATCGACCAGTGCGGCCTCCACACGCATGTCCCGGTCGGCGGCGATGCTGCCGTCGACGGCATAGCGAACGCGCAATTCGCGGTACAGCCGGCGTGAGTCGATCGACCTGTCGGCGTGGGCCGCGGCGGTGGTTTGCCCGACTATTCGCGTCGCCGGCAGCCGCGCGAGCTCAACGGCAATTCTCTCGGCGATCGCCTCGCCGATCTTTGCTTGCGGCGCTCCATCGCCTTGGTTTCGGAACGGCATAACGACGATCGGCGTTCCGTCACTGCTGGGCGCTGCGGTTCGGCTCCATTGCACGATGACGGCGGTAATGGCGACGATGGCACAGAAGAGCGCGAGCAGAGCCAGCGCTGCCCGGCTGTGGATCCGCGCCCCGACCGCCCGCCGCGCCGCGATTGCCAACGGCTCCGCCAGTGCGAAGGAGGGCTCGGCACCGGTCGGCGACAAATCCTGCGGACGCTGGTCGGTGCCGACCGTGCATAGCGTTACCGGTGCGATGAAGCGGTAACCGCGGCCGGCGATCGTCTGGATGCAGCTCTGCCCCGACTGCTCCCTATCGAGGATCCGGCGAAGCGCCGAGATCTGAACGAACAGATTATTTTCCTCGACCACCGTCTGGGGCCAGACGGCGGCGATGATTTCTTCCTTCGAAACGATATCGCCCCGTCGCTCGATCAAAGCCGTAAGAATGTCGAGCGCGCGCGACCCGATCGCGACCGGGACGAAGGCGCCTTGGTCGTCGCGCCGGAACAGCCCACCGCCAAGGCGGTCGAGCCGAAACTCCTCGAATAGGAAACTGTCGGATGAAGCCTGCATCTTCATCCTCTCTCCCGCCGGGGTGAGCCTCTCCTACACCCCGATATCGGATTCTAGACCGATTCAGGCGATTTAAGAAGATTTAAGAGCGATTTAGTTGCGCGCTCGATCGCGGTTAGGAAACTCCATGGGGGGATCTACGTCCCGCCGGGTGCCACGCGCCGGTCCTTAAGGGAGGCGACCATGAAGTATATCCATGCAATCCCCGCAGTAGTTTGTTTGCTCGTTGTTTTGGGAGCGATCGGCGCCGCGCGAGCTGACGACCGAGATGAGGAGAACAAAGGCGTCATCCTCTACACGCCTGCTGATATTGGGTTTTACCACATATGTCGCGCCGTCAACGTCAGTGACAAAACCCTGGGTATAACCTTTGCGCTTCTTGACAATTTTGGTCACCCGTTCTCCTGCGCCAGCCCCACCGAATGCACCCGGGGGCCCGGAGAAGTGCCCACCACTAACCCGACTCCTGAGTTTCAGGTCCTAAAGGGCGCAACGTCAACACTACTTATTGAAGTTCCTCTCGGATCGAGCCCGGATGCGTATTGTGCGTTCGCAGTGTCCGGGACGGACAACCGCGATGACGTCCGCGCAAGTCTACTCACCTTCGGCAGCCAAACGATCCCCGGCACTACCATCCCTATCTACTCCAGGATAGTTGAGGGGCATTAGCCGCGGCCCTCAAGAGCAGCAGGTTACGTCTGCAGGGCGCCGACCCCTGGCACATTCTGATGGGAGGACCGCATGCATTCACGTCCCCGGCAAAGTATGATCGGCCGAGCAGGCGAATGGGGAGGATTACCTCGCCGGCGTCTCCTGCAGGGCGCTGGGGCGCTCGGCCTCGCTGCGATCCTGCGCCCGACCGCGGTGTTCGCAGAGCGCGACGATGACAATGAACGGCTCGGCCCGTTTGGACCGTGGTCCACGCCTCGCAACCTCGGCGCGGTAATCAATCAGTCAAGAACGACCGATCTCAACACGCACCCGGGGATCTCGAAAAATGGGCTGAGCCTATACATCTCGTCGACCCGCCCAGGGGGCGTCAACGGCGCCAATATCGGCAACAACCCCACTGGCTTCCTGGAGCTCTGGGTCTCACAGCGCACCAGCCTCGAAGCCCCATGGGGCGCGCCGGTCAATCTGGATGCGTTCAATACTGTGCCGGTCATTAATAGCATCGGCAGCAACACCTATGCTCCCAATTTCTCGGCCGACGGGCATCTGTTGTTCTTCAGCAGTCTTCGTCCGGGAGGCTCCGGCAGCTCGGACATGTATGTTTCTCGGCGAAGCAACAAGCATGACGACTTCGCTTGGCAAGAGCCGCTCAATCTCGGACCGGTGATCAACAGCCCGCAGGCCGATGACGCGCCGAACTACTTCGAGGACGAAGAGACGGGGATCATTACCATGTATTTCGCCAGCACCCGCCCCGCGGGAAGCAACGAACATATTTACGCGAGCACGCTGGGTGATGACGGGACGTTCGGCGCGGCCGTCCTCGTCCCGGAGCTGAGCAGCACGTCCAATGAAACCCGCACGTCGATCCGGCGGGACGGGTTGGAGTTCTTTCTGGCATCCACCCGCCCCAATGGACTAATCGGCAAGAATGATATTTGGGTGTCGACGCGAGACAGCACCCTCGATCCCTGGTCGATGCCGATCAACCTTGGTCCGACAGTGAACTTCGCTGGCGAAATTACCGGCGCCCCGGCACTGTCCTGGGACGGCACGACTCTCTACTGTTACTCGACTCGTCCCAGCCCACCCCACTTTGGGGTAAGAGACCTCTACGTCGCCACCCGCGAAAAGCTCCGCAAGCACGAGCGGCGCGACGAATCCGATCACCAACGCAGCTGAACCTAATCGCTACGCGAAAACGTGGGCGCGATCGCGTCGATGCCCTGCAGGATAAGGAGGAAGCGCATATGAACACGAAAGGCGCAGTGCAGGAGGGTTTCGAAGGGGCCGCCTCAGGATGCTACTGGGCGCCGCTTTGGTCGCAGTCGCCGGTTTTTCGAGCACATCCGCGGCACAACAGCCGACCACCCTCTATTCGTTTACTGGCAGTGGCGCCGGCGACGGGCAAATCCCGAGGCCGGTCTGATCGCCGATGCGGCGGGGAATCTCTACGGCACGACTAGGGGGGAGCTCAGCCCCCTTCCCGGCTACACTCGGGATTGCGGCACGGTGTTCCAGCTGACGCCGTCGGGGGACCTGAATGTGCTCCACAGCTTCACCGGCGGCAGCGATGGGGGAACTCCCGTCGTCGGCCTGATCGCCGACGAGGCGGGCAA
>Ga0306923_10000211_pt1 | contig 42536 bp, 37 predicted proteins | sample sta12Can44000108_FD_203841 | JGI IMG/M metagenome (GOLD analysis project Ga0306923, IMG submission 203841) | Lab enrichment of tropical soil microbial communities from Luquillo Experimental Forest, Puerto Rico - statanox.12C.anox.44.000.108 (v2)... | ecosystem: Environmental > Terrestrial >... | reverse complement strand
GGCGTAGGGCACCGCGGGCACGAGCCGCAGATCGACGCCGCACAGGAGGAGCATGTCCTTCTTTTCCTGGCTCTGCGTTTCGGGCATCACGATGACCGTGCGGTAGCCGCGGGCATTGCCGACCAATGCCAAACCAATGCCGGTGTTCCCGGCGGTCCCTTCGACGATGACTCCTCCCGGACGCAACTGACCGCGCTCTTCGGCGTCCTTGATGATCGCCAACGCCGCCCGGTCCTTGACCGAGCCGCCGGGATTGAGGAACTCGGCCTTGCCGAGGATCGTGCATCCAGTCTCTTCGGAGGCGCGTCGCAGCTTGATCAGCGGCGTGTTCCCGACCGTGCCGATAAAGCCGTCGCGAATCTTCATACCACTCTCCCTACGCTGCGCCCCCAAGCTAAGAGTATCGGGCGCGCGAGAGCGGGTGCAACACTCCTGCTATTCCCGCCGTACATCGCTTGGCTTAGAACTGACCTGCCATTCTGAACGGAACCTTGTCCAAATGATCGAGCCTCAAGGCAGCGATCTGTTTCCGGCGGCGGAGGCGGCCGACGCCGATCGCTCGACAGGCCTGTTGCCATCGCAGCTGTTACGCGACGCGGTGGCACAGGGCCGGGAAATCCTGTCGCCGCAGCCGATCGACGACGATCAGATCCAGCCGGCGAGCATCGATTTACGCTTGGGCGAGATCGCCTATCGGGTGCGGGCGAGCTTTCTGCCTGGCCCCCGTTCGACGGTGCGCGAAAAGCTCGATCTGCTCTCGATGCATCAGTTCGATCTCGCCAAAGGTGCCGTCCTCGAAAGGGACTGCGTCTATATCGTGCCGCTGCTCGAATATGTGTCGCTCAGGAAGCGGACCTCGGCCGCCGCCAATCCGAAAAGCTCGACCGGCCGGCTCGATGTATTCGCCCGGGTTATTACCGATTACGGCACCGAGTTCGACCGGGCCCGCGAAGGCTACAAGGGACCGCTTTTTGCCGAGATCTCGCCGCGCGCCTTCAGCATCCTGGTCCGGACGGGCTCTCGTCTCGTGCAGCTGCGCATCCGCCGCGGCTCGCCCGGGTTCAGCGATACGGCGCTGCGCCGCCTGCACGAAGAGGTCGGGCTTGTCGATGGTCCGGCCGGGCCGCAAACGATCCGCAACGGGCTCGCCTTCACGGTCGATGTCGCAGGCAACAAGGCGACGGGCATAGTAGGGTTCAAGGCGCGGCGGCATACCGACGTCATCGATATCGACCGTAGCCTTCATTACGATCCGCACGACTTCTGGGAGCCGGTCTACGCGCATCGCAGCCCGAGGGGCGAAGGGGGAATCGTGCTCGATCCCAACGATTTCTATATTCTGGCCTCGCGCGAGGCGGTCGTGGTGCCGCCTGATCACGCCGCTGAAATGTTGCCCTACGACACCTTTGTCGGCGAATTCCGCGTGCACTATGCCGGGTTTTTCGATCCCGGCTTTGGCGCCGCCGAGACCGGCGGGGCGGGGAGCCGCGCCGTGCTCGAGGTGCGCTCGCATGAAGTGCCGTTTCTAATCGAGGATGGTCAAATCGTCGGCCGCCTCGTCTATGAGCGGCTGATCGCCCGGCCCGACAAGCTCTACGGAACCCCAATCGGCTCCTCCTACCAGCGCCAGGGCCTGGCGCTCTCCAAGCACTTCAAGAAATTCACGCCGCGCTGAGATCAGGGTGCCGCCCATCGCTGACGGAGATGGTCGCGGTGGCGGAGAAGCCAATAGAGCGCGATCAAGGTGTGACCGCTCTCGATCGTCCCCGCGTCGAGCAGAGCCTCGATCTCGGCAAGAGTTTTGACAACGACGCGGATGTCTTCATGTTCTTCCGGCAGCCCGTACACGCCGGCGGCAAATGTCGAATCGATGCGGCCGCAGAAGAGGTCGACCTTCTCGTCCGACCCGCCGCAGGAGGGCAGATAGTGCTGGATCGCGATCAGCTCGCCGATCAAGTTGAGGCCGGTTTCCTCGCGCGTCTCGCGGATCGCGACCGCTTCCGGCGTCTCGTCGGTGTCGATCACCCCGGCCGCCGCCTCGAGCTGCCAGGGCGAGCTCTCGGCGAGAAGGGCCGGCAGGCGAAACTGCTCGACGAGCACGACCGTGTCGCGGTCGGGGTCATAGAGGACAATCGCGACCGCTCGTCCGCGCCTTAGCACGTCGTAATTCCGCGCGGCGCCCCACTCGCCGGAAAACAGCCGATGCCGAAAGCGAAATGTGTCCACCCGCAAATACCGTTTGAAGGGGGTTGTCGCCTCCAGGATCTCCACGTCGGGATGTGCGGCCCCTTCCTCCTCGGGCAGTTCGGTCATGCGGCAGCACCGGCGGCGGCCGCAGTCGCAGCGCCCTGCAGGTCGCGGGGTAAACGCAGCGTGAATTCGGTGAACTCGTCGGGACTGCTGTCGACGCTAATCGTCCCCCCATGCTCTTGCACGATAATGTCATAGCTGATCGACAAACCGAGCCCGGTGCCTTCGCCCGTGGGTTTGGTGGTAAAGAACGGCGTGAACAGCTTTGCGCGTACCTCAGGCGGCATTCCAACTCCATTGTCGCGCACCCGTATCTCGGCCTGTTCCCCCAGATCGCGGGTCGTCACCCTCAAGATGGGCCGGTATGACGGGTCGATATCCTCGTGCCGGCGCTTGTTCACAGCGTAAAACCCGTTGCCACACAGGTTGAGAAGCACTCGGGTCATATCCTGCGGAACGATTTCGAGAGGGGCGAGGCCCGGGTCGAGATCGCGTTCCAAGGTGACATTGAAGCTTCTGTCCTGGGCGCGCGCTCCATGGAAGGCGAGGTTGAGCGTCTCTTCGACCAGCGCATTGAGATCGGTCTTCCGGCGCTCGCCGCTGCCGCCACGCGAATGTAGCAGCATGCTGGTCACGATGCCGTCGGCCCGCCGCCCGTGTTCGGCGATCTTTGACATATTGCCGCTCAAAGTTGCGATCAGCTCGTCGAGATCGGAGCTGGCGCTGCTCTCGACCCCATCCGTCGCGGATCCGATGCCTTCCTTCAGCTCCACCAGCAGCTCGCGAGAGAGCTCGGCGAAGTTGTTGACAAAGTTCAGCGGGTTTTTGATCTCGTGAGCAATGCCGGCGGTCAGTTGACCCAATGAGGCCATTTTCTCAGCATGAACTAGGCTGGCTTGAGCGGCCTTCAGCTCGTCATGTGCGACACGCAGGTCGCGCTCGCGCTGTCGCTGCTCCTCGAACCGCTTGGCGTTGCGTATAGCGAGCGCTGATTGTGTCGCAAAAGCCTCGATCAGGCCGACGATCTCTTTCGAGAACTCACCCGCTTCGCGGCGAGCAACGACGAGACCGCCGAGGATTTCCTCTTCGTGCAGCAGCGGGGCTGCAAGCAGCGAGCGGTAACCCAAACGGCTCAAACTGTCCGACAGCCGAGGCAGGGTGAGTTCCTCTTCGTTGAGCAGGTCCCGCACTTGAGTCGGTGAACGCGTGACGGCAGCCCTGCTGACCGCCCCTCCACCCGTGCGAATTGGCTCTGCCTTGAGGTGCTCGATCAGCTCCGGCTCGGCGCCGTGGCTCGTCCGGAAGCGGAATTCGCGTGCCGCCTCGTCGTAATCGTAAATCATCCCGGCCTGCGCACGCGAAAACTCGACCGCTCGCGCTACAACGATCGACAGCATAGTTTCGAGGTCCAGGGTCGAGCCGACGGCTCGTCCCACCGCCCGCAGCGCCTCGAACTGCGCCAGCGTCTCGCGCAGCTCCTTGAGCGTGTCGCGAAACATTCCCAAGGTCCGCGCCATCGCGCCGATCTCGTCCGGCCCCGCCGCGGGGATGGTCACGGAGACATCCCCCGAGTTCAGACCGTCCATCGCCACCGTCAAACGTCGTAGCGGACCGACAATCGACCGCAGCACGAGAAGGGTAAGGAGTGCACCGATAACGACGGTTGCCGTCACGACAATGTGCGAAAGGCGTGTCGCTGTTGCGGCTTCCGAGACCACCCGCTGCCGCGCGGCGATAGCATCGCCAGTCAGTTCCCGGACAATCGACGCGAGCAGCTGATCGGCGACCAGACTGTGTTGTCGAGCCTTTGCCAACAGCGAGTTTCCGATGACCCGACGGTCGTTGGTGTATTCGTCGACTGCCTTGGCCGCTGTTTCCTCATATTGCGCAAGCTCGCTGCGGACTGCATCGATACGTTGCGGGTTCCACGGCGCAAGCTTATCGAGATGCCGCTCCATCCGCTCACGCGCCGCTGCGGCTCTCCTTTCCGCCAATGTCAATTGGCTGACCGCAAGATCGGTCGTCCAATAGCGCATTTCGCCGAAAGCGATTTGCGCATTGTTGGCCTCTTCAATGCTGTTGAGGAGTTCGGCTGCCGTGACCATCCCCGCCGAGTTGTCGGCGAGCTGACGGGTCAAATAGGAATTGGTCGCGATCAGCACCACGAGACTTACGGTCGTCAGCAGTATCAACCGGCTCCGGATCGTCAACCGCGTCATCGGGCTAGTCCTGCTGCCGTCGGTCGGCTCACTGATAAAGCGTGATACTGATCACGGCGCCGAGATCGTTCAGCTTCCTGCCCTCCTTGGGGTAGCCGGTGATGTCCATCTTGCCCTTCGGCGTACCGTGGCAGGCGAGGCAGGATTCTCCGTAATATTCCGGAACCATCAAGCGGAACGCAGGTCGCCCGTTGGTGTCGACCGTCGCTGAGTAGGGCTCGCCCCTCCTCCAGGTCGGATCAAGCAGCTTGGTTTTGATGATCTCTGCCTCCCATGAGTCTGGTCGAGCCTTGCGATTGCGGACGAGTTCGGGTGGCGCGGTGACCTTGACGTCAGCTTCGCCTTTCGCCAGGCGTTCGAAGGCCTCGTCGACGAGGCGAGCAAAAACCGCCGGGATAAAGCCCTTGAACCCAGTTCCTCGCTCGTTGATGGTCGACTGATTGTCGTCCACCACCTCAACAATCGCCGCCATCATCGCGCGCATCAGCCGTCCTTCGCGCGAGGCGGGATCGATCTTTGTCGGGTCGACGCCCGTGGCTTTTGCATAAATCTCCACCGCCTCGTCGCGCACTGCCTTGCCGGTGAGACCCTTGTTGCCGAGCTCGGGATCATTGATCAGATCCTGATGGTTGGAAATCACAGTGCGGGCGTCGCGAAGCATCTCTGCCAAATTCTCGGCGATTGCCATGTCATTATTGGCTGGTGCGTCGGCGCCAATTGCCGAGGACAGCGTCAGGCCAGCGACAACAAAGGCCAGCATCGTACAACGCAAATTGCGCAGGCCTCTCCACACCCGAAACGTCTTAGCCTGAAATATCATATCGGGTGAAGTTTCTGCCGCAATCCGTAGCCTGGAATGGAGCCTCATCGTCTTGACCCGACTACCGCTCATTTAATCAAATCACCTGTACTCATGACCTCGCTCCTTGGGCCGAACATTGCCCGAAAACTGTCGTCGATCAGACGATTGCCCCATCGACCAGAGCCTGAGCCGAGTCGGTCTCGATCTCGAGGACCCAGATGTCCGGATCTCGCCCTCGCTGGCGCGCGATGTAAGCATCGGCGTCAGCCTCGGCTACCGAGGACGGGCCAGTTGCCCGCATCCAGAGAAGTTCGCCATTTTGACCACGCGCCTGCGTTAGCACTAAACAACCAGCGGAGCCGCCGTTGAACTTGAGCAGGATGGCACCGGCGTCTCCGTCGCCACGGGCCAGTACGGCGACCGGGATCGCGGCAAGATCGCAACGCCGGATCAGGGCCTTGATCCAGATCCCGGTTTTTAGCCTCGCTTCTATCGCGAGGGTCCGCAACCTCTTGCTTTAGCCACCGTCCGGCGCCAAAGGCAGGTGAACATGCATGGTCAGCCCGTGCGGCGCCCGATTTTCCGCCGCGATCGTCCCGCCCATCGCCTCGACATTCCGCCGTGCGATCCACAATCCGATCCCGAAATAGCTTGCGGCGGCCTCGCCCGTCGCCTCAGCGCGACGCTCGGAGTGGTAGCGGTCGAAGATGTGCTCGAGTTGTTCCGCCGGGACCCCTGGACCCTGATCGGCTACGGTGATGTGGGCGAAGCGGCGGTCGCGAGTCAGGCGCACGAGGATCTGGCTGCCGGCCGGGGAGAACGAAACCGCATTGTCGAGCAGGTTCTCGACGACGGTTTCGATCATCTCTTCGGAGCCGAGCACGAATAGGCCGGGTGGCAGATCCGCCGATATCGTGAGGTCGTGATTAGCGAAGGCGATCGACACGTCGCGACTGCCGAGGATCGCGGATCGGGTCTGGATAATACCGCCGATAACCCGCCCCAAATCGACCGGCACAAGCGGCTCGGCGAGCAGATCGGCGGTTGCTTCGTCGAGGCTGCGCGCGGAGGCGACGAGCCCGTCCAATCGATCGATCGAGTGTTCGAGAATGCCGATCGCCCGCTGGGCGCGCTGGTTGTCTTTCGGCAGGGCGCGCCGCAGCGGCTCTAGCGACTGGCGGATAACCGCTATCGGCGTCTTGAAGGCGTGAGCGTTGTCCTCCGCCGTACGTCGGATATCCGCGGCGGAGCGGTGCAAGGTGTCTACCAATCGGTCGAACTCCGCCGCGACATCGGCAAGTTCGGGGAGGTTGTTGCGGTCGGCAAACGATCCTGCATCGGGACCCTGGTCGCGGATGCGGCGGGCGCGGCGGGCGAAGCGCTGCAGGCCGCTGCGAACGCTCAGCAGCGTCGCAAAGGTGATAGCCGCCATCATCAGGTAAATGAGAGCCGCGATAATTACCGGCGGCGTTGCCCAATAAGGCTGCCCGAGATGAGCACCCGGGAAGGCATCTTCCGAGAAAGAGGCGACGACCGCCCAGCAACCGGCTGGTGTCGACAGCGGCGTCACCGCGGTAACGATCTCCGCCCCTCCGGTCGGGCGATGGTAAATCAGAGAGAACGGGATCTCGCCCCGGCAATTTTCGGCAAGACGGTCAAGCACGCCCTGATGGGCGAGCGTCTCGCGCTCAGCCTCGAGATTGTTCGGGGCGACGGAAGGCCAAGAGGCAACATAATAAAAACCGTTCGTACCGTTATGGGCCCCGGCGGGTTGTAAGAGCAGCTTGACGGTCGTCACTTCGCCGGCATATCGGGCAAGGTGCTGCCCGAGGCCGGGTAAGGCGGCGCTATCTGCTTTCTCGAGCAAGGGCAGCAAAGATTGACTGATGGTGCGCCCCTCGGCGCGCACGCTTTGTAGCAGCAGCTCCTGGCTCGCCTCGTAGGCCGCCCGGAATTGAAGATAGAGAGAGAAGGGGACCAAGATAAAGATGACGCCAAGAAATGCGGTCTTCGCCGTCAGCGACCAGGGCCAAAGTCCACCCCGCCGCGCCTCAATTATCTGCGGTCCAGCGGTATCCGAAGCCGGCATAGTTTTCGATATGGTCGAAAGCGGGGTCGACGTCGCGGAACTTCTTGCGGATACGCTTGATGAAGGTGCGTACATTTGCGCGATATCCCTCCGAGCCATGCCCGGCAATGAAATCTTTACCATGAACCAGATCGTAGATCTCGCGATATCCGACGTCCTGCCCCGCTTTCTCGGCTAGAAGGGTGAGGATCTTGAACTCGGTCAAGGTCAGGTCGACGGTGTGTCCGCCCCACAGCGCCCGATATGTGTCAAAACGCAGCGCGAGGGAACCGAGCCGCAGCGCCGGCGCTGGCGCCGGCTCGGGCTCGGCGACCGGCCGTCCACCTTCGGCAATCAGCTGCAGCCGTTTTAGCAAGATCGGCAAGCGGCGGGACTTATCGATGAAATCGACGGCGCCGCCTTCGAGGGCAGCTTCTTCGTAAATATCGTCGGACAATGCAGTCAAAAAAATAACCGGGATCGCAATACCGGCCCCCCGCATCCGTCGCAACACATCGAGGCCGGTCAGGTTGGGCATGCGCCAATCCAGCAGCATCACATCACCGCCGCCGCCGCCGTTCAGATATGCAAGGGCGTCTGCGCCGTTAGCAAAACTCGTGACCTCATATCCCTCGTCGATCAAATTGAGGCCAAGCGACTCGCGGAATAAATCGTCATCGTCGACGAGCAGAAGATGCGGCATCATGGTTCGAAGTCAGTTGCCCCGCTCGGCGAGGAGCGATCTCAAGCAATCCTGTCGCTTGGCCTTATCGCCGCCATCCCCCTTCAGCGCATAATGTAATGTCCGCATGCGACCGCTGCTCAGATCGAGGTAGAAAAATAGATCGAGCTCGCAAGTGGCCTTCTTGTATCGCCAGACCGTCGCGGGCGGTTGCTCAGATCGCTCCGTCGCCGGCCCCAAAAGGCGTGCGGCCGCAGGCTGGTCGAGCCCGATGAGATCACTGGTTTGTAGAGGAGGCGGTTCGGCCGGACCAAGAGAGGTCGTAATGGCCTCGGACCTGGGAGGCGCCGAAGATGGCGAAACGAGGCCACTCCCCGGGGGTTTTGGCGCAGTCATAGCAAGCGTTTCCCCGCCTGTAGCGGGAGCAGGGGCTTCGCTCGTCGGCGGCGCTGGCTTACGGGCCGGCCGCGGTGCGGGAGGAGGGGGAGCCGGAACCTCCGGGGATGATTGTGGCAACAAGCTAATAGCCGAAGTCCGCGGCTGCGGCGCGGTCTCCTTGCCAGAACATGAGGCGAGCATTCCCGCTCCCACGCTCAGCAGAGCGGGATAGAGAAACAAGGGCTGCCACCCTACCCTGATTGACCGCGACAAATCCCGCCTCTTCACCAAAATGTTATACATATCAAGGGCGTGCCAACCGGTCGATCGCGCCGATGTCGCCATCGCGATAAATCGCCACCAGCTGGTGCGCGTTCAGCAGGACGTAAGTCTGGTCGCCCCGGTCGCAATCGAGCTCTGCGACCGGGTAACTCGATTCAACCAGCAGATCTGACAACCTCTGGCGCAGCTCTGGCTGGCGCATGACGAGTGCGGTCAGTGCCTGGCGCGTCTTGGTACCGTACGAGAAGCGGAAAACGCCGTGGCATGTGCTCTTGTCGAGCGCCGTGCTCTCGCCGTCCGGCTGGTGTTGAACAACCGTTTCGGGACGAATAGTGATGCCGGCGTTATCCGCCGTGACCCAAGTCCCGATAAACGGGTTCTCCGCCTGCGGCTGATGGGGAACGCTGCAGGCAAGCGGTAGAGCTGCCATAGCCACGATCCGAACAACGCGCAGCATCCGCGAACCATTTCCGCAGCTGTTCACCACTCCCAACTCCTCGCTCGGAGCCGACCCCGTATACCATATCTGGACTTGGCTCCGGTGGCCTGCGCGTCATGAACGGCTCAGGGGATGGGCGGCTGTTTCTCGGATGCCGTCCGGATGAAGAGACCGAACGACGTACAGCGGTAACCGCTGATGCTCACTTTGAGATGGGCCGGGGCGGCCGAGGAATGGCCGATGTCCGCATCCCAGGGGGGCAAGTCGACGAACCGATCCAATATCCCGTCGCCGGCCTCAAAGTCCAAATCTGCCACAGTATGGCCGGCCGCGGAGAGGCGATCGACGAGCTCGGTGATGTGTCTTCGCTGAAACAGCACGGGATCCCAGCCATCCAGCGTTTCCCCCGACTCGGACAGATTGAACTCGGTCGTATGCACGGCGATCCCTTGCGGCTTCAAGACGCGCAGCGAAGCTTCGATAAACTCTGCTCCCTGTGCCAAGCTGCCCAAATGCTCGAGCGCGCAGGAAGACCAGCAAAAGTCGAATGCGCCGTCGAGGTCTTCCGGGATCCGATTCATATCCAAATGTCGGAAGCGGATATTATCGAGCTTCCGCGGATCCGAGCAGATTTCCGGACGCTGTACGTCAACGAGGCTGGTGGCGAGCTGGCCGCCCCAGCCTCGCGCGGCAGCGGCATCGTGTGAAAGGTCGGTGGCCAGGACCTCGCATCCATACTTTGCAAACAGGCTCGGCAATGGCTCACGACCACAGCCAAATCCGATACCCGATCGTCCTGGAGCGAGGATGCCGGCATTGTGGAGCGTCTGCGCGATATAACACAGCTCCCAGATTTTTCGGTGATAGACGGGGCCAACGCCGACCTCAGCGCACCAAAACGACACCCACGCGCTTTCCATGTCGGATTGGGTGCAGAGCTTTGATCGCAGAGCGGCTGCAGGCGCCTCGGCCGGCGCCGGGCGCGGCTCGGCGCTGGTCAGGCGCGCCAGCTCGTAGCCCAATGTCTTGATGTTGAGGAGCGCCCACTCGTAATCGCGCAGTCGATTATCGTGGAGTTTTTGGTACCGCCGCTTTGCCATCCGGCGCCGGACCCACCGGGCCAGCCTGGCGGGAGCCGAGCTATCTTTGGTACCCCGCGTCGTCCGTAGCACGCGCGACGTTTCCTACTACACAATCGCTAGCGAACTAGTCAGAAACAGATGCCGAGCGAGGTGACGCTGGATCTTGCCGCTCGTGGTCTGCGGCAGAGTCCCGGTACGAATCAACAGGATCTCACGCGGCGCTATATCGTGTTCCCGAGTGATTGCCTCGCGAATAGTGGCGATGATTTCCCCGATTGCGACTTGTTGCCGGTACGCGCGTTCGACTTCCTGCACGATGACCAGCTGCTCTTCGTTGTTTTGATCGTGCACGGAGAACGCGGCGCCACAGTGTCGTCGTAAGGCAGAATGACAATCCTGCACGGTGTTCTCGATGTCTTGCGGGTAGTGATTGATCCCGCGGATGATGATCAGGTCTTTGATCCTTCCGGTGATGTAGAGTTCACCATTGTCGTCGAGGAAGCCGAGATCGCCCGTGCGCAGCCAGCCTCTCACCCCCTCACCATCGATGAACGCCCGGAATACAGTATTGGTCGCCTCCGGGTTGCGCCAATAGCCTTGCGCCACATGCGGCCCGGCCACCCAGACTTCACCGATTGAACGGGCTGCGAGTCGTCGCCGGCTCTCCGGGTCGACAACGGCGAGACGCTCGCCAATGAGGGACCGGCCACAGCCAACAACCCGATATACATCCTCGTTCTGCGTCGTGGAAACCGCCTGGTGGTGCTGCAGGGCATTGCGGCTGACGGTTGCCGTAATCGACCCGTCACCCCGCCTGCCCGACGAGATCAGCAACGTCGCTTCGGCCATGCCATAAGCGGGGTGGGCACTGTTCGCGGTAAATCCATATCTGGCAAAGGTCGAATGGAACCGCTCGATCGTCTCTGCCCGGACGGGCTCTGCGCCGTTATAGGCGAGCTTCCAGCACGACAGATCGATACCTTCCATCTGCTCGGGCCGGTGGCGCCTGACGCACAGATCGAATGCGAAATTGGGGCCGCCGGCGACCTCCGCCCGATAGTCGTGGATCGCCCTGAGCCAGCTCAACGGGCGCTGCATGAAGCTGACCGGCGCCATCAGGACGCACAGAGCCCCGCTATAAAGCGACTGCAGAATGCCGAGGATGAGACCCATATCGTGATAATGCGGGACCCAGCTGACATGGGTCGACTGCCGCGTATTGCCAAAGGCAATACGGATCATCTCCAGATTCCTCATCAGGTTGTCATGACTGACGATCACCCCTTTGGGTGTCGAGGTCGAACCGGAGGTGTATTGCAGAAACGCAATATCAGTCCGCTCCACTGCAGAAAGCGCGCCGTTGGCGTGATCGGGCTCCCCACGTGGACAGTCAGCAAAGAGCCATTCGACACGGGCATTTGACAACCGTTCGGTCAGATCCGGGCGGGCGCTCGCGATCAGGTCACTGCAAGTGATTGCAAAACGGGGCCCGCAATCGGCCAAAATCGCTGCACTGGCGTCGCGCGTGCTGTCACGGCGCGGGATCATCATCGGCACCGCGATAACGCGGGCAAGCAGACAACCAAAGAATGCGACGACAAAATCAAGTCCCGGTGGAAACAAGAGCGCTGCGCGATCGCCCCGCTTCCCGCGCTGGGCCAGGCGCAACGCGACGGCTTGCGCGCGCCCATAAAGATCGGCGTAGGTCAATTGGCTTCGCTCGCCGCCGCGATCCGGCAGAAAGATGTACCCGGTGTCGTTCGATTGCTCGGCCGCCCGATGACGGAGCACATCGACCAGTGAGGCAAGCTCGCCCGGCATGGTGGCCTCGAGGGCCGGCAACGGTTCAGCGAACGCTGTTTTCACCCGTGGCACGCCGTGCCAGGTGACGAGCGAGTTCGGCGATCGACGGATATTCGAAGATCACCTCGGAGGTAAGTTCGATCCCGAGCCATTCCTCGAGCTCGACGATCAAATACAGCGAGTTGGCGGAATCGAGGCCCAACCGCGCGAATTTGGCGTCCGGATCGACCGTCTCTTCTGGCAAGTCGAGCGTCCGTGCGAGGTATTTGACGCACCAATCACGGATCTCTGTTTCGCTTGAGTTCCCGGGCACAAAAACCACCATGCGCTGGCCGCGGAGGTGGGCACCTCCCGACAAACGGACCGCGTTCCCTATCAGCGCCCTTGTCGGTGGGTCAAGTGCCGGCTTGCCCCCGGTCGTGCAAGATGGTGGGATTAGCGATCTCTCAGGGAGCGGTACTATGGCGCTGCGTGATAGGATCGGGGTCGATGTCGGCCGCCGTTTGCGGCTCGAGGACGCCGTTCAATGGGCGGCCGCGCACGATGTCCGATACATCGACATCCAGCTCGATACCGCCGCCAATGCCTTGACCAGTTTGAGTGACGCGCGTGTCGCCGGCATTCGCCGGTCGTGCGAGAGCTTGGGGATCCATCTCGGCTTGCACACCTCCTCGGCGGTCAACGTCGCCGAATATTCACCCTATGTCGCCGAGGCAGCCGACCAATATCTCAAGGCCTATGTCGAGGTTTCCGGAAAGCTCGGCGCGCAGTGGATTGTTGTGCATGCCGGCTATCATTTCACCTCGGATAAAGAGATGCGGATGGTGGCCGGACTAGAGCGCCTCAAACGGATCGTCGACGACGCGGAGAAAAAGGGTGCGCTCATTCTGCTCGAAAATCTGAACAAAGAGCCGGCGGATGCCGAGGTCCATTATCTCGCTCATACGACCGAGGAGTGGCGATTTTACTTCGAAGCCATCCAATCGCCTGCATTCAAGCTTTCCTTCACCGTCAACCATGCGCATCTCGTTTCGGAAGGGATTGTCGGCTTTGTCGATGCGATCGACATGAGCCGCGTCGAGGAAGTACGGCTCGCTGATTGCTTCCGCAACGGACACGAAGTCCATCTGAAGCCGGGCGCCGGTGACCTCGATTTTGCGGATATGTTCAAGCGGATCGAGGGCGCAGGATTTGCCGGCCACTACATGAACGCCTTCGGCTCGCTCGACGACATGTTGGGCGCCCGCGAGGACCTGGTCCAATTGGCCCGCCAAGTCGGTGTTACTTAATCCTCTCCCTCGTCCCCGCAAGGCTGGAGAGGGCATAGGCCCTTGGCGTTACCAGCGGGCCCAGATGCGGCGATAGCGGCCCCATCTTACGGGGTGGCGGCGCAGCCATCGCTTGAAGCGGATCGGCAAGAACTGCCGCCGTTGGTAAACCGCCCGAATGTCCTCTTCCGGTGTCCGGGTCAATAGGCAATAGTTGAAGCCGCTGAGGGTTTCACCGGGAGGCATCAGCTTTATTTTGAAACCTGGCAACAGGCGGCAGATCGCAAAACCCAATCCGTGGAGATAATCGGCAAAATCGGCGGGCGTCACGCTATGGGCCAGGAGAGTATCGACGAATTCGATGATGATGCGGATCCTTGGTGACCGTACGATCGTGCGCTCCATGCCGCGGATGACCGCCAGCTCGTGGCCTTCGACATCGATCTTGACCAGATCGACTGGCAAATCGGGTGGCAGGAAGTCATCGATCGTCGTCATTGCGACGTCGATGGACAGCTGGTCGATATCCGACATCCTCCCATCCGACATCCTGCCACCGCCGAGCTGGTTCGCCGAATAATGCAGAACCCCGCGGCCGCATGTGTCCGACACCAATAGATTTGCGGCGGTTATATTGCGATTGAAGAACAAGTGATTGGCGATGATTGTGCGCTGCAGGCTCTCGAAGACACGCGGATTGCCTTCAAACGAGTAGAGCCGCCCGCAATTTCTGACGATGCTCGCGGCCAATGCGCTGTAGAGCCCGAAATTGGCGCCGATGTCGAGCACCACCGACTGTTGGGTGAGAAAGGTACGGAACACGCGAATGACATCGGCTTCGTACTCCCAGCCGAGAAGATGGGGGAGCGAGTCGAGGGAGCGCGTGTCGACACAGAGATATTCCCCGGTATTGAGGCGCACGAGCGCCCAGTTGCCACCTATCGGAATTGGCCGCATGCGATCGCAGGCCGGTGCAAGCCCCGCTATTCGAAGGTCAATAGCACTGTAGACCCTTGGTCAGCGCAAGATTGCAGCGATGTTGCCGCCGTCGACCGTGGTAACGTCGGCGGTCGTCTTCAGTGCCAGCGCGTGGTGTAGAAAGGCCTGGGCCACATCCTCGGCGGTCACCTCGCGGCCGAGGAGGTTGCCCGCCATATACTCCCGCTCGCCGACCCCTCGGGCCTTCGCGCGGGCAGCGATCAGCTCCGGCGTCAGGAGGCCGCTTTTTATCCGATCGGCGTTCACTGCGTTGGCGCGAATGCCGTCGTGCCCGTATTCGAGTGCGTATTGGCGCACCAGTGCCAGCGTCGCTGCCTTCGGCAGGCCATAGGGCCCGAAATTCGGGCCCGGGTTGACTGCCTGCTTCGACACGTTGAACAAGAGGCATCCCCCGGTTCCCTGCGCGAGCATGATGCGCACGGCATTCTGGGCTACACTCTGATGCGCAAAGAAATTGAGTTCGAAACTCTGGCGCAGGACCATCTCGTCGACCTCGCCGATCCGGCCCTGCCAAGCGGCGCCGGCATTGGAGACCACGATATCGACGCCGCCGAAATGCTCGGCGACGCGGTCAAAAGCGCTGCGTACGGACGCCGGGTCAGCGACATTGCAGGTAGTCGCCAGCGCTGTCCCGCCAACGCTCTTGCCCGCCGCCTGCGCCGCCTCTCCGTCGATGTCAAAGAGCGCCACTTCGGCCCCGGCGCTGCTCATTGCGCGCGCTGTCGCCGAGCCGATCGTCCCGCCGCCGCCGGTTACCACTGCGATCTGCCCGGCCAATGGTTTCTCGCTACTCTGGCCGAGCTTTGCCTGTTCCAATGACCAGTATTCGATGTCGAAGAGATCGGCCTCGCTCACGGACTCGAACCGGCCAATCGCCTCGGCATCGGTGATCGTCTCGACAGTAGATTCGGCGATGTCGGCCGCGATCCGCGCATCCCGAGCATTTCGTCCCAGCCCGAACAGACCGAGGCCCGGCACCAGGATCACACGCGGAACCGGGTCGAGCTCGCGTTTGGGCACCGGCTGCCGCGCGTTATGGCGGGCGAAATAGGCGTGGTATTCAGCGGCAAAGCGACCGACAGCCTCGCGCACCGCCTTGCTGAACTCATTGAGCCGGCCCACCTCGGGGGAAGGCACCAGGAGCGGATAATTTTTTGTGCGGATCGTGTGATCGGGGGTGGCGACCCCGGCCTGGCCGTACCTGCCGAGTTCGGCACCATTTACGTAGTTGAGCACCGCCGAGCTCGAGCGAAATTCGAGGTTGAAACGCTTGTAGGCGCCGGAGCCGGCCGCATCGGCGATGGCGCACGCGCCGCGCAGGATCGGTGCCACCTCGGCCGCCCCCGCGACCGCGGCGGGCAAGCGAGCGGGGGCGAACACAGGTTTACGACGGTGCGCGAGCCGCTCTTCGGCCAGCGAGACCATCGTGATCATGCGCTCATAAGCCTCCTTCGCCGTATCGCCAAAGGTGAAGATGCCGTGCTTCAACAGCACGAGCCCCTCGACACCAGGATCGGCCTCGAAAATTTCAGCCGCTTTTTTAGCGAGTAGGAAGCCCGGCATGATATAGGGTACGAGCCCCATCCGCCGGCCGTAGAGATCGGCGCAGCGCTCGGCGGCGTCGGGCTGGTCCGCCAGGCTCAACACCGCCGTCGAATGCGTGTGGTCGATGTACTTGTGCGGCAAAAAAGCGTGCGCCAAGGTTTCGACCGAGGGGTTGGGGGCTCCCGGATCGAGAAGGTTGGCACGCTGGACACGGACCATTTCCTCATCTGCCAGCGCCGTGCGCCGGCGCAGTTTGCGTAGCGGCGCGAGCCGCACCGCCGGCAGCCCGGCGGGCTCGATCGCCGCCATGTCCCAGCCGCTCCCCTTGACGCAGAGAACTTCGACCTCCTCGTCGAGGAGGTCCTTCATCACAATTTTGACCGAGGTGTTGCCGCCGCCGTGCAAAACCAGCTTCGCGTCGCCACCCAAGAGACGCGAGGTATAAACGCGCAGTACGAGATCGCGCGCGACGCCCTGATCGGCATAGCGCTCGATCATCCGTTCGGCATCCGCATCCGACCACAAGCTACGCATCTCGCTCACCCCTTCGCCCGGCACCCGAGAGGCCATCAATGCGCTGCCCGAGCGCAACCAGCAAGAGGGCATCTGCCGGATGCGCACCAGCCTGAGCCGGGCGCGTCGCGTAAACCTCCATCGAGAACCCGCGAAAACTCAGGGCCTGTCCCAAAATGAAATAAATCCCGACAATGGGTTATCGCCACCCCGCGAAAGCGGTAAGGTATGCACGCAACTCGCCAACGCGCGGGAGCGCCTCTCCGCCCTTTAGGGGAGAGGGTAGCTCTCGGCGCCGTGCAAGACTCCCCGGACAGCCCTGCGCTTTCGCGGGAATGACGACCGGGGGTCGGACCTTAGTCTTGCAGCTCCAGCGCTGCGCACCGTTCTTTCCGCTCCGTGCGGCCGGCGTAGGCCTGCAGCGAGCCGTGCAGCACAGCAGGCTCGTCGATCGAGTGCCGAGGTCCGAGCTCTCCAAAATGGAAAGGTGCGCGAGTATCGGGCGCTGGACTGACGACGGTCCGCAGCGCCCGCGCCCATCTGCGATGCCATGGGTGCGGGTCGTAAATCATCCCGGCGACGATATTCTGCCGCGCTCGGTGCAGCACCTCCAGAACGTCCGCATGGGTCGTGTGCGGATCATCGTTAAAGAATTCGATCCGCCAGTAACGTTTGCCGCTCACCTCCCTGGCGGCGTGCAGGACGACCCGTTGAAGCATCTGTCGGCCCTCTACGGACTCGATTGCGCCGACCAGGCAATGACGGCCCTGCGCATCGCGCAACCGGCCTTTGCACCACTGCTGTTCGGTCGCGAGCAAGCGCTCCACCGCGCCGAGCTTTGCGAGCTGGACCGTTCCATAGGATTCTATTCCGTCGAAAGGCATCTGATGACTCCGCTCTACATTGTTGCCGCCTACCTCGCCCCAGCACCGGTCGAAAATTTGCTCCTCTGCCTCGCGCTGATACTAACTCTCGGCCGGTCGTCACATTCCGGTCGGGCCGAGAATTTTCCACGCAAAGCGCCGGCTGTGCAACCGCGAACAATTGCTCATGCGGCGGCGATAAGGATGTCGAAGCATCGAGCCTGATCACCGCTGCATCAACATCGTGTTTTCCGCATTATTCATAGGCGTGGCGCTCCTTCCGAAAGAGGCCGCGCTGGAACGTCAGATAGGACTCCTTGTTCATCGCCGGCTCGAACTTCGCGAGGATTTCCTTCGCGGGTTCGGCATCGCCATAAAGCAGGTCGATCGCCGTCATGGCGAGGAGCTTGGCCGGTGTCAGATAGCCGTGCTGCGGCTCGTTGATCCGCCAGTCGGCGCCGTGCGCCTTGCCTTCGGCAGCCACGACATAAGGGTGGATCACCGGCATCAGATGCGCCAGATCCCCCATATCGGTCGACCCGGTGCGGTGCCCGCCGATGGCGAACTCGCCGGGGCCGAACAGCGCTTCGACATTCGCGCCGAAAATCTGACCCATCCGCTCGTCGTTGCGCTGCGGCAGGTAGCCGGGAATGGTGTGGATCTCGACTTCCGCCCCCATCGCCATCGCCCCGGCGCGCAGGCACCGGTCGACCTTCCGGTTGGCATCGACGATCGCCTCGAGCGAGCCGCCGCGCACGAAGGTCTCCATCGTGACCTCGGCCGGTACGACGCTGACCGCATCGCCGCCCTTGGTGATGATCGGGTGAATGCGGATCGTATCCTTCTCCCAGAAGGTCTCGCGCTGGGCCGATATCGCGCTCATCGCAATCATCGCCGCATTCAGCGCGTTGATGCCGAGCTGCGGCAGGCTGCCGGCATGCGCCGCCCTGCCGATAAAGCGGATCTGCTTGACCAGTGCGCCATTCGAGGATCGGGCGAGAAAGGCCCGTGGCTTGGCGGCGTCGCGGGAGCCCGTGTGGATCATCATCGCCATGTCGACATCGTCGAAATGGCCCTTCGCGACGAGTTCGGGTTTGCCGAGCATGAATTCGATCTCGCCCCGGGCGACACGCGCTGCGCGCTCCTCAACATCGATAAATTCTTCGGCCGGCACCGCAAAAAAGATGATCTCACCGGCAAGATGTTCGGCGATCTTCGCATTGGTCAGCCCGATGGCGGCGCCCAGCATCCCAGCAATCTGCGCGTTGTGGCCGCAGCTATGCGCCGCTCCGGTGGTTGGGTCGGCGAGCGGGTGCTCCGAGGTGCGCAAACTGTCGAGCTCGCCAATAAAGGCGAGCCGCGGTCCCGCGGTCGCCCCGGCCAGCCGCCCCTTGACGCCGGTCAGCGCGAGCGCGGTACGCGGCGCCAGCCCCAAGGCGCTCATGCGCTGGGATACAAGGGCAGCGGTCTTGACCTCGTTGAAGCCGGTTTCGGGGTTGCGCAGGATCGTTTCGCCGAAATCGATGATCGCGTCGGCATGGCGGTCGATCGCCTCGCAAACCGCGCGCTTCAGCTCGTCCTTGCCGCTCATGTCAATCCTGCCTGGTCCTATCGCCACAGCTTGGCGAGTATCCGGATAATCGGATTCCAGTGCAACGATCACCCTTTTATATGTCTTTGCCGGGGTCGCGGCGTGGCGCAATCCCGTCCGGGGACCATGGGCGTGTGGTCGCAAGAGCGTCAAAAACGCGTCAGAATTTACCAAAACACACTTAAATTTTTATTAGAAATCGAATCAGAAATTCTTCCCGTTAATCTTATTATGGATTGACATTATATAGACAATCGATAAAAATCGACGGATGTTCGAGATTTAATCAGCGTTATGCTAACGATCAGCCGAGACAAACCGACGCTGACCTCTAGGGCAATGCGGTCATTGCTGGATGATTACCTTTTTCGATGATGCCGATGACCCTGATCTATCCCAACATTGTCCCAGAAAACAATCTCCGCCTCCCGGATGCGCTTACGATCAAGCACGGTCCGGCCCGCCTGCTCGCCCGGTTCGTTCTCGAGGGAGACAAATCGGCACGGCAAATGGGACTTCGTCTACGGCTTCGTCACGACTTCGGCGAGCTTGTCTATTTGAACAAGCAGGAAATTTCGCGCGGCAACTGGTTTCGCCTCGTTAATATGTTCAACCCCGAATATAGCGACGTCTCACCCGAAAATGCGTTTTGGGTTTCGGGCGAGGATCAAAACGGCGAAATTGCGGTTACCTGGGCTGGCCGAGTTTATTACTGGCCTGAGACGAATTTGGCCGAGCAGGCATGCGTGATGTTTTTCGGACGCGACGAAGGTCAACCGTGCAAGGTTACGGCGCCTGCCGCAGAGTTGATCACCGGCGTTGTGCTGAGTGCCGGCTCGGTCTGGGTGCGGCCCGAGTTCCGTGGAAGGCAGCTTTCCCGCCTCTTTCCGAGAATAGGACGGGCTTATGCTTGCTCCCGGTGGCCGATCGACTGGACAATCTCCTATGTAGCACCCATCCTCGTCGAAAAAGGGGTGGCCGCCGGCTATGGCCAAAAGAACTTCAGTCACAGTATTTTTTACCCGCAATCGCCCTGGGGTGATCTTGAGGTCGTGGTCGCCTATACGCGGGCAAAGGAAATCTATGAGGATCTGGCAACGTTCATGGTCACCGAGTTCTCGGCGAACGAGTTCTCCGGAGCGGAGGCGACCAGTCGCGACGACTCCTTGTTCTCGACCAGTTTGGATAATGTGACGAATACCTCGTCGGTCGGGGTTTTCCACGGCAACAACAACCGTTCGTAACGGACCACCCGCCGTGGTCTGCCCGTCTCTCCCTGGTATTGGACCAATGCCGTGACATGATCGTAACGTGGCTGTCCGGAACTGGCCACCAACTTATAGAACTCGGAAACCCAACCTCCGAACTCCTTGTCGGGCTGATTTTCCACCTTTTCCCCAATCCCACTAAAATGATAGCTCTTACCCAACCAATTGTGTTGATCTCCGATAAATCGGAATATCGGATCCTTGTCACGGGGCCTGACACCAACGACTATCATCCCCGAGAGGAGTTGGTGTTTAATGGCGAAGGAGATAACGCTCGGGTCAAATTCACCGAAAGACATCCTCCATTTTTGGGCTAACGGCCGCAATGGTCCTTCATCATTGTTCAAGAGTTCAGTGTAGTCTCTCGATTCAACAAGGAACCGCTCACTGGAAGGCAGAGTAACTTCAGGTTTACACAACTCACAGAGTCGCGCGATCGCCCGCTCTGCTGAAATCGTAATCTCTGAATGCCATGACGCCTCAAAATATTTAATGCGAAATAATTTTACGCGGGATGCCAAAATTTGTTGTTGAATCGCAAGCAAAGCAGGGAGCTGGGTATGTCGCGGATGCAGGTCTATTTCGATTACGGAGTTGTCGAGAATCTGAAATTTGATAAAGCCGAGATTCTTCACAGCAAATGCGGTGGCATCGTAATCGGGTTCGGCATCCCCTAAAGCCGCACGAAACTCGGCACTGTCTTCGATCACCCACTCTCCCTCGGCCGTTACAAGCATGGTCAGGCGGTTCACGGACACCCTCACTCTACTTCGCATTTCCGAACAATTTTCCGGACATCAGCGATATTACCCGTCAGAAGTTAACAGGAAATAAAAAGTAGGCAGCAAGCACATCGCAAGGATAATCGAAAAAATTGAAATAAATTTGCCGAAAACTATAAGCGATTATTGTCGGACGATGTTGACCGACGAGCACAATTCCGAGAGATTTGCGGCACCGACGCAGCCACAAAATTTAGCTCAAACAGCGGAGGGCGGCAGTTTGGGGATACCGCACGCTCCGAATCCATTGATACGGCTTGGTGTAGGCTCATGAGGTCTCCCGTGCGCCGTCTCAACGCGAATTCGTCAATTGCCGCGCCGATGAGCGCCGACCCGATAACTCTGCCGAGCCCAAGCCGCCGGAAGACAGCGATCGCATTGATGGTTGCGACCGCAATGCAAGCCTTAGACGCTACGATCGCCAATGTGGCATTGCCTCAGCTGGAGCAAAGCCTGGGTGGCGGAATTGATCTCGGCTCGTGGGTCATGACGAGCTATCTCTGCGCCTCTGCGGTAACGGCGATGCTGACCGGCTGGCTGCGTCGGCGCTTTGGCCCGCGGCAACTCTTCACGAGCGCCATCGGCCTGTTTGTCTTTGCCTCGGTGCTCTGCTCGATTGCCCCGTCCTCGATCGTGCTGATCCAATTTCGTCTGGTCCAAGGTGCTGCCGCTGGAATCATCCAGCCCCTGGCGCAGGCGATCCTTCTCGATATCTACCCCAAGGAGGATCATGGCCGCATGCTCGCGTTATGGGGCGCCACGATCATGGCAGGCCCGATACTGGGTCCCGTTTTGGGCGGCGTGATTACTGACCTCGCCTCGTGGCGTTGGATATTTGCTCTCAATGTTCCTCTCGGATTGATCGCAATATTGGCATTGGGACCGGTGCCCGCGACCACTGACCCCGCCGTCAAGCCGCGCGTGGACAGTATCGGGATAGCGCTGCTGGTGGTCGGTGTGGGGTCGCTGCAACTGGCACTCCAACGCAGTATCGGACAGGCTTGGCCGCCGACGGGAGAGGTCATGGCGGAAGCGACCGTCGCAATTCTCGCCCTCGGCGGCATTGCAATTCGCAGTGGCCGGTCGCAGTCCACGCTTTTCAAATTTCAAGTATTTCGTAACGTGAATTTTGCGACTTCGGTGTTTTACAACTTCATGGTGGGCGCCCTGCTTTTCACGACCATCGTCTTCTTGCCAGCCTTGAGCGAGGGGCCGCTGGGCTACGATGCGACGCGAGCCGGTTTGGCTCTGTCTCCGCGCGGCATTGGGACGATGGCGACGATGCTCGCGGTTGGTTACCTGATCGATCGGATCGATCACCGGGCTTTGTTGGGCACCGGCCTTCTGATCACGGCGGGTGGTCTGGCGCTGATGTCGCGCGTGCCGCTTCATGGTGGCGAGGTCTGGCTGGCCTCGGCGAGCGCGCTCCAGGGAGTGGGGGTCGGCCTGCTCTTTACCCCGCTCAGCACGCTTGCTTTTTCGACACTCGCCGCGGAGCTGCGAACGGATGCCGCGGGAGTCTACAATCTGTTGCGCCAGCTCGGCTGCGCGACCGGGGTAGCGGTGATGACCGCGGTGCTGCAAGGCAGAATTCAGACCAATATTTTCAATATCTTTGGTGTGACGGCGGTCGACGGCGGGTTGCCGCTGCGAGCGCTCGATTTAGCGACTTACGCTGCCTACATCGAAAGCTTCCGAATGATGGCGGTCGCAACCACCATCCTCCTGCCCGGCATCTTTTTGTTTCGCGTTATGCGGGCGGACAGCGACCTCCGGCCTGCCCGGTAATGGGCGCTTCAGGCAATTGACTTCAGCGCCTTTCGTTCCGTCGGCAAAATAACGCGAACGACGGTGCCGCATCCCAGGCGGCTGCTGATTGCCAGCTTGCCACCGTGCGCCTCGACGAGGCCCTTGGTGATCGGAAGCCCAAGGCCGGTACCGCCGTAGTTGCTCGTGGTGGCAGGCTTCGCCTGGCCGAAAGGCTGCAGGGCGCGGTCTTGCTCCTCTTCATTCATGCCGATCCCAAAATCCTGGAATTCCACAACAGCCAGCGAAGGCTGATCGGCAAGGACGCGAAGAAAGACCCTGCCGCCCTCCTTCGAGAACTTTATCGCGTTGGACAGTAGGTTGAGGAATATCTGCTTCATTGCGCGTTGGTCGGCCCAAATCTCCACATCCTCGTCCAACGGCTGTACGATCAGCTCGATGCCACGGCTCTCGGCAAGCTCGCGCATCATGCGACTGACATCGGCCACCACTGATTGGATGTTTAACATCTCTTTAGAGAACTCGAGTTTTCCTGCTTCGATCTTCGACATGTCGAGGACATCGTTGATGATCGATAGCAAATGAAGACTACTTTTGTGGATGTCCTTTATGTATTCCAGATATTTCTCATTCCTGATTGGACCAAACAATTCATGAGATATAATCTCGGAAAAACCGATGATCGCATTGAGCGGGGTACGGAGCTCGTGACTCATATTGGCGAGAAAGTCGCTCTTCGAACGGTTCGCCATTTCGGCTTGGCTGCGTGCTTGAATGAGCATCCGCTCGGATGATTTGACATCGGTGATATCCGAGTAAACCGAGACGACGGCGTCGTCGGGCATGGCGCGGCGCCGGATTTGCAAGATCCGGCCACCGAGGGTTACCCGTTCCTTAACCGTGGGCACGTCTCGGTGGAACCGCTCCAATCGTCTGGTAGCCTCGGCTTCCGGCTCGTCGTCGCCAAAATCCCCGCGCACGGCCTGAAGCAACAGGATGTCGCGCAGCGGCGCACCCGCCGTGAGACTAGGCGGCAGATCGAGCAGCTCACAGAACCGGGAATTCCACGCGACGAGCCTCCCTTGGCTGTCGAACACACTCAAACCCTCGCCGATATTTTCAAGGGTATTTTGGAGCAGCGAAGTCTGGCGCTTGAGCCGTCCCTCGCTGCGGCGCAGGCGCACCGCAGCGAATTGCTGACGCTTCAGCGCGCACAACACCAGATAGGCGAGTGTCACGACGGTGCCGGCGAATAACGCGAATTCGATGATGGTTTCGGTTCGCTCGACGGCCCACAGCCGCAAAATGTCGGCGCGTTCGCGTGAGACCATCACGATCAAAGGATATCCGGCCACCTTTCGAAAGCTAAGCAACCTCGGACGCCCCTCAACCGCCGGAGCTTCGAGCACACCCATCGGCTCTTTGGCCGCGGCAGCCAGGATCGCTGGGGCAAAATTTGGCACTTCTCCAATCGTCTGTTTCGCGCCGGGTTCGTTTGCAAGCAGAACACCATTGTCAAGCAGCAGGGAAATTCGGGTTCCGCGGGTCGGCGCTGTCGCGGCGAAAAAATCGCTAAATGCGGCAATCGGCACTACGGCCGCAATGACCCCAGAAAAGAGGTTGTCCCGTATCAAAGGCCGGCTCACCATGACAACCCAGTCGTCGGTTGTGGCGCTGCGCTCGGGCGACCCGATGAAGAGCTTTGAGGCTCTGCCAGATTGATGCGCCATGAAAAAGGCGCTGCCGGCATAATTTCGCCCGCCATCAGCGGTGGAGTGCGACTGGTTAACCTCCCGACCCTTGTCGTCCAAGATCAGAATCCGGTTGACCGCCAACTTCTGTTCGTCGAATTGTTGAAGCAGCGTCGTGACCGACCGGTCGTTCCATTGCTTCCCGGAAAGCACTGTCGCGAGCATTCGATCCGCCCCCAATAAGGTGGCGTCGATCTCGAACAGCGAATGAGCGGTGCCCGTTTCCGCCGAGCGAGCCGTGCTCTCCAGTGTCGCAATGGCGTCATCAAGCGCCTGCTGGTGATCGCGCCAAAGCGACAGAAACGTGCTCGCGCCGTAAATGATTACGAGGACGGCGCAGAACGCGATCACAGCGTGTTGGGGCCGAAGGCGCCTTCGGCGAAAGACAATCGTTACAACTCGCATTAGTCTCTTGGCGGAGCCGCTGCGGCGGTCACTCCGAATGGCCCCGCACGCCATCCCGCTCAAGTGTGGTCTCCGAGATCGCAATCGTGGGAAATATCCGCGTCCTCCAAAAGTGGGGGGTCGATTAGCTCAACACCGGCTGCGCTCTGATGCGGATGTCGCAGGTGGGCTGGTGCGTCTCTCTTGGAAGACCGCCGATGCCCGCAGATCGAACTGGCGGCACGCGGACGAGATTGGCGTCCTGATCGTCTCGATCGGGTCGACTGGGGTTTGCGCGGTATTAACCAAGGTCCACCCCGGCCCTTATGGATCACTGGGGAGGTCAACTACCCGATGTCGGTTAAGATCCTCTTATCAACCTCACCCTATGTCCTCTTTCACTGAACTCATCGCTGATATCCTGCTGGCTAAGGACACCACTATCGAAATGTTGACCTTGCTTTGACGCTATGCTTCAACCGATTGGATTTTATGAAATTGCTCCCAGACGTGAGTTAAGAAGTTGCAAGGTTTGGCGATGCTACGTAAGGCCGGGGCGCGCTCAGCCGGCGATCCGGAGATTGGCAAACAGTCGTGGAGGGTGATGCCATGAAGATCAAATTGACCACCGGCGAACCGGCAACCCGATCCGAAACAGAGAGTTCCACTAAAGCGCCCGACTTGCCAGTCACCCTCGGCGACTTGGAGAAGTTGGCACGGTGGGTACCGAAGAAGGAGATGGCGTTGTTGATCGAAATCTGCGAGCGCGCGCAAAGCGATCCCGATTTGACGAGACCGGCTCTTCTTCTCTGCTCGGCCTATGGGGAGAGAGTGGCACGAATGCTGGATCAGGATCCGTTCCCCAGCGTCACCCGGAAGATCACTGACCGATTGCGCCGGCTGCGTACTGAAAACGGGCTGTGAATGTCCTGACTCTGGTTACCCGGCTCAATAGAGATGGCAAGCAACAGCGTGTTGTGGGGCGACCTCCTTGCGCACCGGCGCCTCGCGCGCGCAATGCGGCGTGGCGTGAGGACAACGCGGATGGAACCGACAACCCGAGGGCGGATCGAGCGCGCTCGGGACCTCGCCGGTAATCTTCAGCTTCTCGTGCCTCTGGTCGGGATGCGAGGGGAGGGCCGCGGTAAAGAGAGCCTGTGTATAGGGATGGAGCGGCTTTGCGCACAGTTCGAGGCTGTCGGCAAGCTCGACGATCTGCCCCAGATACATGACCGCGATACGGTCGCTGATATGAGCCACCGTCGCCAAATCATGGCCGATAAATAGATAGCTGACGCCCAGGGTTTGCTGCAGGTGCTCCAGCTGATTCATAATTTGCGCGCGGATCGATACATCCAGTGCCGAAACCGGCTCGTCGAGCACGATGAGGCGCGTATCGGTCGCCAGCGCTCTGGCGATTGCGACCCGCTGGCGCTGGCCGCCACTGAACTCGTGCGGGAAGAGCCGCGCCACCTCGGGCTGCAGTCCGACGAGCTCGAGCACTTCTGCAACGCGCTGATCGCGGGCCTCGCGGGGGAGGTCGGTGTGGATCTCCAAGGGCTCGGCAACGATGTCGCCGACCCGCATGCGCGGACTGAGCGAGCTGTAGGGATCTTGGAACACCACCTGCACCTCGCGGCGGTAGCGCATCAGCTCAGGCCCTCGCAGGCTCGAGATGTCCTCGCCATCATATCGGATGGCTCCGGCACTGGGGGGCTCTTGCAATAGAATGAGCTTGGAAGTGGTCGTCTTGCCGCATCCGGATTCGCCGATCAATCCCAAGGTTTCACCGGGGTAGATCGCGAGATCCACCCCATCCACGGCTTTCACCCAGCCGATCTTGCGCCGCCACAACGCGCCGGTGCCGACTGGAAAATATTTTTGCAGATGGTCCAGCTCAAGCAACGGCGCTGACATATTGCTCCTTTGTCTCCTGGTCGACGAGCCAGCATTTTGCCGCCCAATCGGGGCCAATATGACGGTCACCCGGCTCTTGCGTCGCGCATTGCGGCATGGCATGCGCGCAGCGCGGGTGAAAAGCGCAGCCCGCGGGCAGGTAAGCGAGGTTGGGGGGCTGGCCCGGGATCGCAAAAAGCGGTTCCTTACTGCCTAGCTTTGGCATCGACCCGAGCAAAGCCTGCGTGTAAGGATGCTTCGCGCCGCGGAACAGATCCCGCACAGGGCCCTGCTCGACGATCTGGCCGGCATACATGACCGCCATCTTGTCGCACATTTTGGCGACAATACCGAGATTGTGGGTCACAAAGATCAGTGCGACACCGCTCTCCTGCTGGATGTCTTTCAGCACCTCCAGATACTGGGCCTGAATCGTGACGTCGAGATTGGTCGTCGGCTCGTCGGCGATGATGAGCTTCGGACCGCCTGCCATGGCGATCGCGCCGACGACGCGCTGGCGCATCCCGCCACTCATCTGATGAGGATATTCACGCATCCGCATTGCCGGCGACGGGATGCGCACCGACCGCAACAGCTCTTCTACGCGCTGCCGCAGCGAGCGGCCGCGGATCGCCTGATGATAATAGGCCGGCTCGGCGACCTGGGTGTAAATGCTGAAAAGCGGGTTCAACGAGGCCATCGGATCCTGCAGGATCATGGCGATCTGCCGGCCCCGGATACGGCGCATCTCTCGCGGCCGCTTTTGCGTTAGCTCCTCCCCAGCAAACTCGACGCTGCCCCCGACGATGCGCGCCGCGGAAGGCAGCAGACCGACGATCGACAGGCAAGTCGTGGTCTTCCCGCACCCCGACTCGCCGACGAGCCCAATCGTCTCGCCTTCACTCAGTGTAAAACTCACCCCGTCGACGGCTTTGACGACGCGGGTGCCGCCGAACGAGAAATAGTGCGTCTTCAGCTCGGAGACCCGAAGAAGCGGCGCCACCCTGGTACCCCGCGCCTACATGTTGCGCAATTGCGGGTCGAGCCGGACCCGCAGCCAATCACCGAGTAGCTGTGTTGCGAGCACCACCAGCAGGATGCCGAGGCCGGGGAAGACGGTCAGCCACCAATCCCCCACCATCAGCATCGATCGGCCATCGGCTAGCATCGAACCCCAGGCCGGCTCCGGCGGCGGCACCCCGACGCCGAGAAAGCTCAGCGAGGCTTCGGCGATGATGACGACGCCGATGGTCAGGCTGGCCAGCACCATCGTCGAGTTCAGAACATTGGGCAGGATGTGGCGTATGATCACCCGTGCCCGGCTCGCCCCGGCGATCTCGGCCAGTTTTACAAACTCGCGCTCGCGCAGGCTCAAGACTTCACCGCGGATGACGCGGGAGTAACGGGTCCAATAGACGAGCCCCAGAATGATGACGATGTTCCACATGCTGGGGCCGACCATCGTCGCGAGGAAAATGGCGAAGACCAAGCCTGGTAAAGCGAGCCAGGCATCCGTTACCCGCATGATCACCTGGTCGACCCAGCCCCCGAGATAGCCGGCAAGGATCCCGAAACCAGTGCCGATGCTTCCGGCGACGATGGTCCCCGCTACCCCGACGATCAGCGAGACCCGGGCGCCGAAGATCAATCGGCTGAGGACGTCACGGGACTGGAAATCGGTTCCGAGCAGCGCATGGATGCTGCCGCCCGGCATCCAGAAGGGCGGCTCGAAGATCTTCGCCCCCGGGATCGGCTCGGTCGGGTCGTAGGGAGCGATGTAATCGGCGAACAGCGCCACCAGCACGAACGGCACCAGGATCGCCAGCGGCAACGCCGGCCATTGCCGCGCAACGCTGGTCCAGCGCCGTCCGACGCTGACAAAATCAGGCGGAGCCGCCGCAACCGCGGCCGTAACAGTCAGATCGGTGGTGTCGACCATTGCGCACCTATTTGGTCAGGCGAATGCGTGGATCGATGTATGCGTAGAGGAGATCGATGATCAGATTGATCACGACGATCATCATCCCGGCCTCCATGACGACCCCCTGCACCAGCGGGAAATCGCGCTGGAAGATCCCCTCGTAGAGCAGCCGGCCGATGCCGGGCCAGGCAAAGATCACCTCGATGATCACCGCCGCATTGATCATGACGACAAGATTGACGCCGGCCAGAGTCAATACCGGTATCAGCGCATTCTTGAAGGCGTGCATCGCCAGCACGACGTAACCGGGCAAGCCCTTTAGACGTGCCAATTTAACGTATTCGCTGCGCAACACCTCGAGCATGCTCGAGCGGGTCAGGCGTAAGAGCGAGGCGGCGAAATACCACCCCAAGGCCAGCGCCGGCATGATCAAATGCTGCCAGCCGCCTTGCCCGCTCGTCGGAAGCCAATGCAGCCATACTGAGAACACCAAAATCATGACCAACCCCAGCCAGAAGCCGGGTATGGCGAGCCCCAACAGGGCAACGACCTTCCCGAGACTGTCCCATCCGCTGTTGACGCGAACGGCCGAGACGATGCCTGCGGGGATGCCGATGAAGAAGGACAGCAAGGTTGCCGCGAGCGCCAATTCAAGGGAGTTCGGCAAGCGCTGGAAATAGAGGGTGCTGACCGGCATCTCGTAATTGAACGATTTGCCGAGTTGTCCGGTCAGAACATTCTTGACGAACGCCAGGTACTGCACCGGCCACGGGCGGTCGAGACCCCACTCCGCGCGCACCCGATCGAGATCTTCGGCGCGCGCGCCGGGCTCGGCCAACAACGTCACCGGGTCGCCGGTCAGTCGGACCACCGTGAAAATCGTCAGGCTCAGAATGAACAGGGTAACGACGGCATAGAGCGTCCGCCGGATCATAAACTTGCTCATTGCCGCCCCTTCCAGTTCGTGAGCAGCAATAGGTCGTCGCCCCCGCGAAAGCGGGGGTCCAGGGTGAGCAATAAGAACTCGCCGCTCCTGGATTCCCGCTTTCGCGGGAATGACGAGGTCAAGGCGCCTTGATTGTCGTGCAGCATCAGATCATTTCTCCGCCGCCGCGGTCTCGGTCAGCTCGATATCCTCCCACGGATAGGCGTAGCCACTCGTAATGGTGGGGAAGACATCCTGCCACTTCTTTGCCGCAATGCGCGGTCCGATCGCATTGACAAAGGCGTGACGGAACACCGGGACGAAATAGTAGTTTTCGAGCATGGTGCGCTGGATCTCGTAAGCCAGGTTCTTTCGTTCTCTCTGATCGTGCGAGGCGAGGTATTTGGCGAACTTGTCGTCGAGCTCCGTGACGCAAAAGTAGTCTTTCCCCTGGAAGCCGCCGCATTTGAACATCGACTCGTACCAGTTGGACCAGGTGCCGCCGATGCGTGTCGCGTTCAGAATGATCTGCACCCCGGGCCATTGGCTGAGCCCGGTCTCCATTTTCTTGAGGAACACCCCGCGCTCCATGACCTGGTTCTTGGCGCGGATGCCGATGGCCTGCAATTGCGAGACGATGCGCTCGCCGCGCGAGTAGTAATTCGGCGGCGGCGTCACCCAATCGACATTGAAGCCGTTGGGGTATCCAGCTTCCGCCAGTAGCTGTTTCGCCTTCGCGACATCCCGGGGCCACTTTGGCCACGGCATGCCGAATTCGACATCGTCGTTGATCCAGTTGCCGTCGACAACTCCCATGCCGTCGCATTCGGCCTGGTTCATCGCGTCGCGATCGATCGCAAGGCTGATCGCCTCGCGCACCCGCTGGTCGTGGAACGGACTTTTGGGATCCTGAAAGCCAGGGAATTCGAGCCACCAATTGGCCGACAACACCGGCGCCAATGTCAGCTGCGGATTGCTCTTGATCCGCGCAATCAGCTCGCCGGGCACGAAATACATGATGTCGGCCTCGCCGCGCTCCAGCATCGCTACGCGCGTGGCGGCCTCCGGCACCGCCAGCATCGTCAGCTGCTTTATATGCACCGGGCGGTAGTAATCTTCGAACGCCTCGAAATCGAGCTGGACGCCGGGCTGCTGCGAGACGAGCTTGTAGGGTCCGGCACCGATCGGCTTTTGCAGGAACCCGTCCTGCCCTACTTGCTCGTAGTATTTCTGCGGCACCACCCAGCCGGCGCCGCATACATTGGCCGTGCCGAGCAAAATCGGAAAATCTAAAAACGGTTCGGTGAAGTGGAAGCGGACGGTGCGGTCATCGGCGATCTCGAGCTCGTGGGTCTTGTCATGGAGCACCGCGGCCCAGGCGCCGCGGTAATGCTCGAAGCTCCATTTAACATCCCGCGATGTTACGGGGGTGCCGTCGTGGAATTTGATGCCTGGGCGGAGCTTGAAGGCGCAGCTCTTGGCGTCCTCGGCGAAATCGAAACTCTCGGCCAGCGCCGGATGGTCGTATTTCTGCTCGCGGAAGTTTTTGATCAGCCCGTCATGCAGCGCCATCAGAAAATTGTCCGGGGTCGCGGTGCCGTCATGCTGCTGCGGATCGAGCCAGCGGGCCGCGATATTGGTGTGCCAGGCCAGCACTACCTTCCCTTTGGGAACGACCGTCGCAGCGCGGGCGCTCCGCACCAACGGCATTGCCAGCGCGGACGTCGCTACTGCCGCTGTCCTCAATACTGTGCGGCGGGTCAGCGTCGCTCTTCTCATATTGTTCTCCTCCGCGACTGCTTTGGTGAACCCCATGCTAAGCCCGCAGCGCGATATCTTCCCAGGGATAGGCGTAGGCGGTCGTCACCGTCGGAAACACGTCCTGCCATTTCGCGGCTGCAATGCGCGGCCCGATCGCCTGCATCGCGGCGTGGCGGAAGACGGGCACGAAATAGTAGTTGTCGAGGATCTCGCGCTGGATCCCCTCAGCCAATTTTTGCCGCTCGCCGCGATCGACGGAGGCGAGGTACCGGGTGAACTTCGCATCGAGATCGGACACGCAGTTGCGGTCTTTGCCGTTGAACCCGCCGCACCGCACATAGGAATCGTACCAGTTCGACCACGCGCCACCAATACGCGCTGCATTGAGGATAATCTGCACGCCAGACCATTCCTTCAGCCCGCCCTGCAGCCGCTTCACGAAGACGCCGCGCTCCATAGTCTGCAGCCTGGCGCGGATACCGATCGTCTGCAGCTGGGAGACGATGCGCTCGCCGCGCGAGTAATAGTTCGGCACTGGCGTCACCCAGTCGACATTGAAGCCGCTGGGGAAACCGGCTTCGGCCATCAGCTGCTTTGCCCTGCCGATATCGTGCTCCCATTTCGGCCAAGGCAGGCCGTATTCAACATCGTCGTTGATCCAGTTGCCGTCGACCTGCCCCAACCCCTCACATTCGGCCTGATTTATTGCATCTCGGTCGATCGCCAGGCTCACCGCCTGGCGCACCCGCTTGTCGTGAAACGGGCTCTTCGGATCTTGAAAGCCGGGAAATTCGAGCCAAAAGTTCGCTGAAACCACCGGCGCCAGCATCAGCCCGGGAGTGTTTTTGACCCGGTCGATCAACTCGCCGGGCACATTGTAGATGATATCCGCTTCACCGCGTTCGAGCATCGCAATGCGCGTCGCCGCCTCGGGCACGCTGATCATCGCGAGCTCTTTGACGTGCACCGGGCGGTAATAGTCGTCGAACGCCTCGAAATCGAGCCGCACTCCGGGCTCCTGCGAGACGAGCTTGTAGGGACCGGCACCGATCGGCTTCTTCAGGTAGCCGTCCTGACCCGCCGCTTCGTAATATTTCGCTGGGACCACCCAGCCCGCGCCGCTGACATTCCCGGTGCCGAGCAGGATCGGGAAATCGAGAAACGGAGCATTGAAGTGGAAGCGAACCGTAGAGTCGTCGACGATTTCCAACGCTTCCGTATTCTCGTGCAGCACCTCGCCCCAGGCGCCGCGGTAGTGCTCGTAGCTCCATTTGACATCTGCCGGGCTGACCGGCGTGCCGTCGTGAAATTTGATGCCTGGCCGCAGCCGAAAGGTCGCGCTTTTGGCGTCTTCGGCAAGATCGAACCCTTCCGCCAGCGCCACGTGGTCGTAATGCGCTTCGCGAAAGTTCTTGATCAGCGCGTCCTGCAGCGCCATCAGGAAATTGTCTGGGCTCGCCGTGCCGTCATGCTGCTGCGGGTCGAGCCAACGGGCCGTGATGTTGGTGTGCCAGGCGAGTACCATTTTGCCTTTGGGAACAATTGGCGCTGCGCGGGCACTGCGGACCAACGGCGCGGCAAGACCGGTTGTGGCCAGCGCCGTTATCCTGAGTACCGTGCGCCGCGTCAGCGCCGTATTTTTCATTCCTTCTCCTGTGCCAATGCGCGATTGAGCGCGCTAAGTCTTCAGCTCGATATCCTCCCAGGGGTAGGGGTATCCGGTCGTGATTGCACTTGGGAAGACGTCTTGCCATTTCGCGGCGGCAATCCGCGGCCCGATTGCATTCATGAAGGCGTGGCGGAATACCGGGACGAAATAGTAGTTTTCGAGGATCTCCCGCTGGATCTCTTCGGCCAGAGCTTTGCGTTCATCAGGCTTGTCGGATGCTAGGTATTTTTCGTATTGGGCATCGAGGGTTTTGACGCAGAACTGGTCGGCGGCGAGCATGCCGCCGCATTTGAATTCGGACTCGTACCAATTGGCCCAGCTCGCCCCGACGCGGGCGCCGGTGAAGATAATATTAATGCCGGGCCACTCCTTTATGCCGCCTTGGCGACGCTTGAGGAAGACCGACCGCTCCAAGGTTTGTAGCCTGGTGCGTATACCGATCGCTTGAAGCTGCGAGATCACCCGCTCGCCGCGCGAATAGAAGGGCGGCGCGGGTGTCAGCCAATCGACCGTGAACCCACTGGGATAGCCGGCATCGGCCATCAACTTCTTGGCCTTGGCGAGATTATATTCCCATTTCGGCCAGCCGAGGGCGTATTGCACGTCATCATTGATCCAGTTGCCGTCGACGACGCCGAACCCGGCGGATTCCGCCTGGTTGATCGCGTCGCGATCAATCGCGAGGCTGACCGCCTCGCGCACCCGCTTGTCGTGGAACGGGTTCTTGGGATCCTGAAAGCCGGGAAATTCGAGCCAGAAGTTCCCGGAAACCACCGGCGCCAGCATCAGCTTCGGGTTGTCCTTGATCCGCGCGACCAGCTCCCCCGGAATGCCGTAAACGATGTCGGCTTCGCCGCGCTCGAGCATCGCTACGCGGGTAGCCGGGTCCGGCACGCTGACGATCGTGAATTTCTTGACATGGACCGGGCGGTAATAGTCGTCGAAGGCTTCGAATTCGAGCTTGGTTCCCGGTTCCTGCGAAACGAGTTTGTACGGCCCCGCTCCGACCGGCTTCTGCGCAAACCCGTCCTGGCCGACCTCCTGGTAATATTTGGCCGGTACGACCCAGCCGGCACCGCACACATTTGCCGTGCCGATCAGCCGCGGAAAGTCGAGGAATGGTTGCTTGAAATTAAAGCGGATGGTGGCGTTGTCGGGGGTTTCGACACTCTCGGTCGTCTCGTGCAGTACCGCGGCCCAGGCCCCGCGATAATGCTCGTAGCTCCATTTGACGTCCGCAGCCGTGACCGGTGCGCCATTGTGAAATTTGAGCCCCGACCGCAGCCAAAAGGTAGCGCTCTTGGCGTCTTCGGCAAATTCGTAGCGCTCGGCGAGCGCCAGATGGTCGTAGAGCTCGTCGCGGAAATTCTTGATCAACGCGTCCTGCACAACATTGAGAAAATTATCCGGGGTAGCTCCCCCGTCATGCTGCAGCGGGTCGAGCCAGCGCGGCGCTATATTGGTGTGCCACGCCAGCACCATGCCGCCGCTCGGGACGACTTTCCCCGCCGCGCCGGAGCCGCGCGCAGACGGCGCTACGAGCGCGGCCGTCGCCAGCGCCGCAGTCCTCAACACGGTACGCCGTGTCAGCCCTTCGCTACCCATCGTGCCCTCCCGCGGAATACTGTCGGCGCGGCGTTTCTCAATCGGAGCGCCGTCGCGCGACCAACTACCCTCTTGATGAGAGCTCTGCGCAGACTGTAGCGCAGCTATGCAGCAATGTCCTGACTTTTCGGCGTTGCCGCCACCTGCGGGGGCTAGGACACGATCCCGATTAGCGCGGGACGACTTCGCGGTAAAGGTGCCAAGTGGCGTGCCCAAGGACGGGCATGACGATGATCAGACCCAGGAAAAAGGGTATCGAGCCGATCACCAGCCCGCCGGCGACGATCAGGCCCCAGGCCGCCATCGCAGCGGGGTTAGCACTCACCGCTCGAATTGACGTCAAGATTGCGGTGTCGAACCCAACCTCGCGATCGACCAACAGCGGAAACGACACGACGCTGATGACGAGCACCAGCAAGGCAAACAGGAAGCCGACGCCGATGCCGACCACAATCATCGTCCACCCGGCATCGGTGCTGAACACATCGCGGACGAAGGAGGCGAGTGAAACTGGAGGCTCGGGGCCGAGGGTCATCTGGTAAATCACTTGTGCCGCCACGAGCCACAGCAGAAAGATCGCCATGAGCAGCACGCCCAGGAGCACAATCGCTCCAAAAGAGGGCGAGAATACCACCGCGAGCGCGTCCCCCCAGCCAGCCGCCATACCGGCTTCCCGGCGCCGGCTCATTTCATAAAGACCTACCGCGGCAAAGGGCCCGACCAGCGCGAACCCCGAGGCGAGTGGAAAAACCAACGGCAGCATCTCGTAGCCGAAGGCGAGCCGCGCCAGGATGAGCCCGACAACCGGGTAGATGACGCAAAGAAAGACGACATCGGTGCGAAACGTAGCGAAGTCGTCGAGACCCCGGGCGAGCACCCCTGCGAGATCGGCGACCGCGATCCGGCGCACCGCCGGCGGCGGCGAATGAAGATTGTCCCGAGTGCGACGCCCGACGCGGCTCGCCGATTCAAAGGCCTGAGCCGCGTACTTGAATTGATCTACTCCCCATTCGACGGGATTTCGGATGGTCATGACCGTTTCCTCCGAACCTCTAGTTCGGGCCGCGGGCCATTCGTGGCAGCGCGCTCAACGGCCTCCGGTCACGAGAGAGCCGCGACCCGCCATGACCCAATATACGCCTATCGCCCGACCGGCGTCCCCCCAAATCTCGGCCCCGTTGCGGCTCCGAGAGATTGTTGACGCTCGGGACACCTTCCTTCTACCGTTGAACGATGCATCGTTTGACAGGCGGAGGACCTAATGGATGGTTTGGCGGTAACTGACCTGAACACCGTCGTGGCGCCATTGAATTTTCTCGTTCCGATGGCGGAAAAGCCGGTTGCCTACAATTACGAGCCGCCGCCGGGGGTGCCGGTGAGGACCGGCAAGAGCGAAGAGCATCAGGTTCCCATTCGCGACGCGCGGCCGCTGATCGGTCGGCTCTCATTGGACAAAGAGGGCTTCGTACTGCTGCATCACCAGACGGCAGTCAAAAATTTCTACGACGAGGACGAAATCATCTCGGCTTATTATCCCGAATGCGAGCGGGTCATCAAAGAAGCGACCGGCGCCTCGCGTGTCGTGGCCTTCGACCATATCGTCCGCAACGCCGCGATGGCCGCGCTCGAGGGGAGCGCGATAAAGATTCCGGCCAAGCGGGTTCACAACGACTACACCGCGTGGTCGTCACCCAAGCGGGTGCGCGATCTGATGGGCGAGGAAGCAGAGGAGCTCTTAAAGCACCGCTTCGCGATCATCAATTTGTGGCGTCCGATTAGCGGGCCAGTGCTGGAATCACCGCTCACATTGTGCGATGCACAGAGCCTCTCCGAGGATGACCTGGTCGCCAGCGACCTCAGATACCCGGACCGGACGGGCGAGACCTATTCGATCACCTACAACCCCAACCAGCGCTACTACTACTTTCCGAAGATGCAGCCCGATGAGCCCGTGCTCATCCGCTGCTTCGACTCGGCGCCCGTTGGGGCAGCGCGGTTTTCCGCCCACACCGGTTTCGACGACCCGACCTCGCCGCCCGACGCGCCGCCCCGCGAGAGCCTCGAAGTCCGCACCCTCGTCTTCTTCCCGCCAGGGGCCTGACGGCCGTTTCTGTCGCCCCCGCGAAAGCGGGGGCCCAGGGCCGCGGACAGTGAGCTGGGCCCTGAATTCCCGCTCTCGCGGGAATGACGGCGTGATGGTCAGCCAGTTGGGTTGATCCGGCGCAGCGCCGGCAGCAGCTCGTCGCTGATGAGGCGCATGCTGGCCAAAGCGTGGCTGAGGGGCATGCCGCTCCAATGGGTGCGGAAAATCAGAAAATTGGCTCCGGCCTCTTCCCAGCACGGCCGCAGTTGCTCGTAGCAGTCGTCGGGGCTGCCGATGACGAAGCGGTCGCGCAATAGCGCCTCGAAGGGCTGGTGAAACGAATCGTTCCCGGGCAACACCTCGTCCTGTCCCCAGCTGGCATAAGTGCGGTATTTCTCGGCGAGATAGGGCCCGGCCATCTCCAGCGCAGTCGCCTTGTCCTTGGCGCAATAGATTTCGCGCGCATAAGGCAAATCCCGCGGAAACGGCTTGCCTAGCCGTGTGAGCTCGGCGCGATAGAGAGCGAGCTGGCGCGTGATCTCGGATATCGTCGCGTGCGGGTTGACGAACCAGCTGTCGCCGAGGCGCGCGGCGCGCAGCACGGCACGGTCGTTGTTGGCGGCAAACCAGATCGGCGGATAGGGTTGCTGGATGGGCCGGCAGGTCATTGTGACATTGGACAGCTTGCAGACATCGTTCTCAAAGCTGACATTGTCTTCGGTCCACAGCCGTTTGACGACGTCGAGACACTGCTCGAAGCGCCTTACGCGCTGACCGCGCGGCACGCCGAAGGCGTCAAATTCGACATCGCGATAGCCGAGCCCGACGCCAAAGACGAAATTGCCGCGCCAGATCGCATCGAGCGAGGCAATGTATTCGGCCACTTCGACAGGGTTGTGCAAGGTGGTCAGCAGCACCCCGGCGATCCCGGTCATCTCTCCCGCTTCGGCGGCGAGGCGCGCGAGAAACGGTACGAGTTGGAGTTGGCGGACCCCTTCGCTCAGGTAATGCTGGCCGGTGGCAACCGCATCCCAGCCACGGTCGCGCGCCAGCCGCGTCATCGCGTATTGGCCCTCGAGGGCGGCGACCATATCGCTCCCCGGCGGATGCTGGCAGGTGAGAAAGATGCCGACTTTCATAACCCCTCCAAAGCCCGAATAGTTGCTTAGATTTCCAGGGTCGTAGATGATCGTCCGGGCATAGACAAGGATGGGCGGCGCCTTGGTTTGCTCACGGGTTATCCGCCGCTGCTATCCTGGGTGTGTGAGCGGAAAGGGCTATCGCAAGGTGCATCGCCGAATGCTCGGAAAGCAGTTGTTCGACGAGCTGGTGCGACAACTCGCGCCGCGAAGGACGCCCCGAAACTCGGGTCTGCCGCCGGCCGGAGCACCGGGAACGCTCTCCGATCCCCCGAGTGAGCGCGCCAGGGCATCGGAGCCTAATGTTGGCACCACGTTCTGCCTCGTCTCTCTCGGCGGTGTCGCGATAGCAACCGTGATCGTTTTCTTTGGCCTCGGCTTCTTTCTGCTTGCCCATCCTAACGAGGAACTGATCGCCGGTGACCGCGACCGCGACCGCGGCACCGAAGTCGAACCCCGGCGTTCCGATCTTGTCCCGTCGCAGGGCAAGGATGCCGCAACCCTTGCTGTTCAAACAGAGTTGTCCCATCCCGCAACAGCGCCCTCCGACACGTTAGCGGCGAACGCGACATTCGATGCGCCGTCCAGCCAAGAGCTGCCGGGGTTGAGGTCGAACCCGGACGAAGCCGCAGCCGCTGCGCCGGCCGGGGTTACCCAAGCGAAAAGGACCGGAAGCGGTCGGCATCGCCACGCCGCAGCCCAAAGGCATTGGCATACTGCAGGTAACGATCGTCTGCCGCAGGCCGTCAGTGGACCGGAGAAAGCCTGGCACTGGATCGTCCACTCGGCCTCCAGCATCCTCGCCGCTCTATCACCTCCGCCTCCGCGGCAAGCTCCCGGTTTCAGAACTCGCTAACGTGCCGATGGGCTTTCGGGGGGTGACGTTCCCTCGTAAACTTTGCAACTGCTCGGCAACTGCCGGTACCGAGGAGAGCTATTGTGGACAGCTTTATTGCAAGCGACGGTGTGCGCCTCGGCTATTGCATCGACGACTTCACCAAACCGTGGAAAAAGCCGCCGGTTTTACTGCTGCTGCACGCTGCGATGGGCAGCGCTCGCCGCTATTTTGCCTGGGTCCCGCCGCTCAGCCGGCATTACCGGGTGGTGCGGATGGATTTGCGCGGCCACGGCACCTCGCAGATCCCGCCCGCGGACCGCGAGCTCACTCTCGATCGCCTGGTCACGGATGTCACCGAACTGATGGACCATCTCGGTTCCGCCAGCGCCCATATCGTCGGGAACTCGGCCGGCGGCTATCTCGCGCAGCAACTGGCGATGAACCAAAGCGAGCGGGTGCGCAGCCTGATGCTGTTCGGTTCCACGCCAGGCCTCAAGAATAGCCAGGCGCCGAGCTGGATCCCGCAGATCGAGGCAAAGGGGCTGCGCGCCTTTCTCGCCGAAACCATTGCCGATCGCTTGCCGCTCGACCAGGTCGATCCAGGGCTCGTCGAGTGGTTTCTCGACGAGGCGGCCAAAAACGACCCGGCCTATATCGGCAAATTCGTGCTGCTGATGGCGAGCTACGATTGGAGCGATCAGCTCCATCGCATCCAATGCCCGACCTTCGTCGTCGTCCCGGGCGCCGAGCCAATCGGCTCGACCACGAATTACGAACCGTTCCGCCGGTACGTCAAGGATGTCGAGATGCGCGTCTATGACGGCGCGCCGCACAACATCTGCGACGCCTTCCCCGACCGCTGCACGCGCGACGTGCTCGATTTTCTCGCCCGCCGTTTCGGGCTCGGCGTCTGAGCGCGTCGCCGACGAGCTACTCCACGATGTCGGCCTTTGTGCTGTTGATGAAGCTCAGCACCTCGGCGCGCTCCGCGGCAGGGACCTCGAAAGTGTCGAGGGTGGTTTCGAGATGGCCAATAAACCGCTGCCAGTCGCTCTCACTGATGCCCATCCCGCGGTGCGAGGTCTTCATGTCGCGGCCGACGTAATAGAGCGGGCCGCCAGAGCATGAGCACAGGAAATCGACCAGCAATTGCTTTTCGCGGCGTATGCTGTCCTGCGCCCGGTTCTGCCAGAACCGGACCCGCTGAGCATCCCCCAGTAGCCGCGGCAATAGATCGTCGCAAACAGCGGCGATCGCGTCATATCCGCCGAGGCGCTTATAGAGCGTATCCGCCATTTTCCCCTCCATTGATCGAGGTATTGGTCAATCCAGGACTGCGACAGTGTCACCCGGGCGGATGGTGCCCTCAGCCAGGACAGCACCATAAACGCCGGCAGTGCCATCGTGGCCTTGCGCGACCTTGCGCAGGATCGCGGGGTTCGGCGTCGCCGTATCCGGGTCCAGCGTGATCATCTGGCAACGCGGGTCCCGCTCGAGAACGGAAACCACGAGTTTGGATCCAATCTGCGCCTTGCGGCCGACCAGCCCGTTTTCCGAGAAGCCGTCCGCGGCCCCGAGATCCAGGTACACATTCGCGCGGAAGCGTCGCTTGTCGAGGACGGCTCCCACCTCCTCGCCGAGCTGTCGCGCCGTCTGCAGTGAAAAGAGCGAAATCGGCCGGCAATCCGTCATCGACCGCTCCGAGCGCAGCAGGGTCAACGAATGGCCGTCACCGGCCCCCTCAGCCAACTGGCGCAACAACGCTGGATCATCGATCGCCAGCACCTCACCCGACGGCGTCTCGACATCCAGCGCGAGGTCGGCCGGGTCGGCACCAATGGGGTTGAGGATGGGAGAGAGCGCCTCGGCTTCCGCTAGATTGGGGGGCAAGGCCGCCCTTTCCGGGTGGTGAAAGCGCGGGCTGTAGAGCAACATCTCGTGCCGTTCCCGCCCGGTGAAATAAGGAAACCCCAAGGGCGCCGCCGAGCTCTTAAAAGCGTAAAGCCGATCGCCATAGACCCCCGAGAAGCCAGCAAAGATCTCGAGCATCGCCTCGCCGCGCATACTCTTCACGGGGTAGCGCCAAACACTTTCCACCTGGCCAATGATGCCCATGGCAGCCTGCCTCCCATTATTGGATTGCTGCGGACGATATCAGGATACCGCCCTCGGCGCCATCGGTTCTCTCGTACGGCAAGCCAAGGCTTATCGGGCCGTTCAGGTTCCGCTCACCTTCGCCAGTGATCCAGGATTCAGCGAGAGAGCCACCGGTGCTTCATTGCTACCGTAGATTGGCATTCACTGCCGCTCGAGCCCCAGTAACCACCCAGCCGCCTCGCTCGTCAATCGTCTGTGATCCAGATCCCGCAGCACCTCCAGCCCCGAAAACTCCCCATCGCTCATCAGCCGAACCGTCGCCCCCGACGCCCCCCAGAAATCCCCCGAGCAGTGTCATCTCTAATTGGCAGACGGCTGATGTTGTGGACGGCCCCCTAGTCCCGGCATCAGCGTGCCATAAGGTGATCAGTCTAAAACGCCACATTGAGGGGGCCGCCGATGAACGAAATTAGCACGATTGGTTTGGATATCGCGAAGAGCGTGTTTCAGGTTCACGGTGTTGATGCGTTGGGCGCCGTTGTCGTGCGGCGGCAACTGCGCCGTGGCGAGCTCCTGAAATTCGTCGCCGGCCTTCCATCATGTGTTGTTGGAATGGAAGCGTGCGGTAGCGCGCATTATTGGGCTCGCCAAGTAGGTGCGTTGGGGCACGAGGTGCGCCTTCTACCACCGGCTCGGGTGAAACCCTACGTAAAGCGCGGCAAGAAGAACGATGCGGCGGACGCGGCGGCGCTGGCCGAAGCCGTGGGCCGGCCGCGGATGAGCTTCGTGCCGGTCAAAAGCGCCGAGCAGCAAAGTGTGGTGATGCTGCATCGGACGCGCGATCTGTTGGTCCGCCAGCGGACGATGCTGATCTGCGCTCTGCGCAGCCACCTTGCCGAGTTTGGCTGCATTGCCGCTCAGGGCAAAGGCGGCTTTGGGAGGCTGGTGGCGAGCCTCGACGGTCCGGAAGGCAGGATGCTTCCCAAAACGGCGCTGGCCGCGCTGCGACTGATCGCGGCTCAGATAGATGACGGCAACAAAAAGATCCAAGCGCTCGAGACGGCTATCCTGATGCAACACCGGCAGTGCGAAACCAGCCGCCGTCTCGCCTCTATTCCCGGCATCGGGCCGATCACCGCCTCGGCTCTTGTCGCCGCCGTGCCGGACGCCTCGATTTTCAAGTCAGGTCGTCAGTTGGCTGCTTGGCTTGGCCTGGTGCCAGGACAGAACTCATCCGGCGGCAAAGAACGGCTCGGCGGCATCACCAAGACCGGCGACCGCTATCTCCGTCGTCTTCTGGTGATCGGCGCCACCGGCCTCATCCGCTACAAGCGAAAGAACATCCCCGGCGGGGTGGCCTGGCTGAGCGGGCTGCTCAACCGCAAGCCGGCGCGGCTGGTCACCGTGGCGCTCGCCAATAAGATGGCGCGCATCGCCTGGGCCGTGCTGTGCCGGGGCGAAATCTACCGAGCAGTGGCAGCACCCGCGGCTATCTGAGCCAAACGACGCCGAACCGGAAGGGTTCTTTCTTCGATCGCGAGGGTGAAGACGTGACGTGATGGCGATCCGGGTCGAACCCGGGGACCGGAAAAACCCGCAAAATGTCATGCGCGGTCATCAGCGCGTAGGGGTGATGGGAAGCCGGTCCGGCGCACTTCATCAGGGCCAGCGGTCATTGGGCACCGCGTCGACAGGCCGGATATATGACTGCACCCGACCAGAACGCCAGTACCGTCAAATCATCCTTGCAACCAAGGGGCCGTCCATACATGACATTTTGATCGGGCGCTTACAGGTCGTGTCGGCGCAAGATTGAAATGTCATCGGCTGTGCAAAGTTGAAATGACACCGCACTGGTGTCGGGTT